>LSQX01359047.1_pt2 | contig 43679 bp, 25 predicted proteins | sample 654561 | NCBI WGS metagenome assembly LSQX01 (sample SAMN04489861, study PRJNA283612) | anaerobic digester metagenome | isolation source: 4 biogas reactors fed with cattle manure at either 37C or 55C with and... | place: Denmark: Kongens Lyngby | collected 2014 | reverse complement strand
ACGTTCCTGGTCGACGAAGTCCGCCACCGCAGCGGCACGGCGGATCACGTCCTGATCGTTCGTCATCTCCACGGTCAACAGTGCGGCTCGCCGGTTGCCGAAGAGAACCTGCTCCTCGTCCCATTCGAAGCGGTCGACGACCCGGCCGATGTCCCGCAGGCGGACCTCGGCGCCGCCGCGACCGGCCAGAATCACCAGATCCTCCAGCTCCTGCGGCGATCGGCGTTCCTCAACAAAGCGGATGGTGATTTCCGTGTCCTCCGCTTCGACAGTGCCTGCCGGGAGGTTCACGCTCTGGCGGCGGACGATCTCAGCCACTTCGCCGGCGCTGAGGCCGTAGCTGCCCAGCGCGTCTTCGGACAGCTCGATGCGGAGCTGACGATCGGAAAAACCTTGGATCCGCACCAGCGAAATCTGGGGCTGCTGCTGGAGCCGCTCCTTGAGGTCTTCGCTGTAGGTCTTCAGATCGGCCAGCGACATGGGCCCGGTCACCAGAAGCGATACGACGTGATCCGTCGTGTGAAGCTGCGTGACGATGGGGTCCTCCGTCCCCGCGGGCAAATCGTCGATGGCGGCCACAGCCGTGTCGATCTCGTCCTTGAATGCCTGATAGTCACCGCGCGACTGCATTTCCACCGTCACGATTCCCAGCCCCTGCCGGGCGTCGCTGCGCAGCTCCTCGACGAACCGCACCCCGTCGAGCGCGTCTTCCAGCCGCTGGCAAACCGATTCCTCCACCTCTTCGGACGTTGCCCCGGGATGAGCCACGCGGATCTCCACCTCCGTGGGCCGGAAGTCGGGAAAGGTCTCGCGGCGCAGCTTGCCCACGCTGAGTAGTCCCGCTGCCAGGAATACGAGCATCAACAGATTCGCAGCCGTGGGATGCCTGGCAAAAAATGCAATCATTTCCGAGCCGTAATCAAAACTACAGGATCTACGCCAATGCCCGTGGGAGACTCATTCGTTCCGCAAGGCCTTACCGATTTCCTTCGCCGACAGCTTCCGCCACAAGTCGCGATCGGGTCGATTCATCGAGGACCGGTTCGATCAGCATTCCGCCGATGGCCGGCACAGGATCGGAGACGACCAGCGTCTCGCCCCCTCGGAGCCCCGATCGCAGGCAGACAAACCCGGCCTGGGCAAAATCCGCCGCCACCGCCCGACGCTCCAGGCGGCTGTCCTCCGCGACGAGGTAGACATGGCCTTCATGCACCGAAGAACGTGGGACGACAACCCGGCCGGACCGCGGCGATCCGCGAAGTTCCACCTCGCAGTACATCCCTTGAACCAAGGGCGGGCGTTTTCCGGGAACAGCCTTTTCGTACGGCTTGTCTACGGCGATCACCAGGCCGAGCGTTCGCGTTCGCGGATCAAACTGCTCCCGAAGCCGGGCCACGCGCGCCTCCCACTCGGCCAAGAAGTCGCCGCTGCGATAGCGAACCACGACCTGAAAGTCGAAGACTCTCGCGATCGCTTCCGAACTCATGGTGGTGAGGGCCGTTTTCCGAAGTTCCGGGCGTATCAGGGTGCGCAACTGGTTGACCGGAACCTGGGCTTCGATCTCGGTGGCGCCGGTTCCGTGGGCCTCGAACAGCGTCTGCCCCGCCGCCAGAAACTGGCCCGACTCGATCGTCACTTCGCCCAGCCGGCAATCGAAAGGAGCCTGAATCCCCGTCTTCGCACGATCCAGTTGGGCCTGACCGAGACCCGCCTTCTTGACATTCACCGCCGCTTCGAGCGACTTGCGCTGCTGGGGCACGAGATTGAGCGAGTTGACCAGCCGTTGAACGATCTGCCGCTGCATCAACACGTTGCGTTCCTGCTCGTCCACTTCCGACTTCGAGACGGCGTTCTGCGTCACCAGCGACTGCACTCGCGCCAACTCGCGCTCCGACAGTCGGAGCGACGCCTGCTCAATCTCGAGCGACATCCGATCGTTGATCTCTCGGGCAGCCAGCTCGTCCAGTTGTGCCTGAATCTGAGACAAGTCCGCTTCAAGCTGCGCGACGGCCAGATCGTATTCGGCCGGGTCGATCTTGAGCAGCACCTCGCCGCGATGAACCATCGATCCCGACTTCAACTCCGCGTGAACTTGGACAACCCGCCCCTTCACCTCGGCGACTGCCTGCCAGACCTGGCCCGGCCGTGCGGTGCCGTAGCCCACCACCCGCGGAACCAGATCCACGACGGGAACACGGATCACCCGAAACGACTGACGCTCCTCGGTCGTCTCGACTCGCTCCGGTCCCCGCTTGCTCGCCACAAGGGCCGCGACGATGGTGAAACCGAGAAGCATCGGCGGAACGATCCACCATTTGTTTTCTGGTCGCAGGAACTTCTTCCAGTTCATGGTTTTGATTCCTCCGAACCGACCGGGCCCTGACCACGCCCGGATAAGTGACTGTGAATCCACGTAAAGGCGAAACGAAGATCACGGACTTTCAGCGGCAGTCGAGTTGCGAAAATGTTCCCAGGCCCGTCGCGCGTACCGAGCAATGTCAAACTCCCCATCGCTCAAGTGCCGGAGAATCGCCCCCGATTGGACAATGCCCAGGAATTGCATCGCTATTGTTGTCGAGTCGACGTCGGCGCGGATTTTCTCCGCAGCCTGGCCGTCTTGGATGATCGCAGCCACGCCCTGAAGGTAGGATTGAATGATCTGGTAGACTTTCCGTCGACGGCCCGGATTGCGGCTGACGATCTCGTCGGAGAAGATCGTTCGAGGGATCGCCTGGTTTTCCCGGACAAACCGGACGTGCATCATGAGCAGGCTTTTCAAACGAGGAAGCGCTTCCGGTTCCTGCTCGACGAGCCTCAGGTTCTCCCGCAGTCGATCGCCGATCGAATCCAGCACGGCGTCGAGCACCGCCTCTCGTCCCTCGAAATGGCGGTAGATCGCGGATGGTACGAGTCCCACGCGGCGCGCAATCATCGCCAAGCTCAGTTCGCCCACGTCGCAGGTGCCGAGCAGTTCGATGGCCGCCTTGACAATCTGCCTGCGTCGGATCTGGCTATCGAGTTTCTGGGTCGACATGCTTTGGCCCTCGATGTGATTCTAGATTCACATAGGCGGCGCGTCAAGCCAAGCGATGCCCGCGGTGATTCGCGGACGCGCTCCCAAGAAGGGCAAGAAGGGGAAACGGAGGCAGCGGAAATTGCCGTTCGCCGCGTGGCGTGTGCATGGTGATCCGACTGAGATTCGCGCGCAGTATCGCCGGCGTTTTGGCATCGAGACCAGCGTTCGCTAGATGCGGCAGGCAGGCATTTACACTTGCACCCGCGCCCCTCACCTGCGGCTGTTCTTCCTGGCCGTGGCGTTGATGCGGCGAAATATTTGCGTTGGATTCATCAGACACGCCTGGCCGAAGGCTCGGGCGGCACCATGACGCTTCACCTCGAACTGCTTCGCTTCAAGCGCATGCTCGACAGGATCGCGTTCGCGGCTGTCGCCCGATTGCACGATGGCACAACACGTTGCGTCGCCCAACCGCCCTAAGCCGAACTTCCAACTACTGAATGCGCTGATTGCTGCTGGTTGGACACTTTGGGGGCACGGAGAAGCCGGCCTGAGGGAGGGAAGATGTCTTCTCGAAAATGTCTTCTCGGGTGTAACCAGACTGCGACAGAAGACGTCTAACGAATCTGCCCGAGTTTGTTGGATTGTGGCGCGTGGCAATTCGGCTTGCCCGACCATCTACTTGGGATATAGTGTCAGAGATTTCGGAAACACCAAGCGAAGCAGAAGCACCGAAACAAGGGGCGGACATGCCATCTCCGGACGACAGACGACGAACCCCGATCTGGTTGGTCCCGGCTCTGCTCGTGATCTTGTTGGGCCTCGTTGCCATCCTGGCCAAGGATTCGATCTGGCCAGCCGCCGGTGGTGCGGGCACCAGCGGCAGCCACGACGAAGACGAGCAACACGGTGTTGAATGGACGGTTTGGCAGGATGGCGTGGAATTGTTCGTCGCACATCCTCATGCCATCGCTGGAGAACCCTTCGACGTGGTGCTTCACGCTACGGAGGAGCAGACTGGCAAGCCCCTGTCGTCCGGGAGCGTCGCGCTGACAATCGCCGGCAATGGAAAGGTCTTCGAAGGCGGGCCGGTCGAGGCCGGTGATTCTGGTGTTTGGGCGGTTGCGGTTGAGTTGTCGACGGCCGGCAAGTACGACATGCGGTTGGCGATTGATTCGCCGCAGGTTCCCGCGGGAAGACTGGCGTTTGAGGGAGCGTCGTTGACGGTTCACGAATCGGAAAAGACTCTCGAGTCAATTGCGATCGCCGACGACGCAGCGGATGCCAGCGAGGTTCATTTCCTCAAGGAGCAGCAGTGGCGAATTGGGTTGCGGACCGCCGTTGTGCGACCCCGGAGTATTGCCGAGCAATTGGTCGTGCCCGGCAAGGTCGTGGCCCCCCATGGCTCGGAGACGATGGTGTTTTCGCCTGTTCCCGGCCGAGTGACGCCGCCGCCGGACGGGCCCTTACCTCAAATCGGGGAAGCGGTCGAAGCGGGACAAACCCTGGCCGTCATCGAACCGTCCATCGCCGGCGCCCAATCGGTTCAACTCCTGGTGAACCAGGCGCAACTGCGGACCCTTGACGCCGAGTTGGCCGCCAGGCAATTGGACATCGAATCGAAGCTCGCAACCGCGCGTGCCGACTTGGAGTTCGCGAATCAAGAGCTACAGCGTTTGAACGGCCTGTCTGCCACCGGGGCCGTGGCGGGCAGAAAGCAGGCGGAGGCAGACTACCGTCAGAAACAGGCGCAAGCCGCTTTCGAAGGGTACGAGCGATCGAGCAAGACCTACGAGGATGCGCGCAGGCGCCTGACGAGGTTTCTCGGTGACTTCGGAGCGGGTCGGGACGGCGAGTCCGAGCAGGATTCGCTTAAAGTCGCGCTGCGCAGCCCGCTGGCCGGTCATGTCGTGGCTTCCGGCGCGACGGCTGGGGAGTTTGTCGCCGACGACCATCTTCTGTTTCGCGTGGTCGATATGCAGAGACTGTTCATCGATGCCGATGTCTCCGAATATGATCTTGCCAAAGTGGAAGGATCCAACGGGGCGAAGTTCCGACTGAGCGCTTATCCGGATCGGGTCCTTCCCATCTACGGTCCGGGCGACGGCCGATTGGTGTTTGTTGGGGCGGTCGTCGATCCGCATTCGCGTACCGTCACCGTCCGCTATGAAGTCCCCAATAAGGAAGGCCTGCTCCGTTTGGGGATGTTTGCCGACGTGATGGTTGAGACGGGCCGTCGCGATGCGGCGATCGTGGTGCCGCAGGAGGCTGTTGTCGACGATAGTGGGGAGCCCATCGTGTATGTCCAGACAGGAGGCGAGTCCTTCGAACGGCGAGGCGTTCAGCGTGGGCTTCGTGACGGCGACAACGTCGAGATTCGGCAGGGAGTCTCTGCCGGTGAACGCGTTGTGATCGACGGGGCGTACGCGATCCGGCTGTCGACCTTGGCTGGAGGCGTTCCCGAACACCATCACCACTAGCCGGATCTGACGTTCCGCCTCAGACCAATCGAATTCCGGAGTCCAGCCAGCCGTGTTCAACCATCTCATTCGCTTCTCGCTCTGCTATCGCTCACTGGTGGTGGCTTCGGCTCTCGGACTTTTGGTTGTTGGTTCCTATCAGGCCATGGAGATGCCGGTCGATGTGTTTCCGGACCTGACCGCGCCCACCGTGGTGGTGTTGACCGAGGCACATGGAATGGCCCCCACGGAGGTCGAGACGCTGATCACGTTTCCGATCGAAACGGCTGTGAATGGAGCATCCAGCGTCCGCCGCGTCCGCTCCTCCTCCTCGGTCGGCATCTCCGTGGTGTGGGTCGAGTTCGACTGGGGGATTGAGGTCGCCGCCGCTCGCCAGACGGTCAACGAGAAGCTGAGCCTGATTCAAGGTGGTCTGCCGCCAGAGGCCTCCCAGCCGGTGCTCGCTCCCCAGGCATCGATCATGGGTGAGATCCTGATCGTCGCCCTGATGCAGGACGAGACGGCAGGCGATCCCGAGTCGTTGTACGACTTGCGAACGCTGGCTGACACGGCGCTCCGGCGACGCCTGTTGGCAGTGGAAGGAGTGGCCCAAGTCACACCGATTGGCGGCGACCAGAAGCAGTACCAGGTCATCCTCGATCCGTCGAAATTGCAGGCTTACCGGATCAGTACGAGCGAAGTCGCCGAGTCGCTCGCCGACACCAATCGGAATACGACGGGCGGACTCCTGGTTGAAAGCGGTCAGGAGTACCTGATTCGTGGCGAGGGCCGCATTCGTCATCTGGAGGAGATTGGAGATACGTTGGTCACGGTGCGGGGCGATGTGCCCGTCCGTGTTGCCGACCTCGGGGAGGTCCGGATCGGCCCGGCCCTGAAACGGGGCGTCGGTTCCGCCATGGGAGAGCCCGCCGTCGTCGTCTCGATCACGAAGCAACCGCATGTCAACACCTTGGAATTGACGGAGCGACTCAACGCGACCCTGGCGGAACTGGAGGGGAGCCTCCCTGAGGGAGTCCGGCTACAGACCGACGTGTTCCGGCAGGCGGACTTCATTGAAACGTCCATCCACCATCTTCAAACCGCCCTTCGCGACGGTGCTGTGCTCGTTGTGATCATCGTTCTGGTCTTTTTGGGAAACATGCGGGCGAGCGTGATCACGTTGACGTCCATCCCGCTATCGCTGCTCACGACGGTCCTGGTGCTCAGTTCGTTCGGGCAGACGATCAATACGATGACCTTGGGCGGAATGGCCATCGCCATCGGGGAGCTGGTCGACGACGCGATCGTGGATGTGGAGAACGTCTTCCGGCGTCTGCGGGAGAACGCCTTGCTGCCGCACTCCAAACGCAGGAATCCCTTTGCGGTGATCCTCGGTGCGAGCATCGAGATCCGCTCGTCGATCGTCTTCGCGACGATGATCATTGTGCTCGTGTTCCTGCCACTTTTCTTCCTCCCGGGGATCGAGGGGCGGTTGTTGATTCCGCTCGGCGTGGCCTATATCGTGTCCATGCTGGCCTCCCTCCTGGTTGCCGTCACGGTCACGCCGGCCTTGTGCTCGTATCTGTTGCCAAACAGTCGAGCCATCATGAAAGACCACGAGCCACTCGTCACGCATTGGTGCAAGCTGGCCTATCGGCCCTTGCTCGATCGCATCCTGGATCGTCCCTATCTCATCAGCGGCGCTGCGGCCGTCATGCTCGCCGTGGCCTTGGCGTATGTACCGTGGATGGGGAGGAGCTTCCTGCCCGAATTTCACGAGGGGGCGCTGACCGTTACTGCCGGGACCATGCCCGGCACATCGCTGGCCAAATCCGACCGGTTGGGGCGCGAAGTCGAGAAGATCCTGCTCAGCCATCCCGAGGTCGTCAGCGTCGCCCGCATGACCGGACGAGCCGAACTCTCGGAACATGTGCAGGGCGTGGAATCCTCAGAACTCACCGCGAGCCTTGATATGCACCGCGCCCCTGCGCAAGGTCTTCCTGAGCGGTCCGTGGCCGAATTGATGGAAGCCCTGCGCGAAGATCTGGCAACCGTGCCGGGCATGATGATCGAAGTCGGCCAACCGATCTCCCATCGAATCGACCACATGCTCTCGGGCACCAGGGCCGCAGTCGCTGTCAGCATCTTCGCGCCGGATCAGGACCCGGCCAGTCTCCAGCGACTCCGCCAGCTGGCCCTGTTGATCGAACACGAACTCGAGCAGGTGGCGGGCGCGGTGGATGTTACTGTGGAACAGCAGATGCACGTCCCTACGCTCACGGTGGCCTTCGATCGGCACGCGATCAAGCGGCACTCGTTGCGAACGGGAGCAGTGAGCGCCGAACTGGAGCGAGCCTTTGCCGGAGAGACCGTTTCCCAGATCCTCGAAGGCCGTAATCCGTTTGACCTGGTGGTGAGAGTCGGTACTTCCGAGTCCGTCGATGAAGAAGCGATCCGCAGGCTGCCCGTGGCAACGCCGCGGGGCGAACGAGTTCCGCTCGGTTCCCTGGCAACGATACGGAGGGACCGGACACCGAATACGATCTCGCGCGAGGACGTGCAGCGGAAGATCGTCGTCAGCTGCAACGTGGCCGACCGGGATATCGGTTCGGTGGTCGCCGATATCCAGCAGCGGATCAAGGAGAATGTCCCGGTGGGAGAAGGCGCCTATGTGGGCTACTACACGCAAATCGGCGGGCAATTCGAGAGCGCCCAGTCCGCCTTTCGGCTCCTGCTGATTCTCGGAGTCGGCGTGGTGCTGGCAATCGGACTGTTGCTCCATATTGCCTTTCAGTCGGCTCGGGATGCGACGCTTGTTCTCTTCAATCTTCCGATGGCGCTGATCGGCGGTGTTCTCGGCGTGTTCATCTCCGGGGGCGTCCTGTCGATTGCCTCACTGGTCGGTTTCATCACGCTGCTCGGTATCGCGACTCGTAACGGAATCATGCTTGTTTCCCACATTCGACACATCCAACGCGAGGAAGGCGAGACCGATTTCCGCAAGGCCGTCCACCGTGGCGCGATGGAACGCCTGGCTCCGATCTTGATGACCGCCCTGTCGACCGGCCTTGGCCTGCTGCCCCTTGCGCTCAGCGGTGGAAAGCCCGGCAGCGAAATCGAAACGCCGCTTGCGATCGTCGTACTCTTCGGTCTCTTCAGTTCAACGCTGCTGAACATGGCCGTGATGCCGGCTCTGTTCCTAAAATGGGCCAAGCCGACGGCACCACAACGCATGGCATGCGACGCGATGTAGCCGCAGGACATCGAAGACCACGTACCGCGCAGGAATCTGGAGGCCGGCCAACCTCCTCGTGCAGCGGCCCTTGAGCTGATGCCTCCGGAGGAGGGCATCCAGGTTGGCCCGGCCCTGCCGGAGTACGACCAGTGCTCCGTCGACGAGCGTGCCGCAGGGCAGCGTCCGCAAGGCGTTCCTCCCGGGATGACAAATCCTGCGTCTCGCACCAGACTTGCCGTTCTCGGCGCTGACCACGGCTGAGAAAGTCCCTCTCGAGCCGGAATTGCCAGTCGACCCACCCGGCCAGGCCGCTTCGCTACAACCCCGCATGAGGTCATTGCCCTGGAAGTCTCATTCCGGAATCACGCATACCCATTCAGGTGGGCTCCGGTGTGGACGGGCCTGGCACGACCTCCAGCACGTCCAGGCCAGGAACGAACTCGATCTCGTGGACGTGCCCTTTCAGGACCGACAAGAGGGCGGACCGTCGATCTCGGTCGTTGCCGTTCATGATGCCACACGTCTGCCCATCGCTGATCATCCACCCATGCTGTTCCCATTTCCACTTCGAGCATCTGCGCAGACACTGATCCGACAACCGGAGAACACCTGGCGTGTTCGGGTGTTCACTTTGCAGCCGTTCGAGTTCCACGTCGAGATGATCCAACTCTTCATCCGGCGTCATCATACCCCCTCTCATAATTTGGAGCCCACGGCATAGATTCTTTAGGTTACAGCGCGATTCACGAGGCGTCCATGCCAAACATGGCGAGGGAGGGCAACGTTCAATCCAAGGAGCATAACCTGGCGGGCGGCGGCCTTCTATTCGCTATGGGTATCGCTACTCCTTCCCGTGGCTGGTATAGTGGTGGTTTACGCATCGTCACGGGTGGCCCGATGGGGCCTTTAAGGAGAGAATCTCTTGGTAAAAATCATGCTGCGGGCGGGGGAGTCGGTTCAGGAGGCGGTTCGTCGGCTTCGGAAAATTGTGGAGCGTTCAGGGCTTAAGCGTGAGTTACGGCGTCGGGAGCGGTATGAGAAGCCTTCTGATGTGCGGCGGAAAGCGAAGATGCGTGCGATTCGGCGTTCCAAGCAACGAGCAGCCAGAGGGGGATGAATTTGACGAGGAGGGAAATGTCAATGTCCTCGACGACACACGCCCCCCCCGCCTGCCAGTGTGCGTGCGGAGACTCCCAGAGACCAATCCTTGCTGGCCGCTTGAGGACCTGATAAGTTCTGCATTGCTGGCGGAAGCCGCTCATCAGGGTGGGTAACCGTCAAACGATCGCAAGGGGACCTTGTTCAAGGCCTCGCATAGTCAAGTTGCGTGGGACCGGTTGCAGCGGCCGGGCTGGTTGAATTGAAACCGTTGAGGCGGACAGCGACGCACGTGCGGCCAAACCTCTCGGGGACGATGTTTCGGGACCACGGACAAGGGACAAGCGATAGTCGACCGCGACGATTGCATCCTGCCTTGTCGATGAGAATCCACCTATGCAACAGAACTTGAATTGCAGACGAGTTATCTTCTGGGCGATCGCCCTTCCGCTCGCGGCGGTTCTGCCATCAGCCGGTAACCCGGCGGTCGCCGCGTCGGACGTCGCGGAACTGTTCTCCGACCTGCCGGCCGAGACGCTGCTTGCCAAGCTGGAGCCGGTTGAGACGCCCGCCGTGGAGGGAGCGGCGATCGGATGGTCCGCTCGGAAGGTTGAGGTTCCCGACTCGGGCGCGGCGATGATCATCGAGTCGAGCGCCCAACCGGCGCCCGGCTCAAAACTTGCCGGCGAACTGGTTGCCGCCGAGTGGGTGTTCCGCGTCGCCGGCGAAGAGGACGCCGGATACCGGCCATTGAAACACCGCGAGGAGACGTGGTACGGGTCCACGTTCTTCCAAGGCGCTGAGCAGTGGCTCCGCGTCGGCAAGGACTGGCAGCATCCGGGCGAGCGGGCACCCAGCGTCCGCCGCTTCCTTGCGCCCGCCGACGGGACGTTGACCATCACGGGCCGCGTCTACAAGGCGCACCGCGATGGCGACGGCGTGCGCGTGACGATCCTCCACAACGGACGGTGTGTGTGGCAGCACGAACTGGAAGGCAAGGACGGCGCGGGCGTCGATCCGAATCTGCGGATCGACGTCAAAAAAGGCGACACGCTCCGTTTCCTCGTCGACAAGCGGGGCGGGATCGCCTGCGACACGACCCACTGGGACCCGCGGATCACCTATGCCGACGGGCGGACGTTCCAGGCATCCGCCGCGTTCGCGGCGAACAGGCAGGGCGCCGGCGGCTGGTCCTACGGAATGCCGGCCGACGGCCGCGCCGCGCCGGACACGCCACGACTGGTCTGGTTCGACGCGGCTTGGGCGTTGTGCGAAAAGCCGTTGTCGGCCGGCGAACCCCTCGTGTTGACCAGCGCGGCTGCGCAGCCCTGCGCCGTGCTGGCTGACGGGCAAGACGCCTCGGGGGTGGTGCTGGCCTTCGAGGCTGGACTGCCCTGGCGGCTGCACGCGCAACTGGCGACGGACGGCAGACTCACGGTCCGCCTGGTTGTCGCGCCCGCCGACAAGCAGGCCGCTGCACTCCCGGCGGCACAGGGGCTGAGGCTCAGCCGTGCCGCCCTGGGGCCCTACTCCGGCACGTCGCTGGCGGGGCTTCAGACGCTGGCCCGCTGGGTCGCCGATCATAGACGCAGCGGAACGGGTGAGAGTCTGGCGTCGGAAGTCGCACGACTTCCGCGATCGGACAATCCGGAGTGCAACCTGCCGGTCGCCGCCGTGCAGACCGCCGCGCGTCAAGCAGGCATCCCCGAACTTGACTTCTGGGCGATGATCCAGCAGGATTGGCGGCGTCAGGATGGGATCGACATCCTCCGGCCCGAGACCTGCGCCGCAGCCATTGGCAGGCAAGTCGAAAAAACCCGCGGTCTGCTCGCGCATCTGCGGGCCAAGCATGGTTCGCCCCGGCTGGACGAGTTGGCACAACGCCTCGAACCGCTTGCCCGGCAAGTCGAATCCGGTGCGGGCAATCCGCCGGCCGCGTACCTGAAGCTACGGCTGCTGAAACGCGAAATCGCCCTGGCCAATCCGCTGCTGGAATTCGACCAACTGGTGTTCTGCAAGCGCGTGCCCACGTCGTACAGCCACCTGGTGATGCAGTTCTACGGCTGGCGCGCACGCCCCGGTGGAGGGCTGTTCGTGCTGGACGAGCCGGGCGGCTCGCTCCGCTGCCACGACATTTTGGACGGGCGCCTGGAGACGGGCTGCGTGCTCGAACCGCGGCTGTCGTACGACGGCCGCCGGATCGTGTTTTCGTACGTTCACTGCCCGGACGGACCGTTGCCGCCCGGCGAGGTGAGCAACGAGGACCCGGCCGACCGCAACTTCTACCACGTGTATGAAGTGGGCGTGGACGGGTCGGGGCTGAGGCAACTGACGGACGGGCCGTTCGATGACCTGATGCCGTGCTATCTGCCCGACGGCGGCATCGCCTTCGTGTCCACGCGCCGCAGAGGCTACGCTCGCTGCTTCGGCGGCCAGTTCAGCACTCGCTGGGACGTATACACGTTGCACCGCATGAACGGCGACGGCTCGAACATCCGCGCGCTCTCGTTCCACGATACGAACGAGTGGTTCCCGGCCGTCTCGAATGCCGGCCAGGTCCTGTACGCCCGCTGGGACTACATCGACCGCGACGCGGTGACACACCAGAACCTGTGGGCCTCGCGGCCGGACGGCGCCAATCCGGTCGCCCTCTGGGGGAACGCTACGGCGTCGCCGCACTGTACGTTCCAACTGCAGCCGATTCCGGAGAGCACCAAGATCATCTTCGCCGCCTCGGCACATCACTCGATCGCCGGCGGACCGATCACAATCGTCGATCCCAGCGTCGCGGCGGACGGCCCGGCGGCGCTGGAGCGGATCACGCCGGAAATCCCGTTTCCCGAGGCGGAGAGCCGCGACATTCGCGAGTACTACACGGCTCCGTGGCCGCTGTCGGAGGATTTCTACCTGGTCGGCTATAGCCCCTATCCGCTCGTCTGGGAGCCGGGCGCAAATCCGGCCCATGCGTTGGGAATCTACCTGTTGGACCGCTGGGGCAACCGCGAGTTGCTGTATCGCGATCCGCAGATTGGCAGCACGAACCCCTGCCCACTCCGGCCGCGGCGGGCTCCGCCCGTGCTGCCGGGCGGAGTCGCGGAAGATTGCTTCGCCGGCAAAGGCGGGCGAATTCTTGAGAATTCAGCTATCGGCAACGGCGCGCAGTACGGGGAAATGGTCGTGGCCGACGTGTACGAAGGGCTGGGCGACGTCCCCCGGGGACAGATCAAGGAACTGCGGATCGTCCAGGCCTTTCCCAAGACCACGAACATCGCCAACATTCCGCCGATCGGCATGGCGGGCGAGGAGAATGGCCGGGCCGTGCTGGGCACGGTGCCCGTCGAGCAGGACGGTTCGGCACGGTTCCTGGTCCCGGCGGGCAAACCGGTGCTGTTCCAGGCGCTAGACGAAGTCGGCTGCGCCTATCAAACGATGCGTTCGGTGACCTACGTGCAACCCGGCGAGAAGGTGGCGTGTATCGGATGTCACGAACACAGGCTGACCGCCCCCGTCTCCTCGCTGGCCAGCCCGGCAGCGCTGCGGCGTCCGGCGTCGAACATTCGGCCGGGACCTTGGGACGGCCGGCCTTTCAGCTACGTGGAGGTCGTCCAGCCGGTGCTCGACCAGCACTGTGTCCGCTGTCACGGAGGCGACAAGACGGAAGGCAAGATCGACCTGACCGGCGCGCTTGAGGGGGCCTTCAGCCGATCGTACGCGGCGTTGATGCAGGACGACGGCGCGTTCTGGCAGTCCGGCACGAACCCGGACAACGCAGCCAAGTACTTCGTGCCGCGATTCGGCGCGCGGAACCAGGTCCAGATCACACCTCCCGGCGGCCTGTACGGGGCCCGCGGCAGCCGGCTGATGAAGCTGCTGCGGGACGGGCACGAAGGGGTCAAACTCGGCGCGGACGAGCTGCGGCGCGTGGCGCTCTGGATCGACCTGAACGCGATCTTCTATGGCGTCAATCTGCCCGACGATCAGGAGCGAATCCGCCGCGGCGAGCTCGTCGGGATGCCGGAGGTCCAGTAGGATCGACGTGACGTCTTGGATGTGCGGATGCGAAGCGTCAGGAGAGAAATCCGGAATCCGTTTTCCGGCTCGGCCGCAACGCTGCTCTGTTAACAAGCCTTGCTTCACTCCACCGCTTCGAGCATCTGCACCGGCACGTAGAACTTGGCGTAGGTTTTTCCATCGGAGTACCGCCGTCCCTTGCGGTCCTCGACCAGCACCGTTGCCCGCTTATTGACCCTGTTGACCACCCCGGTGTATTCGGCGCCCTCGAACTGAAATCGCACCTTCACGCCCGGCCGGATGCCGAATTTGACCAGTGCCTTTTCCTTTGGCGTGATCAGGCTGTGCCTGTTCTCCGTGTGGCCGAAGAAGCGCTGGGTGATCGAATGGAAGCGGGGGTGCGAACAGCTTGATTTGCCCCACAGCAGCATTTCGATCAGGTGGACGATCTCGTGTTCCATGACCCGCTGAAGCGCGTCGAGGCGGTCCCGGCAGGTCATGCCGCTGGCGACAATCGGGCGATGATCCTCTCCCGTGAAACACCCGAACAACATCGTCGTCGAGGCGCTGATCTCGTACCAGCGTCTGCCAGTTGATCGGTCGGTGAAACAGGCCGTCTTGCCCCCTGAGCTCGTCATCCGTTTGGAGAGGCGGAAGTAGAGCGGGGTCGCCCCGAGCGCCTCCCTGACCTGCCCGGCGAAAAAACGGCCGTCGTACTCGGCGAACAGAAATGCCAGGTCACCGGGATGGATCTTGGTGAAGTTCGCGGCGCGGATGTACTTCGACCCGCTCAGCACGTTGGCATGAATCTGCCTAGTCCTGTTGGAAATGGTCTCGCCATCGAGGCTGGTTGATTCAACCATGCGGAGAAGATCGCTCGTCATCTGGCCGTCCACAACACGCGGATCCTGCCCGCCCATTCTGCCCAGCGGTCCCACGATTCTACCACATCCCGCAGATCGCTGGTAGAATGGCCGCCCGGGGAAGGCGGCCAACGCACGTCGCCGGAGACCGCCTGACAACAACGGTTTGCGAAAGAGTGGCCAGTCGTCCAGCAATCCTCAGCAATCGGGGTCCGCCATGCAAAGACACCTCCTGCGCCAACTCCACCGCCTGGCCTGGCTCGACGCCCAGCTGGCGTCGACGGGCGTCCATGCCGCGGATGCGTCCAAACGATTGAAGACCAGCGTCAAAACGGTCCGGCGAGAACTGGACCTGCTCCACGAACTCTCCCCCTTGGTCTACGTCGAGGACGACCAGTTCGGCCGCCGGCGCTGGTTCTACGCCGATCGGCGCCGCCGATTGTTCTCGAAGTGGTTTGGCGACAAGGGCCGCAAATAAGCGACTCTGGGCAGCTTCGGTCGCCGCAGTCTGCGGCTTCACTCCGCGCCGCCCCTCTGAACAACGTCCAAGGGCACGCAGGCCAGCGAAACCGGAGCATAATTGCAGGTACAGCCTCCCGTGAGATTCGGCATGTTCAGCACGCCGTTGGCGGGGTACAGGTTGTTGTTCACCTGGCAGCCCGGTCGAACGCCCAGGAATGGGGTAATCTCGCGGCTTTCCAGGTCGATCCAGGCCGAGTTGCCGCGGTACCGCGTGGTCAGCAGATGCGTACTCGCCCGCGTTCCCGTACAGCCGCGGCGGACCCATTTCAATGGTTCGCTGATCCGTTTGGCTGAGAGGAGGTCGTAGACGACGAGGGTGTCATCGCCTCCGGTGAGCAGCTTCTCTCCGGCGATGTAGCCCGGCAGCCCCGTCTTCGGCAGCCCCCCACCGGTGACGACGAGCCGCGCCGCCGCATCGGCTTGCCGCGGCAGAGGTTCGCCGCTGCTGCCCTGGTAGAAGCCCGCGGCGGTGACCAGGATGTCGAGCGCGGCGTTGTAGCGCAACCTGGCGCCGCCTGCCCTCCGCCACAGGCGTTCGCCGGTGGCAAGGTTCAGCGCAAAAATGCTGCCATCGCGGCCTTCGACTTCGCCGCGTTGTGGATTCGGCAGTTCGCTGCAAAACACCTTGCCGCCACCGGCGGCGAGGTACAGCGGGCGACGGTCCGCCGCCACGCGCCAGACCAATCCGCCCGTGCCGCGGTTGATGCACAACACATGCTGGCCGCTGCTGCCAACCAGATAGTCGCCGGCGACGCGGAGATTCGCCCAGGGCGACTCGAGGTCCTCAGGAACGTCGATCCGCCCGGTCAATTCTCCCGTGGCAGCGTCGAACACCAGGCAAGCCGTGCCGTCGCTGAGGTAGATCGCGTCGTGAAGGGCCACCAGCTGCGTGGTCGGCGACAGGCTTGGGCTCGGCCCCCATTGGCGATGCCGTACGTAGCGGAGTCTCCCGCGATCGAGTTCTCCCTCGGACAGTTCGACATCCCACATCTCGCGACCCGTATAGACGTCGACCGCCCGCAGCAGGCCCTGTTCGTACACGATCAGCCGTCCGCCCGACACGCGAACCTGGTTCTGCCCGGGATACTTGTGCCAACGCTGCGACGCGCCGAACCAGAGCACGGCCTTCGGCGCGCGGAGTTCGTCTTCCGAGGCCCCGGTGCTGGCAGCGCTGGCTTCCGCGTGGGACCAATCCGCAGAGCCAGGCAATGCACCCGAGCGGACCAGCAAGACGAAGTCGCCCGCCCCGCGAACCTCCGCGCCGGGAAAGGCTCCGTCCTGCACGATCTCTTCGATGCGGTCTCGATCGGCCAGCGCGCCCCAGGCACAGGCGATCCCACCATACGGACGGAGGGTGTGGAAGACGGCTTCCGCCAGCGCTTCGGCCCCAGCCTGCTGCAAGGCATCTGGGGCTTCCGAAACGACGAGGCTCGCCAGGTAGGGCGAGAATGGGTAGGTTGCGGGATCACCGACCAGCACGCTCGCCCGCGTGCCGTACTGCCCCAGCTCGTGGAGGCGGCGGCGCAACGCGGCCACCTTGCCGGCGTCCGCGTCGACCGCGATGACGTGCAGGTCCGACCGGCGGATCAGTTCTTCGACGAGACGCCCACGCTCGAGCCCCAGCACGAGCGCATAACCGCTGCGGACGTCCGTGGCTTCGAGGACCGCGGCGGCTTTGGCGGTCCACTCGTCCGCGGCGGACGGCTCGGAGACCGAGGGGACGTGCCTGACCGGCTCGCCGGGCTGCGGAGCGCCGAACGCCAGGATGCTCCCCTCGGCGGTCACCACGAACAGTCGCCCGTTGGCCGCCAGCATCCGCTGCGGCGTCCCTTCGATCTTCGCGCTCCAGGCAACCGCCGGCTTCTCGGCGGCGGTCTCAATGGCTTGCAGGACGCCCTCGCCCCCCACGTACAGTCTGCTGCCTGCCATGATATGCACGTCGAGTTCGGAGGGGAGCTCCCAGACCTCCTTGAAGACAGCTCCGAAGCTGTCGGGCACCTCGTCCTTGACGCGATGGGCCGGGATGTTCTCCTTGGTCCGCTGATAGATCGTGTAGTCGGTCAGATCGCGGGCCAGAATGCCGCGATCGCTGTCGTAGATCGTCTCGGGCGTCAACACGGGCTGGCGGAACGAGTCCAGTTCGCGCTGATTGGCCCGTTCGATGTCCAGCCGCGTAAAGCCGCCGGGATACAGCATGGGCTTGTAGTCGTCGGCGCCGGGTTTGGTCTTGGCGAGCCGCTCCTGGTTGGGGCGGGTGATGTCGTACAGGTCGCCGCTGTGGCTGAGATACCTGCCGACGCCGGCGACGAACCAGCAGCCCTTGGGCAGACCCAGGCGTCCGCCCCAGCCGGTCGTGTAGGTCTGCAACCGGCCGGTCTTCCGATCGAGGAACGCCGGCAGTTGCGTGCCGCAGGGGACAATCAGTCGCTCGCCGACGATTGCCAGATACCCCTGGGGAGTCAAGCCGGCGTCACACCCGATGCCATGGTCCCAGTTGCTTGCCGGGATGCGATCGACCTCGGTATTCGACCAGACCACCGCTCCCGACTCGGCGTCCAAGGCATGCACGAAGACGCCCTCCGTGGGCCACAGCCCGGCAGCGAAGTAGACGACGCCATCGGCCAGCACGGGACCGCCACGGGCGGGGTGCAGCGAGGCCAACCGCCCGTGCCCGATGACCTTGCGCTCGGCCTGGCCCTCCGGCAGACCCCGGAACTTCCACCGCAGGGAACCGTCGTCGGCGTCCAGGCAATACAGATACCCGTCATCCGAAACGAAATAGACCTTGCCCTCGGAGGCCGCGGGAGCGAAGCGAACCGGCGCCTCGGCAAAGAAACGCCAGCGTTCGGCGCCCGTCTCGGCGTCCAGCGCCGTTACGCTGTCGGTGACCATCGAGGGCACGAACATCGTGTTGCCGAGCACCACCGGCTCGTAGGAGGCGTCGTAGCCCAACCGGAGTTCAAACGGAAACGCCGGGCGCGGCGCCGGCAGCTTGCGCGTCCAGCGGAGCTGGAGGTCGGCGGGCAGTTCGTGCGGGGAGGCTGCCGTGCGGCCTGAATCGTAGCGGAATTGCGGCCAGTCGTTGGCCCACAGCGGGGCGGTCAGAAGGCAGACAACGGGCAAAGCGAACAGGAACGGCTGTTTCATCGCAGGGCTCCGGGCATCCAGCAGGGCGGGTTGGCTCACATCGGGCAGGCCCGCTGGGCGTTCCCAGCGGGATGCTCTGAACCGTAGCAGGATCAAACGCGTCCTGCAACCCTGCCAGCGGTCCGGGCGGCTCCGGACAACCTCCGCGATTGCGTCTGCCGCGCGATCGCGGGCCCGCTGCTCGGCCACTTCGGTCCACCTCGGCGTTCGTGCCCCGTACCCGCCAAGCCCACGATCATCCAGCGAATCTGGCCCAGCACGTCGGCCTGAATCCGCGCCGTCTCCCGTCAATCAGCGGACCCCTGCCGATGGTCGTTCGGCCACGAGATCGCCGACCTCTGTCTCAAGTGCAGAGAACTCTGCCCAGACGGGGAAATGGTCGGAGACTTCCAGGGCTTGCGCTTCGGTCAGGCCATATTCGGCGATCAAATCCAAGACTCCTGCTCTTCCCGTGAACTCGGCGGTGAACCTGCCGTCGAATACCAGGTTGTCGTACATCCTGGTCCGCCGGGTATTCGTGGTTGTGCCGGAAATCGCGTAGACAATGCCCGGGAGTTGACCAAGCCGCCCCAAGTTGTACTCGTCCACATTCAAGTCGCCCAACAGGATCACGTCGTCTTCCGCCGACGCGCGCTGCACGGCCACGAACACCTCGGCGAGGGCGTCGAGTTCCGTGTCCGTCTCATCGGGGTCGGTGTGGATATTTGCCAACTGGAACGTGAACGCCCTTTCCGGCGACGGCCCGCGCACGCGAAAACTGGCGACGATCGGTTCCCTGTGCAGTAAATCCTCTGGATCGTTCACCGTGTAGGCCGGGGCTTGGCCCAATTCAATCCGATCCGAATTGTAGACGAACGCGTACTGCTCCTTGCTCGACGTTCGTCCCAGACGGGGCCCGATCAGGTAGGCGTAGCTTGCTCCCCCGGCATTGATCAGATCAACGAAACGGGGAAGAACCGTCTGGTCAATGGAGCGAATCTCCTGAATCGCGATGATATCGAATCGCCGGGCGACATCCGCCAGAATGTCCATCACATGCGGCTTGCCGATCTTCGACGTGCCGAACACCTGGATGTTGTACGAGGCGATGCGGATCGTGCCCGCGGCGGCGCTGCCCTCATCGACCGGGATCGAGGAGGCCCGGGGGGCGCTCGGCGGGGCCACCGGTTCCCTCTCCAGCGATAGCCGGGGGGCGGCGTCACAGCCGACAAACAGCAAGAGGGCGAGCAGACGCGCCGAGATGGACCTTAGCATGGGTGCCTCCGTGCAGAGCGGGAGCGTGCTTCTTGCACGCCGTGTCAGGAACCGGGTGGGCGCGGAGGATAACGGAAGAACCCGGCTGGGCCCAGGGCAATCTGCCGCGCAGCCCAAGAACGCTCGAAAAATCGGCCAGGCAGAGGAGAAGCGTTATCCGACGATTCGCTCGATAGCCCGTTGTGCCAACTGGGCGAGCCGGGGATCCCCCGTGACGGCGGCCTGTTTGAGGGCATCCACGGCGGGGGCGGCTGCTGGACCGATTCGCCCCAGCGCCCACGCCGCTCGCTGGCTTACCGCCGCGTCATGGCCCCCGACCACGGCATTCGCCAACGCCGGCACCGCGGAGGCCGCATCGTCTCCCAAGCGGCCCAGCAGAGTTGCCGCCCAATATCCCAAGTCACTCCGCTGCTCGCCGAGCAGGGCCGTCAAGTGGGCGAGGTCCTCGATCCTTGGCGGGCCCAACTCCTCCAGGGCGGCCACGGCGTATTCCCGCACCTCCTCCGCCTCGTCGCCGCTGGCCCGTACCAGTGCAACCGCCGCTGGAGCCGCCGCGCAGCCAAGCTGGGAGAGCCGTTCGGCGGCTTGAAGCCGCTTGGCCGGGTTGGCATCACTCAGATCGGCAACGCATTGGGCAAGGTCCGCAGGCACGGTGGCTCCCCTCGATTGGACCAAGAGACAGGATTGACCGGGAGGGATTATAACGCAAGTCCGAATCGTCCGCGAGAGCACTCGATCGCCGTCAAGCGTGCGCCTCCTGGAAAATCCGTTCGAGCTGCCCAGCGCCGGCGCGGGGTTCAGGATCCTCGATCCCGATGACTCGTTGTCTGGGAGGACGGATGGGTATGCTCTCCGGTTTCCAGCTACCCGTCAGCGATTGCGTGCAACAGGCAAAGCGATCGTGCTTCGATCTCGATCGCATCGGCGGCTTCATGCTCCACCTCGCCGGATTCCCAACCCTTGGCCGTGTCAAGCACCGTCTTCCAACGCGGGCTCCACGTCTGGTCGGGAAGTTTGAATCGCAGCGGTTCATAATGGGCGTTCACGAGGAGATAGAACGTGTCGTCCACCGTCGGTTCGCCTCGCGGGTTTGGATTGGGAATCGTCTTGCCATTCAGGAAGACGGCAAGCGTCTTGGCGAAACCCTGCCCCCAGTCCTTCTCGACCATCTGTTTGCCGTCCATGGTGAACCAGGCGATGTCGTTGGCTTCATTTCCGTGAATCGGCCGCCCCTGGAACCATCCCCGGCGGCTGAAGACGGGGTGGTCCTTGCGGTATCGGATCAGTCTGCGGCAGAAGTCCAGAAGCTCTCCGTCCACATTCTCCCAATCGTACCAGGAGATCTCGTTGTCCTGGCAGTAGGCATTGTTGTTTCCCCCCTGCGTTCGGCCGACTTCATCGCCACCGAGTACCATCGGGACGCCCTGGGAGAGGAGCAGGGTTGCGAGGAAATTCCGCTTCTGGCGGTTCCGCAGTTCGATGATCTGGGCATTGTCGGTGGGCCCCTCCGCGCCGCAGTTCCAGGAGCGATTGTGGCTTTCTCCGTCACGATTCTCTTCCCCGTTGGCTGCGTTGCGCTTGTCGTTGTAGGACACCAGGTCGTTCAGTGTGAACCCGTCATGGGCCGTGACGAAATTGATGCTTGCATAGGGGAGGCGGGAGGTCCTCTCGTAGAGATCGGAGCTTCCCGTGAAGCGGAGGGCGAACTCGCCCAGAGTCTGATCCTTCCCGCGCCAGAAATCGCGAACGCAATCACGATACTTGCCGTTCCATTCGGTCCACACCGGGGGGAAGTTTCCGACTTGATAGCCGCCTTCGCCGACGTCCCAGGGCTCGGCAATCAGCTTGACCTGGCTGATCACCGGGTCCTGGTGGATCAGGTCGAGAAACGTGGACAGACGGTCGACGTCGTGCAGTTCCCGAGCCAGGGTGGCCGCCAGGTCGAAGCGGAAGCCGTCGACATGCATTTCGAGGACCCAGTAGCGGAGGGAATCCATGATCAGCTGGAGGACGTGGGGGGGGCTCATATTCAGGCTGTTGCCCGTGCCCGTGTAGTCCATGTAATACCGCCGGTCTTCGGTCAACCGGTAGTAGTACGCGTTATCGATGCCCTTGAAACAGAGCATCGGGCCGAGGTGGTTGCCTTCGGCCGTGTGGTTGTAGACGACGTCGAGAATGACCTCGATCCCAGCTTGGTGCAGGGTCTTCACGAGGTGTTTGAACTCGGGCACGGCGGCTCCCGGTCGCTTGCCCGCAGCGTACGGGTGGTGGGGCGCGAAGTAGCCGATCGAATTGTAGCCCCAATAATTCCGAAGATCGCGATCGGCGAGGTGTTTGTCGTGAACGAACTGGTGGACCGGCATTAGCTCGACTGCCGTGATCTCGAGCTGCTTGAGGTAGTCGATCACGGCCGGCTGGGCCATCCCGGCATAGGTGCCCCGCAGTTCGTCGGGCACATCGGGATGGCGCGCCGTCAGGCCTTTTACGTGGGTTTCGTAAATCACCGTTTCGTGCCAGGGCAGTTGCAGACGACGGTCGCCGGCCCAATCGAAATGGGGCTGGTGAACCACGCTCTTGGGCACAAACGGCGCGCTATCCTCCTCGTTGCGCGAGTCGGGGCCCTCGTCGAAGCGGTACGGGAAAACGGCTGGAGACCAGTCAACCCGGCCGTCGATTGCCTTGGCATACGGATCGAGCAGGAGTTTGGCGGGATTGCAGCGGTGGCCGTTGGCCGGGTCCCACGGCCCGTGGACACGATAGCCGTATCGCTGGCCGGGCTCAACGCTCGGCAGGTAGCCATGCCAGCAATACCCGGTCACTTCCGGTAGATCGACGCGGGTCTCGCTCCCTTCCTGGTCGAAAAAGCAGAGTTCGACTCTCTCGGCAATCTCGGAGAATAGGGAAAAATTGGTTCCGGCGCCATCGTAGACGGCACCGAGAGGATACGGGACGCCAGGCCATACTCTCATGTCGTTACCTTTCAGCACGTCGCGTGTGTGTCCTCGAAGCGGTGTGACTGCCTTCTTCCTTGCGTGCGGACGATCTCACCGGAGAATTAGAGCCGTCAGAAGTCGTTGCGTCAACGCCGCCGCGACCGTCCTAGGCATGATGCTCCGCTTGCAGACGGTGATCGAGTCGGCCGTAGACAACTCGCTTTCAAAGCCCGTGGGGGGCCGAGGCGGTTCTGCAGACCGCGGCGGGAGACCGCAAGCCACAGGTACCCGCCGGCGGCAGCAGTCCCGGGTGGTAGCCGCTCGGCCGGGTGGAAGGTCCGCTCCGAGACGGATCGCACCTCCGGGGTCCTGCCCGGTCCGGAGTCGGACGGGGCGAGTCCGCCCCACCGGGCGAGATCCAGTTTCGGAATCCGCACAGCTGGAACCCGGCCGGACAGTGCAAACCGCTTGACGCCGCCCCCGTGCGGTACGTCTAATAGGCACGGGTGCCGTCTGACGTCTTGGCGTGTCAGCACGGCCGGTCACGCAATCCACCGAGAGAGGAGTATCCGCGGATGATCCGCCACAGGCTCGGAATCGCAACATTGTTGATGGTTTTTCCCTCGGCGCCCCTGTTCGCGGCAGGGCCCCTGGCTGTCGCTGTCGATGAGAAGACGCAGAGCTACACGATCACCGAGCAGGGCCGGCCGGTTCTGACGTATCGATTCGGCGAGGTTCCGCTTCCGACCGGGGTCGAGGCGAGCCATTTCAGCAAGGGCGACACGCCCTACAACGGCGCCTATTTCACCGACGGGAGCCGATTTGGAGGCGAGCGGAGCGACTACATCCATCCGCTCTACGGCTTCCACGGCGAGCCGCTCACCGCCGATTATCCGCAAGACCACCTGCATCACCGAGGTCTCTGGTGGAGCTGGTGCGAGGTCCGCCACAACGACAAGATCGGCGACATCTGGGCCGTCTGCAAGATCCGGGCGTATCCGGTCAAGATCACGAAGATCGAAACGGGCGCCGACCAGGCGGTGCTCCAGGCGGTCAATGTCTGGCGCTATGACGACGACCCGACCGACGTGGTGAACGAGACCGTGACGATTCGTGCCTCCAAGACCGAGGCAGCGGCGGGCGTTCGGAGCCGTACGGTCGACGTCGACGTCCGGCTCGAGGCGTTGGTCGACGGGATCGCCATTGCCGGCCGCCAGAAGGTCGATTATGGCGGCTACGGCGGAATGACGGTGCGGCTGAATCCGCAGGTGAAGGAGTTCTCGATACGTGCCGTGCATCCGCATCCGGACCAATGGCGAGGCGACGATCTGGCGATCGTGGAGCGGGTCTCGGATCGGGCGGCGCACGGCGACTCCACGTGGATGGCGCTCTACGGCAAGTACCCGGCCGCCGGCGTCGATGCGCCGGACTTCACGACCTTGATGATGTTCGAGTCGAAGGATACGCCGCTGTTTCCCAACAACTTCCGCTACTACGGCACCACCTGCACCTCGTTGGCCTTTCCGGGAAAGACGCTTTTCCCGCTCGAAAAGGGCAAGCCGCTCGACTACAAGACCCGCCTGGTGATTCGCGAGGGGAAGACGACGATCGAGCAGGAGCGAGCGGCCTGCCAGGCGTATCAGCGATAACGCTGCATGCTGCCTGAATGGACCCTTCTTCACGCCGGTATCCGGCGTGGGAGTCTGCCTTCAAGCAGGGGATGTTGCCTGACATCGTTTCCGGCAAGGAATCATGAACATCACCTGTACGGCTGGGTCCAGGCAGCCGGTTGCGACTGCCAGTCGGGCTGGAGGTCCGCAGCCGCCTTGACGATCTTCGCCCGCACGTACAGGTCATCCGGCTTGAGCGTGTATGCGCCTTCCGTACCCTCGACCGTATCCAGGGTGATGCCGATCGTGTCCGAATAGATGTCGATCTTCCGTGCCGGACAGCGAGGGCCCTTCGCCACCTCGACAGTCTGGCTCGACGGGTCGTAGTCCTTCTTCGTGCCCAGGAACAGAATCCGGTACGGGCCTTCCTCGCGGACGTCGATCTTCACCGAGAGCGTCCTGCCGTCGAACCGGATGTCGGCGAAATCCAGCCCGTTGGAGGCGTAGAAATCTCCGGCGGAAATCGCCGCCAACAGGTCGTTCGTGCAGAGATTCGCCGCCCGCACGACGGTCCAGGCCTTGGGCGCGGGGATATAGGAATGGCGGTCGTCGGTTCCCAAGCCCAACAACAGCGGCTGATCGTGCGCGGCCCGGTGCGCGTTGACGACGTCCCAGAATTTCTCCGGTTTCCAGCCCTGCGGATGTGCGTCGAACCCGCCGGCGATGTCGTTGTTGTTCAACTCGAACAGGCGGATCTGTGGCAGCGCGATCAGGTCGGCGGGGGAGAAATCGTAGTACCGCCAGAGCGGATGGTTCGCCGTGAAGAGGTAGTTCTGCCCCTGGTAGACCTCTTGCCCCTTGGCGAACGTCCGTTCGAGAATCTCCTTCGGCGTCTCCGCGGAGATGTACGGGAAGACCTCGCGGACGTTGATGAAATTGACGTGCACCTGCTGATCGTTCGTGCAGCCGCCGGTCTGCTCGTATCCGGGGATCATCAGGAACTTGCCCGGCTCGGCAAACTGCTCTTCCAACTCCGCATACGGCTTCATGCGGACGTAGGTCTGGCCGCCGGCGATGATCGTCCGGACGGAATCCTTGCCGAACTTCGCAATCGCCTGGTCGACCTCGGCTTGCGTCAGCTTCGGCCAGCCGGGCGTTGGGGAAACCGCCTTCCAGAGCGACGTCTCGTCTTTGAACGGGGCCGGGTCCGACGGCGAATTCTCGAAACCGAAACCGTTGAACCGCAAGTCCTCGGCCTGGAAGATGTTGTGGTCCGACGGGCAGATGAAGTGGTAGCCGTGCGACTTGTACCAGTCGATCGCCCATTCCGGAAGCGGCTGGCCGTCCGACCATTGGGTGTGCATGTGCACATTGCCTTTGAACCAACGCTTCTCCTGCGCGGCGGGGGCGCCCTGAGCCCAGGAAGCCGGCCTGGCGCCGGCGAACGCCGCGGCCGCCACCGCTCCCGATGTCTTGAGGAAATCACGGCGGGAGATCTTCTGCCACATGAATTGCACTCCTTCCGATCCCAGGTGAATGACGTCTCTGGTGTCCGAACCCGTGGCATTATGCCGCATCCAGAGACCGAATGGAACCCATCAGCGATTCGTCGTGCCGATGCCCCGCCGGCCGGCCTCCACACGGGCGGTGCCCCTCGAAGGCCGGTTGGCCGATCTTAAGGCGACCAGGGGGTCGTCGTCACCCACCACTGGTGCATGTTCGTCTTGGCCCCGGAGTAGCTGACGTCGCAATGGATCAGCAGTCTGCCCGGCCTGGCGGGATCATATTTGCCGATGATCTCGTTGGCCGAATAGCAGTCGCCCCCGCCCGGAGTCTGGAGCCTGCTCATCAGCACGATCCCCTCATCCCAATGGATGCCGTCCGGCGAAGCGTAGAGCACGAAATTGCCCGGGCCCGGATCGTCGCCGACCAGATCGCGCTGGTGGCTGCCGCTTCGCCCGTGCATGAAATACAGTTCGCCGAGTTTTCCGGAGAGTTGCATGTTGCGGATTCCCTTGGCGAAGTACGTGGTCTGCACGTCCGACCACGTGCGGCCGCCATCCTCGCTGACCACGTAGGGAATGTTCTGCTCGGCCGTTGGATCCTCTCGCTTGCGATGGGCGTTGTAGGTGTAGACGATGATCCTGCCGCCGTCGAGCGAGCCGGCGGCCCAGTAATAGTCGGCGTTGTCGAAGGGCAGCACGCTCCGCCGGCTGAACGACGCTCCGTTGTCGGCGGAAGCCCACAACGTCTGGGGCCCCCCCGGGCTCATGTCTGACGTGCCGCCCCGAAAGACGATAAACACCTCTCCGCCGTGCACAAACGACGTGTTCATCGTGTAGGCAATCTCCTCGACGGTCGCCGATTCGTCAAACGTGCGCGGCCCCTTCCACGTGCGCCCGTGGTCGTCGCTGAGAAAATAGACCGGCGGCCGTTGCTTCTGCCATTTCTCGTTTGCATAGTGGATGACCGTGGCGATCAGAGTTCCGTTGGGCGAGGCGATGACCGAGTACACCAGGCCCGAAAACACCTCGCTCCCCTCCCAGGTCCGCTTGGAATAGTCGAAGACGGTCGGGTCGCTCCAGGTCAGGCCGCCATCGGTCGAGCGCCGATACTCCGACCATCCCGCCACGCCGTGCCCGTTCAGATTGTCGGCGCCCGTTCCCGTCGCGCTGTAGAAGGCGATCACGTCTCCGTTCCGGCATTCCGCAATCGCGTTGTTGCCGTGCCCGGACCGGTCCTCTTTTTGCCGATCCACGAACAGCATTCCCGTGTTCGGGATGTCCGAAGGATAGACGAAGAACGGTTTCCCATCAGCCGCGCGGCTCCGGTTCCGCGCCGACCGGGCGTCTGCGAACCCCAGCACGACGACCCATTTCCCGAAGCGGCAGGACTCTCCGGCGGCGGCCTGCTTTTCGTAGACCAGCACCTGGTCGATCTCTTTGCTGCCGAACAACTGGAAGGGAGCGGCCTCCCTCGGCGTGAAACCTTGCGTCTCGAGGGCCTCGGCTTGCGAGCTTGCGCCGGCAATCGCGCGAGGCGTGAGCACGATCAAGCGGCCGCCCAGCACCACGTCGAACCGGGTGGAGTCCATGGAACTCCTCAGGAACCTCTTGCCCGCCAGGTCCGCGGGGCATTCCGCCAGGCGGTAGTCTCGATCGGTGAACAGCACGGCGCCTGGCCGGAACCACATCACCTCTGCTCCCGATTCCCCGCGGACTTCAATCACTGCGGGCTCCGCAGCGTGTCCCTGGCACGGGTATATCGTCCCCGCGCCCAAAATCGCCAGAAAGGCGGTCGTCAGGCAAAGTCCCGGTCTGTTCATTCTGCGTTCTCCCTTGACTTACTCCTCGAGATACGGCTTGAGCTGGATGAAGTTGATCAGCAGCTCCTCGCCGGGCACCGCCCGCTCGTCGTGGAAGGCGATCCGTTGCGTGGGCGACTTGGCGCGGAAGACAAGGCGATTCAGGTTGATCCTTGGGGCGCTGCCATTGCCCTTGGAGCGATCCCGGTCGCGGCGGTCGACGTGGACGAAGCTCTTTTCGGGGAGGATTTCCGCGCCATCCAGTTCCACGTCGATGCCGTGGCGGCGCGGCGCGGGCTGCTTGCCGCTGGCGTCCTTGAGCGCGGCGGTCACGAATTGCAGGCAATAGGCTCGTCCCACCTCCAGGCGACTGGCGGTCTGGCTGATGCGGTTCGGCCTGTCGGGCTGCCGGGCCATGACGCAGACGGTGTCGCCCGCACTCCCGGCGCCCCAGCGGCCCTGGCCGTTCTTGCCATAGCCGGGGACGACGTGCGGACGCACGGAGTCTGCGGCGGCCGGTGATGTAGTCCACCCGGTCAGACCCTCGGCGAAGTCCGGGTTCTTGATAAACCCGGGGTTGTAGGTGAACCCATAGCGGGCCGAGAGCATGTCCTTCCGGCCTTCGACCGCGTAGTGGCGCATGAGCTTGAAGGACCAGCGGACCATTTCTTCATCGCCGTAGTAGGTCCCCCAATAGCCCGTCGTGGCCAGGTCCTTGAAGTCCGGGCTGTTGGCGATCAGGTTGACCTGCATGTCGAGAAAATACTTGAAGTCGACGGCCGGATCGTGTTCCAGGGAGATGATCGGAATCTGGTTGAAGTTTCCGAAGATGATGCCCGTTCCCGCGGCCGCATTGGGGAAATAGGCGTTCATCCGGCGGATCGTCTCGCCGATCATGCCGTCGAGATACTCGGCGGCCGCTTGTTCATCTTTCTGGGGATGGCAATAGGCCTCGAACAGCAACCGGCCCCGCCCCTTGGAGGCGTTCAGGCAGACGGACAGGAAGTCGGTGTGGAGGGAGCGGATGCTGGGCGCGCCCACGATCCAGGTGTAGACCAGCCTGTTTTCCGGGTTGTGCAATTCTTTCAGGGCCTGGCTGTAGTTGGCGATCGTGGCCCGGGCGAAGAACAGCTCGTCGCAGGTGAAGCCGTCGTACTGCGGCTGGGTCATGCCGGCGGTCGTTTCCATCCGGCTCCGCAGCTCAGCCGGACTGCCCGTGGAATCGACTCCGAAGTTGGCCAGCCATTTGAGGCCGAGGGCCTTGGCCTGGGGGAGTGCATCGCCCGGCAATCGGCCGCCGTTGAGCGTCGTCACGGCCTGGAGGATGTGCCGTTTCATGAACTCCCAGTCATAGCTGCCGTTCTCTTGGACACGGGAATTGGCACAGGGAGGGTAGTTGAAGATCTCGGGGATCGATCGGACCACGAGCCGGGCGCCGGCGCCGCTGCCCTCGACGGCGATCCGGTGTTCGCCCCTGGCCAGCTCGCGGAACGCCTCCAGGCGATCGGTGGCGGCCGTGATCAGCGTGTCGCTCTCATCGATCGTGACGGCCAGGCCGGGCGCGGGCGCGTCGCCGGTGTAAGCCACGAAGACCCACCCGTCGCGCGGGTTGACAAAGCGGAACGATTGCGGCGCCCCGCTACCCGCGATCGACTCGTCGAGCAGTTCGGCAACGAGGTTGTTCAGTTGCCGGACCTTGCCGAGGTCGAGGGCCGGCAAGTCGATAATCGTGATCGGATAGGCGGCTTCGACGATCGTTGCCCCGCTGCCGCGGTGCCGGACAACGGCCTTCAGCGCGTGATCGCCGCACGGCAACCCGGCCAGATCGACGAGAATCCCGCCGTCGTCCCCGACGCGGATCCGCTGCTGGCCGGCGGCGTCGCCGTCAACAGCGACAGCGCACTCATACGCACTGCGCTTCTCCGGCAGCAGGCCAAACAGCCGCAGAGTCAACGCCGGTTTAGCGCTGGGAATCTTGTTGAGCAGCGGTTCCAGGGGAACCAGCCTGGGGGCCGCCACCAGCGACATCTGCGACGTGGAGCCCTGGCGGGCGGCTTCGCTGACCGCCTCCAACCGCACGTCGGCAAAGTGCACCTCGCCGGTCGGCCTGACCGCGAACATCGCCAGGCCGTATTCCTTGTTCTTCGAGGGGATCAAGGTGAACGTCTTCTCGTGGAACGTCCAGTCGGAATCGGCGGGCAGCCCGGTGATGCCGACGGCGGACGTCCAGCCGCTGTTGTGGATCACCAGCCCGCAGTAGCCGCTCTGGAAACCCTTGGTCTTGATGTACGCGCTGAGCTTGTAGGTTTCGCCCGCCACCAATGTCATGCCTTGCTGCCGCAGACTCACGGTGCCGCTGGCGGCGCCATCGCCTTTGAGCAGAACGGAAGGCTTCGCACCCTCGGGCCCCCCGAGCGGATTGTAGATCACGTTCTTGGCCGGAGACGGACTCCAGAATTCCGGGAATTCCTGCTGTTCGGCGTCGAAGCTGCCGTTGATCAGCAGGTTCTCGCCTTCCGCCACCGCGCCCTGCACGGCAGTCGTCAAGGCAGCAACACCCAACAGCGCCAGAAACGGTTTCATCGTGCTTTCTCCTCGGTTGCCCCGCCGTATGGTTGGTCAGTGAACTGCGCGATCCGCGATCGAGCATATGTCGCGAACGCGACTGGCCCGCAGATCATGCCTTCAGCCCGCGCAGATCGACGTTGAGCTGCTTGTTCTCCGCGATCAATTCGTCCATCGTGATCAGCCTCTTTCGCTTCATCGCCTCGCGGCCGAGAATCGCCGTCAGGTGGCCGTCCACGGAACGCAGCGCCGTCGGGTTGTCGAACTTGCCTTCCGTGACGCAGCGATAGAACTCGGCGATGTTGGCCTTGGCGCCGTCGGCATAGATGCCGCTGGACGTGGCGCCCGAGTAATGCTCGGAGCCGCCGCGGATGAAGACCTGGCCCGAATAGGCGATGTGGGCCGTCGTTTCCAGGCCCATCAGGTCGGCGGCGAGGTCATTCATGACCGCATTGTTCTTCAGGCATTGGGTGGCGTGGGTCCAGCAGGTTCCATCCTCGAGTTCAAACACGACCCCGCCGCAATCCATGCGATCGCCGTGGGGGTCCGGGCGGACGATCCGCGAGTAGCCGCCGGCCGTGACCGCCCGCTTGCCGGTCATCCACGTCACGCCGTCGATAATGTGAATGTCGTAGAGAAGCGGCAGATCGCCGCTGAGCGCGCCATGCGAGTAGTGCGCCCTGCGGAACAGGTTCTCGATCGTCGACCCCACCTTGGGGTCCGGCAATCCGCCGCACGTGCCGCCGGAAATGATGTGCGCCAGGCCGCCGAGGGCCCCTTTGCCGATCCGCCGCTTCACCTCCTGGTTGGCGGGGTCCGTGGGCAACTGGTAGTCGACCAGCATGCAGAGTCTCTTCTCCGTGGCCTTCTTGGCCAGCGATTGCATGGCGAAGACTCCCGGCACGTCCACCGCAAACGGTTTGGCCATGTAGACATGACAGCCGGCCTCGATCGCGGCGGCCGTTTGCTCGACGAAGAACCGCGGGATGCCTTCAAGCACCAGCGCGTCGACCCCGCTGTCGATCGCTCGCTTGTAGCCCGAAAGTCCGCTGAAGCGTTTCTCCGCCGGGACGCCGAGCTTTTCGCCCACCGCATTGGCGGTGTCCTCGAAGTAGTCGACCGCCGCGGCGATCTCGTATCCCGGGTGCTGTTGGAACAGTCCGGCGATCCAGCTGCCCCGGCCGCCCAGCCCCACGATCCCGATCCGCAGCTTGGGCTGAACCGCCGCGGCGACGGCGGAGCGCGTCTCTTGGCCGACCGTGGTGGACGCGGCGGCGAGAAATGGAACGGCGGCCCCTGCCGCGGTCTGTTTGACGAATTTTCTCCGCGTCATCGATCGACTGGTAGGCATGGCAGTGGCTCCTTTGGATAACGTGGGGTGTTTTGCCGCGAAGTCGCGTCCCCTCCTTGATCCACCTGCGTTGGCCGCCGTGTTCCCCGCGTATGCCTGCCCGTCGCGGCGCGCCGCTGCCCGATTGCGTGGATTCCATGGAGACTACTGGAACCCCGCCGCCCCGCCGCGTCAACCTCTTACCCTGACTCGGGGGGGCATCCGAATGACGTACACTTGGCTTTCGGGGGGCGTCGTCCTGCGGTTTTGCCCTGGAAAGGGGAAAACCATGGCCAGCCGCCAGGCCCTGCCCTGACATGCCACGGGCAGGATGGAAAGTCCCGGTCGAGCGGGGGCTCTTCTTGACTGCGGACCCGCGACTGCCGGAATGCAGGGCGTCGACTTGGCCGGTGCAAGAGCGAAATCCCCGGGGGGCGCTTTACACGGCCCCGCCCGGCAATAAGACTTACACTCGTCACGCCACGGCCGTGGGGGCCCGGCGGCATGACAAGGGGAATAGACTTCGCGGATCACGACGGCCCGGTGAACCGGCAGCAGAAAGGAAATGCGATGACCAACAGGCAAGACAGGGCAAGGTGCGGCCGCCGGGCGGTGCTCAAGGGCCTGGCCGCGGCGGGTGTCGGCGTCTGGGCGGCGCCGCTCGTTCTCCCCTCGGGCGTTTGGGCCGCCGGCGAGCAGTCGCCCAACAACAAGCTCAACGTGGCCGCGATCGGCACGGGGGGCCGCTCTTCAGGCCTGATCCAAGAGGTCCTGCGCCAAGGCAACAACATGATCGCCCTCTGCAACGTCGACCGAACGCCGCTCGAGCGAGCCGCCAGGCTCGTGGCCGAGAACGCTGGCGACGACCGGCCGCCGGGCGCACAACAGCCGAGGCTTTACGAGGACTACCGCACGCTGCTGGAGACCGAGAAGTCGCTCGACGCGGTGTTGGTGGCCACCGGCTCGCGCTGGCATGCGCCGCTGTGCGTGGCCTTTATGAAGGCCGGCAAGCACGTGTTCTGCGAAAAACCGCTGGTCCGCAAGCTTGCGGAGGCCCGCGAGTTGATCGAGTTGGCGCCCCGATGCAAGGTCGCCACGCAGCACGGCACTCAGGGCGGCAGCAGCAAGGCGTTCCGCCGCTCGATCGAGATCATCCAGGCCGGGCTGCTCGGCCAGGTTCGCCAGGTCCACATGTGGTGCGATGGTTACGGCCGCTTTCCGGCAAGCCACGACCGGCCGGCGGGCGAGGACCCCGTGCCGGCGGGACTGAACTGGGATTTCTGGCTCGGCCCCTCGCCTTGGCGACCGTTCAAACAGGGCGTTTATCACCCCGGCTGCCTGAAGTTCCAGAACTGGTTCGACCTCTGCAACGGGATGCTCGCCGGCCAGGGGGCGCACACGTTCTACTTGCCGGTCCGCGCGTTGAACCTCGAACACCCGACGCGCGTCGAGGCCGAGGTGTGGGAACCGGTCAAGGAGACCTATGTCTCCCGCAGCAGCTACCGGTTCGAGTTCCCCGCCCGCGGCGAGATGGCCCCGGTCACCGTCTGGTGGATGGACGGCGAGACGTACCCGCCGGAGGAGGTCACCGAGGGCGTGCGGGCGATCAGCGGCACACTGCCCAAGTTCGGGTGCCTGTTCGTGGGCGACAAGGGCGAGCTGTATGCCGGCGGCTGGGGTGAGAGCGGCGTGATGAAGCTCCAGGGCGACAAGGGTTGGCGCGGCGTGCTGGACCACGCGGCGGCCAAGCCCTTGCCGGTGACCCTGCCCCGCGCGCCGGACGACAATCACATGACCGAATGGCTCCAGGCGTGCAAGGGCGGCCCCCCCACATTCACGGGTTTCCAGATCGGCGCCCGGGCCGCCGCCGCGTACCTGCCGGGTATGCTGTCGCTGCGCCTCGGCCGGCCGATCGAGTGGGACGGCGTGAACATGAAAGCCAAGGGCATGCCCGAGGCCGACCCGCTGATCGAGAAGAGCTACCGGACCAAGTGGCTGCTGTAATCCGGAGCCTCGGCTACTGCGAGGGGGGGGTAATGCGGCCGTTTCGCCCATCCAGGCGGCTCTCCCCGAGATTTGCCCACGCCTTGAATTACGACCGATCGTGTCCCGGAAATGACCGCTGGACGTCGTGCTGGGCGAGACGGGCCTTGCCGGGCGGACGGGAACCTGCCCTGCTCGAACCTCAGCCTTCCACCCAATCGAGACCCGTTTCCTCGCGGACCCGGGCCTCGAAATCGCCCAGCAATCCGCCGATCAGGTCCCACCCGCTCGTCCGGCGGAGCTCGATATCCCCCTGGCGGTTTACGCGGACGATGCTTTCCTCGTTCACACCGACTTCTTCGAGTTCCTCGGGCGAGGGTTCGTCGCCGTCGCGGCTGACGATCCTGAGCAGCATCTTTCCCGACATTTCAATGAAATACATGGGTCCGCCCGAATCGCTAGAGCTTGCCGTGGCAAGGCCGTCCGAGGGGGGCGACCTTGCCGCCTACCGCGAACCTCGGGCTGGGGCAACCCTGCCCGCAGCCACGGGAAACCCCTCCAAGCCAGATTGGATGAGCCTCTATCGTACATCGCCGCGGGGCGGACCGTCAATCGCCCGCCAGCGCCCGCACATGCCGGCACAAGTCGAGCATCTGGCCAACGCTCAGCTCTTCCGCCCGGGCGGTCGGCTGAAGTTGCATCGCGGCAATCAGCGCATCGACTTGGGGTTTGTCGGCGTGCCCCTTCAGCGCGCTTGAGAGTTCGCTCCGCAATAGCTTGCGGCGGTGGAAGAACATCGACCGGGCGAACTGGTGGAAGAACGCCCGATCGGGAATCCGGCTCCGCCGCTCCTTGTCGAGCTTGATCTGGAGGATCGCCGAGTTGACTTTGGGGCGGGGCCAGAAGACCGAGGGGGGCATGACCTTGAGAATCTCCGCCCGACACTGGCTCTGGACCCAGATGCTCAAAGCGCCGTAGTCCTTCGTCCTCGGCCGGGCGACGATCCGGTCGGCCAATTCCTTCTGAATCGTCACGGTCATCAATTCCGGCGGGCGATCGAGTGCCAGCAGGTTGGAGATCAATGGCGTGGCTATCTGGTAGGGCAGATTGGCCGCCAGCTTGAAGCGGCGTCCGGGCGCCGCGCCGAGCTGTTCATCGACCCGCTGCAGAATCTCCGGCGCGAGCCGGTTCTTGTTCTTCAGCACGTCGCAACGCAGCATCCGCACGTTGTCCAGCCGCTCGAGCTCCTCGGCGGCGAGCCGATGGAGATCTACATCGATTTCGACGGTGACCACGGCCGCCACACGCGCCGCCATCAGGGCGGTCAGCGATCCGGTCCCCGTGCCGACCTCGAGCACGACGTCGTCGGGCCCGAGGCGCGCCGCCTCGGCGAGGAAATGCAGGAGGTTCAGGTCGATGAGAAAATTCTGCCCGAGCTTCGACCGCGGACGGATGCCGATCTCGGCGAAGCGTCCGCGAAGAAACGACTGCGTTTGCCTGCTGGAACCGGCGGCCGGCTCCGCGAAATCGCCGCCCGACCGGTCTGGGCCCCCCGCTGGCTGGTCGGGTCGATTTCCCGTGGTTCTGTCGGCCATGGTCGGTCCGTGGGAAGGGGTGATTTTGGTGACCGTCTTTGCCAGGTCACCAATTCTGCGATTCGGCGAGCCGCTGGACGTACTTGGCCAGGATATCGGTCTCCAGGTTGACCTTGTCGCCCGCCTGCATCGGGCCCAGCGTGGTGACCGCGAGCGTGTAAGGGATCAGGGCCACGCTGAACCGGTCGGGCTCGCAACCGACGATTGTCAGGCTCACGCCGTCGACGGCGATCGAGCCCTTCGAGGCCATCTGGCGGGCCAACTCGCGGGGAACGCTGAACCAGAAGTCCGACCAATCGCCGTGGTCGATCCGCTCGATCAGTTTGCCGGTTCCGTCGATATGGCCGCTGACGAAATGGCCGCCCAAGCGGTCGCCCACGGCCAGCGCCCTCTCCAGATTCACCGGGCTGCCGGGTTTCAGCATCCCCAGGTTCGTTCGCGCGAGCGTTTCCGGGCCGGCCTGGAAGGCCATCGTCCGCGCGTCCGCCTCGACCACGGTCAGGCAGCAGCCGTTGACGCAGATGCTGTCGGCGACTTTCGTGCCCGCGGCGATGTTCGGCTCTTCTACCACGAGGGTGCAGCCCGGCGGCTCCGGCCGAATTTCGGCGATCCGTCCCAACGCCTCCACAATCCCAGAAAACATCTCGGCATCTCCTCCAGCAGGCGACCGGCGCGCGGGGGGCCGGGGTGGCCCCGGTTCTCGCGCCAAGGATCGTCTCTCATTGTGTCGCCCAGCGGCACAAACGCCGCCCAGACGACCGGGATCACCCCCGCCGGCAATCACGGCGGCTGGACGGAACCACGAAGAAGTAATCCAAAATACCAGCCCCAGGCGGACCCCGCTAGCCAATCGCCGTCGAATCGGGCAGAATGGGCGGTTCCTGCAACGCCTTGGAGCCGGTGAGTTGCTCCGCCGGTGCAGAGTGGCTTCCCCTCCACACCGGTGCGTTCGAAACCGCTCGCGATACTCCAGAAGCGCCATCCACCCCCCCATTTTCAGGAAGAAAGACCATGAGCTCAACCATTGTTGACATCACCGCACGACAGATTCTCGACAGCCGCGGCAATCCCACCGTCGAGGTCGACGTTCAACTCGCTGATGGTTCGTTCGGTCGAGCGGCCGTGCCCAGCGGCGCCAGCACCGGCGTCCACGAAGCCTGGGAGCTCCGCGACGGCGACAAGGAGAAGTTCCTCGGAAAGGGAGTCCTCCAGGCGGTCGCCAATGTCAACGAGCGGCTGGCCGACGAGCTCTGCGGGATGGATGCCCGAGACCAGATTGCCATCGACCAGCGGATGCTCGAGCTGGATGGCACGGACAACAAGAAGAATCTCGGCGCCAACGCGATCCTGGGCGTCTCGATGGCCACCGCCCATGCGGCGGCCGACTACTGCGGTCTGCCGCTCTACCGCTACCTCGGCGGGACCGCGGCAAGGCTCCTGCCAGCCCCGATGATGAACATCCTCAACGGCGGCCAGCACGCCGACAACGCGGTCGATGTTCAGGAATTCATGATCATGCCCTTGGGGTTCGAGAGCTTCAGCGACGCGATCCGCTGCGGCTGCGAGATTTTCCACAACCTGAAGAAGGTCCTCCAGGGCAAAAAGCTGGCCACGAACGTCGGCGATGAGGGCGGATTCGCCCCCGATCTGAAGAGCAACGCCGAAGCCCTCGACCTGATTGGCGAGGCCGTCGCCAAGGCCGGCTACGAGTTCGGCAAGCAGGTCTACGTGGCCCTCGACGTCGCCGCGTCCGAGCTCTACGACAAGGACGCGAAGACCTACACGATGGACGGCAAGAAGATCGATGCCGCCGGCATGGTCGACCTGCTCGCCGCGTGGTGCGCCAAGTATCCGATCGTCTCGATCGAGGACGCCTGCGATGAAGACGACTGGGACGGCTGGAGACTGCTGACCGAGAAGCTCGGCGGCAAGATCCAGCTCGTCGGCGACGATCTGTTCGTGACCAACACCAAGCGGCTCAAGCGGGGCATCGACGAGGGGATCGCCAACAGCATCCTGATCAAGGTCAACCAGATCGGCACGATCACCGAGACGATCGAGGCCATCGAACTGGCGCGCCGCAACGGTTACACGAGCGTCACCAGCCATCGCAGCGGCGAGACCGAGGACGCGACGATTGCCGACCTGGCGGTCGCCCTGGGCACGGGCCAGATCAAGACCGGCTCGGCCTCGCGAACCGACCGGATGGCCAAGTACAATCAGCTCCTCCGGATCGAAGAGCAGTTGGGCGCTGCGGCCGTCTACGGCGGAAGCCTCTTCCAGCGCAAGTAGGTTTGCTGCGGGTCGACCTCGCGCGGCAGCGTGGCACGGCAGCCAGGCCGCCGATAAGACTCGGGCCTCGAGCGCGGCGTTCACTCCCGCCGGTCATCGGCGGAGCAGTTTCACTTCCCAGGGCATGAACTGGACGCGCTGCGATTCTGCGCCCCGGCGGAGCGTCGCCTCCCCCGGCACATCGGCGGCGTTCACGGCGATCACCGCTTGGCTGCCGTCCGGGGCGCGGAACGCGCCGACCCGCACCGCTCCGGCCGGTTCCACGGCGGGCGGCGGGATTGCCGCGCCGAATTGTAGATAGGGGCGCCCCTCGCCGTGATAGAGCCGGACCCATTGCTCGTACAGGTCATGCTGCGGGGGCAGGCCATCGCGGAGGATCGGCCTTGGCGCGCCCTCGGCGTCGACCTCCGTCACCTGGAAGTCGTCGACCCAGAGGCGGCACGGTCCCTCGACGTGGATCATCACCCGCAACACCTCGGCCCCCGGGGCCGGCACCACCACTTCGGCCGAGACTTCCCGCCAATCGCCCGGCTGGGGAAACGGGAGCCTCCAGGCGCCGAGGCTGTTGAGTTGCGGGCCGAGGGCCGCGATGTTGATCGCGGCCGGTCTTTCCAGCCGCTCGGTGCGGCACCAGGCGGAAAGCCGGTATTTTCCGCCGCCGCGCAGGCCTCCTTCGCCGATCGGCAGATTCCGCGAGACCTGCGTGATCTCTCCCGCCGCCGTGTTTTCCAGGCGCAGGCTGCTTGCCCCCGAATGCCGGATGTCCGGGTCGCGCCGCGGCTGGCCGGCGAACCTCCGCTGCCGCCAACCCGCCACGTGCTCCCATCCAACCGGCACGTCGCCGACCCACTCCTCGAACCCGCCGTGGGCCGGAAACACGTGCGGCTCGGCCGGCCAGTGCGGCACGAGGTGCGGCATCTGGCCGGTGACGATCAAATGCGCCGTCATCTGGCGATTTTCGGCTCGCGGGTTGCTCTGGAAGAGCGGCACGAACTCATGATACAGGTATCCGAACACCGACTCGGCGCGGTGGTCCGGCATTGGGGACCTGCCGACGACTTCGTAATCGCGGTAGTCCTGGATGCCGACCTCTTGGAGAAACAACTCCTGCGGCTCCTCGTAACCGAGCACCATGTTCACCCCAGCCGCGCGGCAGGCGGCGAGCATCTCCGCCATCTGTTGGTGCGCGGCCTCGACGTCCCAGATTCCGATCCCCGGCGGGTGGCCGTGCCCGGTTGCCCGGCAGTCGCCCCCGAAGCGCATCCCCGCGCCGACGACCTGGTCGATTTGCAGCAGCTCGCCTCCGCGCCGGGCCAGCCCGACGGCGATCCCGGTGAGCCAGTCCCGCGACCACCGCTCGCCGCGGCAGAGCGTCGCCGCCTCGCCGCCGCGGTACCACGGCGGAGCGCTGAGCAGGACCTGTCCGTCCTTGCCGACCATCGCGTGCGGCATCGCCTCGCGCTCGAACCCGGCGCGGTCTTCCCATTCGAACGACCCATCCTCCCGCTTGCCGTAGCTGAGGCACCACTGGTAGCCCGAGGGCCAGAAGAAGGCGTGCCCTCCCGCGCGCCGCACCGCATCGATGCAGCGTTTCAGCCCGTCTTCCGAAGGATAGGGCGGAAAGTACCGGGGCGGCACCCAGGTGGCGACGCCCTCCCAGCCCCAAAAGGTGACGACCAACGGCACGCCCTCGAAATGCCGGCTCCAGTAGTTTTCCAACCACGCCTCGATCCGTTCCGGTCGCCCCAGCCATTCGCGGCCAAACCGCACCTGGGCCGGCCCCTGTTTAAGCCAATCCGGCAGATCGTCCCGTTCGGCCAGCCGCTTTGCGCACCACGGCTGCTTCAAGGCCCACGATTTATAGATCGCCGCCGCGTCGCGCCAATCGGCCGCCGCCCCGTGCGCGGCGCGAAACACGCCGGCCACCACGGGGAACGCCAGGCGAAACGGTTCTTTCAAATCCTGCCGCATCGGGTGGCGCCAACCCAGCACGATGCCGCCGGTCGTTCGTTCGGCCGCCAGCGTCTTGGGGTAACCGGCCGGGTCCTCGCAATACGTCACCGCGCCGCCTTTCGGCCCGTAGTAGCACCCGAATTGCGCAGCCAGGCTGCCGGGCTGCGTTCCCGCCGCCGCTCGTCCCGGCTTCCACTGGTGCGGGCGCTCCAGCACTCCGCCCTTCGTCGTGCCGAGCACCAGCCCATCGCCCGCGCCGTCGCCCTCCAGCGGCGCGGCCAGCGGCAGCAGCGGATAATCCACGCGCTCGACGATTGTCCCCGGTCCGCCCTCGACGCTGATGCGAAACCGGAATAACCCGTCCGCCCCGGGCTCCACGCCACAGACCGCGGCCAGGTCCCGGTCCCCAATCCCCTCAAACCGCAGCCGCACGCCGCCCCCCTCGATCCGCTTCACCCCCTTCGCGTCGCGCGAGGAGAGTCGCAAGGGCTTCATCGGATCGGCGCCGGGCGGGATCACGACCAGGCGAAACAGCTCTTGGCCCCCGCCGGCCAACTCCAATCCCGCTGCTGGATCCGCCAACCGCAGCAGCGCTCCGGTCGCCCCGTCGAGCTCCAGGCGGGCGGCCCCGCTGCGGGCTTCAAGCACCTCGGCGGCGGCCGGCCCCCCGGCGGCAAGCGCGACGGCGGCAAGCGCGGCGGCAAGCGCGGCGGCAAGTGCGCCGATCGTGCCGCAGAGCTCCCGAAGCCGTGTCCCGGCAAGCGTCCGGTCCCGCAGGACCTGGAAGGTTCGTTGTCTGCCCCGGTCGAAAACTCGTCGCGATTCCATGTCCAAGAATACCCCACTCTCGTTTGCTCAGTTCGATCGGCCACACGCACCGCCCGGCAAGGCGGGACGGCCTCGATTCGATCGCCAGTCCTCGCGCTGCTGGATTGTAAGGCAGCCGGGTCGGTTGCCGCTACCCGGCGCGCGGATGGAACAGCCGGGCGCCGTCCCCCCTAGCGCCGGTAGCCAAGCCGCTGTTGGCACAACTCCGCCGCCAGCTGGAATGCGAGGAACGTCAGGTAGCCGGCCGCGGGCAGCGGAATCGCCAGCAGCAGGAGACCGAGCGGCACGGCGGTCTCCCAACCGAACCAGGCCGGATCGGGCTCGCCTGCCAGCCCGAGATGCGCGGCCGCATTGAGCGTCGCCAGCGACCCGAGGACGATCGCCGCGCCGTGGGCCACGCCGCTGAGCCGCCAGGCGAGTTTGCCCAGGAAGGAGAGGATTGCGGCCGCCTCCTCGCCGGGGCTGCTGGGCAGGCCGACCTCGATGCGCAAGCCCTTCGCGTTCCACGCGACCACGGCCGCATACTGGAAGCAGACGAACCCGAACACGGCGAGTGGCGCCGGCCAGGCCGCGCCGCTGGCCAGGGCGAACCCGGCAAGGCCCAACAACGCCGCCAGGCCGAGCGTTGTGAACGTCCAAGCAAGACTGTCGAGCGGTGCGGTCGAGGAAATCCTGGCCCAAGCCGTCCGGTCGAGTCGCTCCAGCGCCGGGTAGAGCCGCAACGCGCCGAACTGGGAAATCAGCAGCCCCGCGGCGCCCAGAGCGGCAAGCGGGACGGCAACGGCGAGCTGGCCGGTCTTCGACCCCAAGGCCAGCCCCAGGGCAATTAGACAAAACACGCCCAGGAATGTTCCAACCTGGCCGCCGATGCGAAACAAGACCGCCGTCGAATGCACGAAGTCCGCGTTGAACTGCTCGTGCGCCAGGCTGGAGAGAACGTCGAGTGGATGGCGAAGGGGCGCCGGCTCCACATCCCCGGGCCAGTCCGCGGCGGGCGGCCGCCGAGTCGGAGGAGGCTGCGCGGCACCGCCGTTCGACTCAACAACCGGCGGCGCTTGGCGAACCGGCAGTCCCGCCGCCAACTCGGCAGCCGCTTTGGCGACCGCTTCGCCGCCGGCCGGCGTCTGGTTTCGGCCGACAGCCTCCCCCGGGTCGCCGAACAGCCCCTTGACCTTGCCGGCCGGAATCCACTCGCTCATTCCCTCGCGCCAGACGAGCGTCTCTTCGCGCAACGCGCCCTGCGCGGCGAACTGCCTCAGTTCAACCGGCGAGATCGGTCCGCACGGCTGATCGTCTTTTGCGTAATACCACTCGATCTGGGACATGAGCCTGCCGCAAGCCGGGAGGGAGATTGTGCAGGGAATCGGCCACCACCATTCTCAATCGTGCCGTTGGAATTCAACAAATGCAAGCCTCCGGCGATGATTTGCCGGCGGCAAGGCCTTTGGCTGGTTATCGTTACGGAAATCGTGCTGACGCACCGGTGGCGGCCTCCCGGCCCGTCGACACGGGCCTGCTGCCGGGAGGCCGCCGCGGTTGCGGGTCGAACCGAGGGGCGGCATGGCAGCGACGTGTTCCCGCACAGCCTGCGTTGCCGCGCGGGCGCCCGGCAAGCCCCACCGCGCCGCCGCTTTGCGACCGGCCGGGGCGGATGCCCGCGCCGCCGGAGCGGCTGTTGACTTTGCCTAGCATTGGACTAGAATCGGGGCCGAACAACAGAGACAGAGGTCGCCCGACACCCAAGTGATGAGGCAAGCGGCGGCCGTGTTGGCGATCAAAGTCTGCCCTCCGCAGTCCATTTCGGTCGGTCTGGACATTCTTTGGTTGACTGCTCTTCTCGCCGGGCTTTTCCTCCTCGCCGGGTGCATGTCGCGCGCTGCGGATGGCGGCGATCCGGTGATCGCTGTTCGATGTTCCTTGAAGGTCTGCATTTCGGGAGACAGCCCATGGCGCCCACGGAAACACCGACCACTGAGAATGAGGCTTTGCGGAAAGAGATCGGAGCAATCGAGAAGGAAATGGCCACCGTCAAGGTGGTCATCCGGCGGGCAAGCAGAACACGCCTCGCCCTACTGCTGATTGCCCTGGCGCTGGTGGGAGCGTCAATCTGGGCGTTCTACCGCCTGGCGATGAGTTTTGGCTCCCAAGAGAACCTCAACCTGCTCGCCGAGAAGGCGAGAGTCCGGGCAAACGAGAGTTCCAAGCCGGCAATCAACCATGTCCGGGCGCTGGCCGAGAACTCGCTGCCGGTATTGCGGGAGGCGTTTTCGGTGCAGGTCGAGAAGGACCGCTCGAAGTACACCGAAACCCTCACCCGGGAGCGCGACCTGCTGGTGAAGACCCTGGAGTCGCAACTCGACGAGAAGATCAGAGCGCACTTCCATCAGATCTCGCTGAAATACCAGGCGATCCTGCGGGAGGAATTTCCGGAACTGGAGGACCCGAAACTGCTCGACCAGATGTATTCGAGCGTCGTCGACATTATGGAGCGATTGGTCGAGGAGTATTATTCCGACAGGGTGCGCAACCAGATCGAAGAGATGAACAGGATGTGGCTCGAGTTTGACGTCGCCGACCTGCCCGCCGAAGGCGAGACTCCGCTGGAGCAGCAGTTCATGGCCAGCGTGCTCCACCTGGCGGCCCTGAAGATCGACAGGAAATCGGTTGAACTCGGCGCGGAGGCGGGGCTGCGGCCAGGCCCGTGACGAAACGTTGGCGCGAGGGCCCGATCCGCGGGCCTCTCAGCCGTCTGCCGGCAATTTCGCCCGTCGCTCTGAGAACACCACCAATTCTTGCTCAAAGGATAGCGTGCCATGTCTTCGACCAACTCTCTGCCCGAACGCGCCGCCGCCGTTGGCCGCCAGTTGCGATCGTTGCGCCGCCGGTTTCGAGCCGGTTCCTGGATTACGTTGATCGTTGGAGGTCTCCTGCTTCTGCTGGTTGCGGGCTATTTCACCTACGGCTACTGCGAACTCGCCTCGTTGCGCGATCCGGAGTTGATCGTCTCGCTGGTCGGCGATACCGTCGATCAGCAGATTCCACTGCTTCGCAGCAGGCTGGAGAATGAAGTCAAGACCAATGCGCCGGCCTGGGCGGAACAGGCCAGCCAGCAAGTGATTGCCGGAATCCCGCCGTTGCGGCAGAGCCTCGAACAACTGGCCCTGCAAAAGTCGGACGAACTGATCGCCAAGATGGACATGGTGGGCGAGCAGCAATTCCGGCGGATCATCGACACGAATCGAGCGACAATGCGCCGGGCCATCCAGCAGTTGAAGGACGATGACAAGGTTGGGGAGGATGTCCTGCTGACCTTGCAACAGGCGTTGGAGAAGGAGTTGCAGATCGACGCAAAGAGCCAGGCCGGCGCCCTGCTGATCATGGTCAGCGACCTGAACGGGAACATGAAGCGACTCCGCGCCAACCAGGGTCTCACGCACGAGCAGCAGATGGAACGCCGTGTGCTGATGCTCGCCCGCCGCCTCCAGATGAGACATCTTGGAGACGTCAAGCTTGAGGAACTGTCGCTGCCCGCCGTGCATGAGATCGTTGGCGATATGGAGCGCAAGAGACTGAAGCAAGAGACGGAGCAGGCGGCCGCCCAATCGGGTGAGACGCCAACCGCGGCAACCGGGGAGCCGACCCCCAAGGCCGAAACGCCAGTCGAAACCAAACCAGTCGAAA
>LSQX01152578.1_pt3 | contig 43721 bp, 34 predicted proteins | sample 654561 | NCBI WGS metagenome assembly LSQX01 (sample SAMN04489861, study PRJNA283612) | anaerobic digester metagenome | isolation source: 4 biogas reactors fed with cattle manure at either 37C or 55C with and... | place: Denmark: Kongens Lyngby | collected 2014 | reverse complement strand
GACCGCGAGATTCTGCTTGCTCTTCTGAGACAGCGGACCGGGCATCAGCCCAGCGAGCGAGAACTGGCGCAGTTAATGAAAGCGCACGTTGAGCGCGGTCTGCGGTGCTTCTCCGACCGGTATGAGCAACTCAACCGGCGTGGGGATGCCCTAATTCTCTCCCTATTGGAGGAGGCCAGAGCCGACGGGACGGGGGAGGCGATAATGCAGGGAGACCTGTGGGAGGCCCCTTCACCCAAGAAAACCTACAAGGTCGAGCTGGAGCTTGGTGTTGAAGAGAGGACAGGAAGGGAGGTTACCCACGTCCTCAATGCACCGGGCATGGCGCCTCATGTCGCCATAATGGGAAGAAACGGTACGGGGAAGACGAGGACGGGATTGGAGCTTGTCCTCCAGATGTCGGGGCCTGCCGCAGGAAACTGTCGGCACCTAATCTTCGACTACGCCAAGGGAGACATAGCGAGCAATAGCAAGTTTACCGAGCAGGCGGGAAGCAGTGTTGTTCGACTCCCTGAAGAGCGTATCCCCTGCGCCCCGCTCATGCTGCTGGAGCACTCTGACCATGCCGTGCAGATTGCAGCGAGGCGTTTTCGAGATACGGTGAACTCAGTAGTACATCTCGGCCCGGTACAGCGGGATCGCTGTCTGAAAATCATGCATCAGGCGTATGACACGACCGACGGCACACCGGACTTGGAGGATGTGGCTGAGGTCGCCAACGCTGAGTATGAGCGGAATGGATGGAACCACGATAGCCTACTATCCACAATCAATGAATTCTCGTCGTTCCCGTTGTTCGCGCCTTCGTCCGAGGCAGATCGACATCAGCTATTGCGACAATCGCATGTGATTGACGTCCATCACCTACCCGAGGATCTCAGGAAGCTAGCTGTGTTCCTCGTGCTGGATTGGTTGCATACTCACGTCATGAGCTCACCAGACGCTCCTGTGGACGACGAGAACAATCGCCTGCTCAGGCTGGTAGTCGTTATAGATGAGGCACATCACTATCTTCCATGCAAGCAGCCCACATTGGAGAACATCGTGCGTGAGGTTCGGTCAAAGGGTCTCTCTATCATGCTCCTTTCGCAGTCCCCTGACGATTTCGATCAACCACAATACAACTTCGCTCGTGAGATGGGCCTGGCGGTCGTCTACGCGTGCATGATCGGCTCGGCCAAGATGCTTGAGGCCTTACTCGGGGGCAAGCTCACAGCAACTGAAGTGAATCAGCTGCCAAGCGGTGTGGCGCTTACCAGAACATCCGAGCATAAGCAGCCGACACGGGTGAGAATTTGGGACGCGGGCTAGGTGGGTGGGGGCCGAGCCCAGCCCCGCCATCATTGGCACCGGGGTCGATCAGCGGTTGTCGTCGTCATTCCGGGACCGGTCGCGGGTGTGCTCCCTGGTGGCGAAATCGCCGCGTCCGTAACGCAAAGGTCCCTCTCATGCAAAGGAGGAAGGGTAGCGGCGACTGCGGGAACTCTGGAGCGCAGGGAGTGGCGTCAATGACATCTGGCAACGGCAATGAGCACGAGGCGGCGTCCGGTGGTCAGAGCCGGCGCGGCTTTCTCCGCACAGTCGGTCTCGCCGGGGGAGCACTCGCAGGAGCGAGCGCCGCGCTTGGAGCGCCAATCACTCTCTCGCGCGATCCGCTCCTCGCAAAACAACTGAAACGCGCGACCGGGACGCTGCAACTGTCGAAGCTCCCGTCGCTGCAGAAGCTCAGCACCGGGGGCGGCGGCCAGATGAAGCTGCCGAAGCTCCCCACGCTCGGGGAGCCCCCGCTGCCCTCCTCCCGGCAGCGGCTGCTCAGTGCGCTCTTCTCCGACGGTGGCCTGAACGCCGGGCAGTTCAAGCTCAAGCAGGGCGCGGGCGGCATCTGGAACTGCTCGCAGCCGCTGACGCAGGTGATGAGCAACGATCAGCTTGCGGCGGCCTACGCCGAGGGGATCACGCTCACGCCCTCAGGCTGCGAGTATGCCGAGGGTGTCCAGTATACGAACCTCGGCGGGAAGGAACCGGTGACCTACTACACTCTCCAGGCGGCCGGCGGGCCGGATGACTTCGGCCAGAGGCTTCAGCTCCTGACCGCGCAGACAAACGAGGTCTTCAGCGCCTTCTTCACCGCGATGTTCAACACGCCCGGCCAGTGGAACCAGCGACTGACCTACGTGCTGGAGCTTTCCATGGAGCCGTGGAGCGCCGACTTCGATGTGTTCATATCCTCAGCGCCGCCGCCGGGCGAGCAGTACGAATCGGCGGCTGTGGATTTCGTGACGACCAATGAGGGCACGGTTATGGCGCTGGTAGAGCTTCCGGGCAGTGCGACGGCCGACAACTACGCCCACATGCTCCATCTCAGGCGGGGCACAGCGCAGCCGCTCTTCACGCAGTTCAACTGGCTGAACATCGTGGTTCTCTGAGCGTAATGTGAGTGCTGATCCGCCGGCCGTGGCAGGATTCGCGCCTCCTGCCGACGAATGAGACCCTCAACATCACCACGCCTGGTGCGCGTGGTTGGGCGACTATCTCCATCAACGATCGGAGCGACCGTGTCATGAGCGACATAACCGCCGTCGTCACCGGCGGCGCAGGATTCATTGGGTCACACCTCTGCCGCGCGCTGCTTGACAGAGGCTGGGAGGTCCATTGCGTAGATAACGTCCTGACCGGCCGCGCGACGAACATCGAAGATCTGCGCGACAACCCGCGCTTCCACTTCATCGAGCACAACATCATCCATGGCCTCCCGGATGAGCCTGCCGAGCCTCAGTTCATCTTCAACCTCGCCTGCCCGGCGAGTCCGGTGGACTTCGGTCCGCTGGCGCTGGAGATCATGCGCGTGTCCTCGGAGGGCATGCGCCACCTGCTGGAGCGGGCGCGGGAGACGGGTGCGACGATCCTGCAGACCTCCACCTCGGAGGTCTACGGGGAGCCGCGCGAGCATCCGCAGGAGGAGCATTACTGGGGTAATGTGAACACCCTCGGCAGCCGGGCGTGCTACGACGAGGGCAAGCGCTTCGCCGAGGCCATGCTAATGAACTACCGCTGGCTGCATGGCGTGGATGGGCGCATGGTGCGCATCTTCAACACCTACGGCCCGTGGATGCGCCCGGACGACGGTCGCGTCGTTCCGAACTTCATCCGCCAGGCGCTGCTGCACGAGCCGCTGACGGTCTACGGCGATGGCGGCCAGACCCGCAGCTTCTGCTACGTCAGCGACACGGTGGCGGGGATACTTGCGGTCGCGGACATGGAGGCCAGCGCGATTGACCCCGAGCGGCCGGTCTATAACCTCGGCAACCGCCGCGAGAGCACGATCCTGGAGTTTGCCCAGACGGTGATTGACGTCTGCGGCTCGGACAGCGAGATCGCCCACCAGCCCAACCCGCACGCTGATGATCCGGCCCGGCGTTGCCCGGACACCTCAAAGCTGGAGGCTGCGACCGGATGGCAGACGCAGGTGGGTCTGCGCGAGGGCCTTGAGGCGACGGTGGCGTGGTTCCGGGACGAACTCTGCTGAGCGCCTGCGGCATTTGCAGCTACGACAAAGCCCCCGCTCATTGAACGGGGGCTTCATCGTCTACCCTCCCTGCAAATCTACTTCTTCGGCCCGCGGCCCTTATCGTGCGGCACCGTCACGGCTCCGCCCGCGGTCACGGCGTTGCCGGCGGCGTCAGTAACTACGGCCTCGATAGTGTAGATGCGCCCCTCAGCGCCACCCGCGCGCTCGGCGCGCAGCCAGATCTCCCAGACGCCCTCGTTCTCGATGATCTGCCAGTCCGCGTCGGTATTCCCGTCGCCAGCGCCATTGGCGGCCTCATTGCAGCCGACGGTGACATTGACGACCGGCGCGGGATCAGCGGCGTCACTTACATCAGAGAGCGCGGCCGCCAGCACCATCTGGTGGTTCGGGGGCCAGAGCTTGGGCTGCAGCACCTCGAACATCGCGGTCGGTGCGGTGGTGTCCGCCACGGTGACGACAACTTCATCGCTGTCGCTCTGCCCGGTGCCGTTGGTCACGGTAAGCTCGATGGTATGCATGCCCGCCGAGAACGTGGTGGTCAGGACAGCGGAGGTGCCGAGCACGGTACCGTCCTCGCTCCACGTGTAGTTGAGGCCATCGGGGGCTGAGCCGGAGGCGTCGAGCGTCACTTCCGCGCCTGCGGGTGAGGTCTGCTCGATGGTCTGATCGGGACCGGCATCGGCGGTCGGCGCCTCCCCGGTTGTGGCTACTTCCAGGGTGAGGTAGGCGCCAAGACTGCTGTTAAACTCCCTTTCGACGAAGTACTTCCAGGCGTATGCGACGCCCTCCTGGTTCTCTCGCAATACCAGCGTGATCATGCCGTCCGCGGGCACGCCGCCAGCGAGCGCTCCTGTGACATCCCACGCGTACCAGTTCTGTGGAATGAAGGGAGGCGTGACGGTGTCGAGGGGCGTCGGCGAGAGGAACCCGGGTGCGTTGGCCCAGGTGATGGTGCTCTCATTCCACCAGTTTCCGGCAATATATGCATCGACATCGAGATCGTCCGGATAGTACTTCGCGTTGAGGTAGACGTGGAGCGTGGCGCTCGTGACGGTAGCACCCTCCGGAATGGCAGCGCCGACGGCGAACTTCATATAGGAGCGGCTCTGGTAGGCGCCGATGCTTGAGGCGGAGCGGCCCACGAACAGCCCGCCCTGAACGAGGTTGTTGCTCCAGTTCGTGTGCTGGTAGTAATCCGAGACTACGGTCTCATCCTGATAGACGTCCACGCGGATCGGATCGGCAGAGGCCAGCGAAATAGTGAGCAGCAGGCAGACAGTCAGCAGGCCCAACAGATACCTCATCATGGTACTGCACTCTCCCTGAAGACGGATTTCTGAGGCCGCGAACCGCTGGGATGTCGGCGGGTGGTGCCATGCTGGCGGCGAAAGTGGTGCTGTGAAGATAGGCAGAGGGCAGCGGACGCGCATCATCTACTTCAGCCGCTCAGAGTATAGCGACGTAGCCACCATGGGTCAATGAAGCGTGATTATCTTGAGCAGACTCCGAGGGAAATGACATGAGTACCACAGAATGTTGCGTCAAGCATGCGGGAGGATAGAAGCGAATGGCCGGGAAGCGGGGAGCCTCCCGGCCATCATGTCGTCTCTGCGACAGCAGATGCTACTGCGCCGCTGCCGCGAATGTCTCGCAGACGTCGGCAGGATATTCCTCCTGGAAGAGAAGCTGCGGGACCTGTGCGCCTTCGCTCACAATCCCTATCGTTCCGACATCGCCCGCACGATGCAGCAGCCACAGCGCCCCGTCGGCATCCTCCGGCACCGTCACCGGCGGCGTGAGCTTGTTGGCGTCACTGCTGCCGATCGACCAGTGTTGGCGGGTGCCATCGGGAGCGGTCAGTTGCACTGAAGTCGCGCCCGCCCCGGTGGAGATATGCACCTGAAGCGCGGTTGTGCCGGCAGGCACCCAGATTGGGAAGCCCGCCTCGTTCGGCGGGAAGAGGCGGCCGGTGATCGGGTAGGCCACCGGCAGCGCGGGCTCCACTACGATGGGGTGTCGTGTCTTCCCGAAGCTCCCCGGGCGGGCAACGGTTAGCTTGTATACACCGCTCTGCCCATCGGCCGGCACCGCAAGCTCGAAGACTCTCTCCCCACTCGGGTAGCTCTCCACCAGCCGCGCCGCCTCGGTGCCATCGGGAGCCGTCACGATCAGCGTCCACTCCGCGGTTTCGTAAGTGTGACTGGTGCTGACGCTTACGCTGAAGGCCCCGTCCTGCTGCTCGAGCAGCCACGCCTCAACGGTCTCAATCTTCGTGGGAACGCCGTTGATCTCCGGGCGCGTGCGCAGGAACGGCAGCGGGAAGCCCTCCTCGATGCAGAAGAGCGGGTCGGGCTTCACCGGCTGCCCGTGCTGCGCCAGTGCCGCCAGCAGGTTCGGGGCGCGCTGCACGCCGTAGCCGCTGAGTGAGGTCTGCCCGGCCATGAGAAGCCCGTGCAGCAGTTCATCCTCACCGGTGTAGGCGGAGGCGGTGATGCGATCAAGCTCCCAGAGGCCGCGTGCGAGGTACTTCGGGTCGCCTGAGATGGCGTAGGCGTAGGCGAGGATGTTGACCTGTCCGGCGACGTTGTACTGCGAGAACGAGTCACCGTAGCCCGCGAGGTAGGCATCGGCCCAGCGGACGATGCAGTCGGCGGCAGCCTGGTCGCCGGTCAACTCCCACCAGCGCTCCAGCCACGGTGCGTAGTTCTCCCACTGCGGGAAGGAGCCGTCCTCCTTCTGCGTGGTGATCATGTAGTCCGCGATCTTCTTCGCGTAGTCGAAGTAGCGCTGGTCGAGCGTGTCCTTGTAAAGCTCGATCATCGCCGCACAGGTCCCCGCGCCCTCGCGATGGCCGAAGGGCGAACGATCGCGCTCGACTACCGTATCGCCCCAGAGCTGGGCGACCTCAAGTCCGCGGCGGTCGCCGGTCATGTGCCAGTACCAAAGCGCGAAATCGGTGGTGGAGTTGTAGTCGGTGAGGCGGTTGCCCGCCGCCCAGTGCACGAGACCCTTGTAGTCGCAGAGCGCGCCACGAAGCTTGCCCTGCGGCCATGGCAGGTCCTCGAACTCCTCGATGCTCCAGTGGCAGAAGCCGGTGTCGAGCGTCTTGCGCGCGTTGCGGATGCCGTAGGCGAGGTACTTTGGATCGGCGGAGCGCACGTAGAGCAGCCACGGCACGCGATTGCAGCCGTGATGCGTGTTGCGCCAGCAGCGGTAGACGTCGTTCCAGCGCCGGTTGACCGGGTCCCAGCTTGTGTGCCCGCCGCCGAAGTTCCAGAGGCCGTAGTCGCCGGTGAACTCCTCCATCCGGCGCTCGGCATCGAAGGTGTTGGAAATCATCGCATCGTAGCTCGCGAAGCGCTCATCGCCCTCGGGGACGGTCATGCCGAAGACCCCCGAGGCGCACATCCACTCTGGCGAGGCCATGGCGATGGAGGGCTGCTGCAGGCGCGCATTGAGGTCCGTGGCCTCATCGACATCAGCCGGACCGTCGCCGAAGCTCACCAGCAGTTCGTGCGTCTTCGCTACGCCCATGCCGTTGGCGTCCTTCGAGGAGCGGACGTAGCGCATCTCATACTCTGAGTGCGCGCCCTCGTGATTGTAGACTGCCTCCGGCACCTGAAAGTCCAGCAGATCGCCCTCATGCGCGAACCAGAGGTACTGCAGGTTCGCGTCTGTGACCTCCCGGTTGGGGTCGGCGATGCCGTGCGCAGGCCAGGTGTGAAAAACCGCCGCATCCGGCGTCGCCTCAAGCTCCTTGGGGAAGTACTGCCAGAAATCGCGGCAGGCGATGACAACATGGCCCTCGGGACCCTCTGCGGCGAACCACCCTGGAGCGCGCTCCTGCTCCGCGTCGGGAGTGTCAGTGGGGGAGATCAGGTAGCCGCCGGGTTCGTGCTGAAGCAGATATGCGGGCGCCTGGCGCACCTGTGTGCCGTCCGCGGTGCCGAAGGTCGCCTGCTGCGCCTGCATCGGCACGCTGAGGCCGATGTCGCTGAAGCGCATTTCGCGCGAGTCGGTGGTGTTGATCCATGTGTAGAAGACGCGCATCCACGGCTTGCCGCGGTAGGAGTGAATGCGGACGATCGCCTGGCACTTCTCATCGCCCGCACCGTTGTTGTACCAGCCGCGAGCGGTGACTACGTTGCGCATGGGACCCTCAAGCTCGACCTCGGCCGCGTCTGCGATGTCGGCGTTGTACTCGTTGCCGGCATCATCCACGAAGTAGGGCAGAAAGCGCGCCGCGATTGAGGTGTCCGCGGCCAGCGGCTCCGGCACCGGCGCGCGCTCCACGCCCTCGCCGAACTCGAGCGTGAGCGTACGGCCATCGGCGGGGACATCCGCCTGGAAGTCGAGCAGCAGCCAGCGCACGGAGCCGTCGGGATAGCTACCGGTGACGGTAACCTGCAGCGGGATCTCAGTGGCGCCATCGAGCAGGCGGACGTTGTCGCCGGATGCCAGCGCACCCTCAGGGAACGGGACTCCCGTGGTGATCGGCTCGGCCTGCGTGGCCACGCCCGAGGTGTTCGTGATCTGCAGCGGGATCTGTGCGGCCATTGCTGTCGCGGCCAGCAGCAGCATGATCGTGACGAGCGTGAAGCGCATCGATTACCACCATCCATGGGCTATTCTTGAGCGACGGAGATTTCGTCGCGAGCGAGGCGCGACCTGCGGGTCCGTGAAATGATGCGCTTCACGGTCCCTGCAGCGAGACCGGCGCGGCGAATGTGATCGTTACGTCGAGGTGGAAGCGATCGTCGGCGGTCATCTCGCGTCCGGGGTCCTGCATGATCGCCGGCAGCCGCACCTCGTAGACCTCGTTCTGCCACTGGCGCAGGTCCTGTATCATGACATCCGTGGCCGCGCGCACTTCGATTGTGACGGCGTCAGGTGTCCCGCTGGCGATCTCAATCTTCGCACCCTGGCCCGACCAGACCTGCGCGCTGGTTTCCTTGCGCTCCTGCGGAAGAGCGCTGATCTGCGGGTCGCCGCCGGGCTGACTGATCAGGATCTCCTTGCCGGCGTGTGTCGCGACGGGCAGGTTCACCGAGAACTGCAGGCCGTTGAGCTTCAGTGCGCCATTCATCGTCAGGTCGTAGGCGATGTGCATGCCCTGCGGCAGCGGCGTAACCGTCTGCGTGTAGGCGATGGCGCCCTCGGTGCCGGGGATCGGCAGCGTGCCGACGAACTGCCTGCCGCCATCAGGCAGCGGGCTTACCTCCGCGGTCGCGGTCTCCTGAGCGGCGTGGGCCCAACCTGGCCCGTGCGCGTTCAACTCGATCATCGCCAGCGGCGTAGTGCCCCGGGCGACTGTAATCATCCCGGACGGATCAAGCTGCGCCGTGAGCCCCTGTGCACCCGCGATACCCGCGGTCAGGAGCAGCGTTGCCATCGCGATACCAGTGACGGCCGTCAGAAACATCCTGTTCATGCTCGCATCTCCCTGAGTGACTGCTTCACCGGCTCACGATCTCGATCGGGATCGCGGGGAGCACGCCAAGCGCCACCCGCCGCTCGCCCGGTGGCTCAATGTATGCTTCCACGATCACATTGCCCGTGTCACCGGGCAGCGTCATGTTCCTGTCTGCCTTGAGCGTGAGGACGACCCCGGTGGGAACCACTCGTGTCTCCCGGAGGCTGATGCCGCGCGGCTGGCTGCTGATGCGGAAGCGCACACTCTCCAGCGCAGACTTGCGGCTATCCGGCAGCACCTTCGGCGCCTCCACCTGCACCTGCGCCATGTCGCCTGGGTCCAGCCGCAGCGCCGCCTGCGACGTCAGCTTCATGCCCGGCACGAGAGGCCGCCACACCGCCGGAACCGCTCGTTCGCCTGTGATCGCCACCGCAAGCTCCTGCTGCGGCACGAGGAAGCGCCAGAGGAACGCCTGCATCATGTCCTCGGCAGCCACCGCGGGACGCGTGACTGAGGCCCCGGCGATCTCCGCCGTGCCCTCAATGCGGAGCCGCACCACCTGTCGCGATGCTCCGCGCGGGGCGGTGATGCTGATCTCGGCGGACTCCGCATCGGCGGCGATGGTTGCCTCGGAGACAGTGAAGCCCTCCGGAGCATCTGCAAGCGAGAGCGTGATCGGGCCCTCGAAGCCGTCCTTGCGGATCGCATGCACGAGCGCCTTCGCGGAGCGCCCCGCAGCAATGTTCAGGCCCGAGGGCACGAGGCGCAGCGCGAAGTCCGGCTGTGCCGGGCGGATCTGCAGGCGGTAAGCGTAGGCCTCGCCGCCTGTGCGCTGCGAATCGGCAACAGACAGATGGTAAGTGCCATCAGCGGGCAACTGCAGGCGCAGGTAGGAGTCCGCCTGGTGCGTGATCACCCCGCGTTCGCGGTCTTTGTAGTCGTCACTGAAAGCAAGCTGATTGCCCGCGCCGTCCGTCAGCCGCAGCGTCGAATCGAGCGGAGACTCGAGCCTGCGGGCGTGAATCTCCGCCACGATCTCCTCGCCTCCGGCTCCGCTGAAGCTGAACACGTCCGTGTCGCCGACCTGTCCGATGCGGCCGTTGACGACCGCCGGGAAAGCGACCTCCTCCGCCTCGCTGGCTTCATCGTTGGGTTCGCTCTCAGTGACTTCGCGTAGAGCATCCACGGCATAGCAGACTTCGTTGAGCGCGCCGGGGCATGCTTTCATGCGCCGAACCGATGAACCGCCCGGTGCGGTGTCGAGCGTCAGCCGGTCAGAGGGGAGGTTCCATCCCGAGATCGTGGCCACCGCTTCCTCCCCCTCACTGCCGCCGAGCGGGAAGACCTCCGTGACGAAGGGCAGCTCCCCCGCGCTGATGCGGTAGATGAAGTCCGCCCGGCCGCGGTAGATCGAGTCGCAGACCTCCAGCCGGTAGAGGCCATCGGCGGGCACTTCGTACATAAGCACCGGGTCGGGGTCGAAGCGATAGTCGTCGCAGAAGGCGACCTCTTTCCCGCTCGGGTCGTAGAGCGTCAGCGTGGCCTGGAACCAGCCGGGGACGGCGTCGGCGAGGTAGGGGATGAGCTTCCTCGCCTGTGCCTGCACAACAAGCCGCTGGCCCTTCTTCGCGCGGAGCGTCCAGCGATCCACCTCGCCGGGCATGATCTGCCCGTTGATCAGCACCGGCATCTCCACCTCCGGCGCATCTGAGGAGCCGGGGCCGGTGAAATCCTCCTCGCACACCTCCGGCAGCGTGCCCACCTGGAAGCGCATCGGGTTGCTCATGCCGGTGGGGGAGACGACGCGCAGTTCGCGGTATCCCGGCGCGGCATCGGCGTCAATCGTCAGCGTGAGCACAAGCTGTTCGCCTATCTGCGCGTTCGGCTGGGCCCTCGGGTCAAAGAGCTTCTGCCGCAGCCGCTCGAGCTCAATCGGGCTGCGCTCATCGAGGTCGCGCAGCCACGGGTGATCCGGTAGAGGTGCCTCCCCGGGCATCAAGCCGGAGTAGGCCGAATCCTTGACGCTCGCCACCCAGCGGCGCCTGACGAGATCACGCAGCACGCGCTGCACCTTGCTCAGTTCCTGATTGCCCAGCGCCGGCACATACTCCTCGACGGAGGCACGGATGCCATCACCGGTGACGTAGATATCATCGCTGCCGCGGAGCGACTGTCCACCGATTGTGACGGTGAAGGTCGCCCCCTGCTGCCCGCCGGCGGGGTATACGTAGCCGACGGTCGGTGCAGCAGCGGCCGGTATCGCGCACGAGACCGCCAGTGCGGCGGCGCAGACGACCGCCGGCCAGCCTCTCCATCGCTTCATGCCAGTGCCCCTCGCGATCACATTATCTCCGTCAGAAGTCCGGCGCTGTCGGTCGCCACCTCGTCAGGTGGCATGACCGCCATGTCAAGCCCCCGCGAGTTGGACATCCGCTCATTCGGGTCAATGCCGAGCAGTTGGCAGATGCTGCCGAGCACATCCGCCGGATATACCGGGCGCTCGGCCGGGCGCTCGCCGGTCTCGTTCGATGCGCCGACGACCTGCCCGCCCTTGAAGCCACCTCCGGCAAGCACCGCGGAGAAGCAGGGGCCGAAGTGATGGCGGCCGCCGTTCCATGGTGGCTGCCAGTCCACGCGCGGGGTGCGGCCGAACTCGCCGCTCCACCACACAATCGTGCTGTCGAGCAGGTTGCGGTCGGTAAGGTCCTGCAGCAGCGTGGACATCGCGGCATCCATCTGCGGTAGTTTCCGGCGAACGGTCTCAAAGTGCGCCTTGTGCGTGTCCCAGCCACCGTAGTTGATCGTCACGTAGGGGACACCCGCTTCCACCAGCCGCCGCGCCATCAGGCATGACTGCCCGAAGGTGTTGCGGCCATACTGCTGGCGCAGGGCGTCGTCCTCGGTGGAGAGGTCGAAGAGCTTGCCGGCGTCGCCGAGGATCATGTCATACGCCTTCTCCTCGGTGGTAGTGAGCTTCTCTGAGGCCCCGTGGCCGGGCATGGCGTTCCGCAGCGTGTCCAGCGTGTGCAGCAGATCCCGGCGCGTAGCCTGGTGCTCGTCGGTGATGTTGCCGGAGACCACGCCCTCCACCGCGAAACGTTGCGCGTTGGGGTCGCCCCCGGTTGCGAAGGGCTTGTACCGCGGCCCCAGGAAGCCCGCTTCGTCGAAGCGCCCCTGTGGCTGTGTCAGCACCACGTAGGGCGGCACGAGGCCCTCATAGCCGCCATCGTAGCCCTTGAGCAGCGAGACGATGGCGCCAAGTGACGGGTAGACGATCCTGCCGCCCGGGCGGTGGCCGGTCTGCACGATGTAGGCGGCCGTCTCGTGGCCGTTGTTCCCGTGCGTCATGCTGCGGATGATGGAGTACTTGTCGGCATGCCCGGCAAGCTGGGGCAGAAGTTCGCCCACCTGTATGCCCGGGACATTCGTGTCGAGCACACCATCGAGCGGCCCCGTGAAGTCGTAGCCCGCGTTCGGCTTGGGGTCGAAGGTGTCGGTGTGAGGCGGCCCGCCCCACATCCAGATCTGAATGACCGCTTTCGCCCGTGCGGACGGTGCGGCGGCCTGAGCGAATGCCGGAACATGCTCGCTCAGCGCCAGCCCCGTCGCCCCCCAGAGCATCCATCTAATCGCGTCACGTCTGCTTACTCTGTCACTCATGCTCACCACGCCCTCGCTCCATGCGCGTCAGTGACGGTACAGAAACTCCATGCTGTTGATAAGCGACCATGCCAGGTCTGTCGCGGCGTTTGCCTCGCCAACTCCGGGCGTCGCCCAGTACTCGGCCGCATCGGCAACCTCCGCCGCGGTTGGCTCACGCGAGAGCAAAATCATGTAGATGCCGCTGATTAGCGCGTCACGGTCACCTCCGGCGGCAATCGCGATCCTGCGCAGCCGGATGCTGTTGGCGACGCGCCGATAGACATCGGTGGAGTTGAGCAGGTAGAGGCGCTGTGCGTCGTTGATCTCGTATCCGCGCTCTGACTCGAGGCCGGTGTCTCGCGGCGGGCGGCCGAACATCTGCAGGAACGTGCTGGTGATGCTGCCATCCGCCAGCAGGATGGACGGCTGATCGGCCGGGATCCAGGTGAACGGCTCAGGGATCGGGCTGGTGTACATCTGGCCCGTGCCGCCGAGCCAGTCGAGGGTGTCTATCAGCACCTCGGCCTCAAGACGCCGCACGGGGTAGCAGGCGAAGAGCGCCTCGGCCTCGGGGCTGTCACTCTGCGCGACCGGCGACTGCTGCCAGGTGCGGGAGTTCATTATCAGGCGGAAGAGGTGTCGCAGGTCGTAATCTGCGCTCACCAGTTCCCGCTCAAGATAGCTCAGAAGCTCCGGGTTGACGGGCGGGTTGTCGGGCCGAATGTCATCCGGCTCGTGGATGATCCCCCGGCCCATCAGCCACGACCAGACGCGGTTGGCGATGCTTCGTGTAAACCACGGGTTCTCCGGCGTGATCAGCCAGTCCGCGAAGACCACGCGTGGGTCTTCGCCCGCGGGGATCGTGACGCTGGTGCCGTCGGGGAAGGTCGCCTGCAGAGGCCCGGTAGCGGTCGGGTCCACCTGGACTATCTCCTCTTTCCACTCGTCCGTCGGCTTGTACTGCAGGCGGGAGAAGAAGGCGGCCATGCCCTCGCGCTGGTCTTCGGGCCAGGTGCCGATGCGTGTGCCCATGAACATGAGCGCCACGGCCTCCGCAAGGCCAGCAGGCTCGCGGCTCTGCACGCCGCGGTAGAAGTTCACCGGCCCCACGCGGAAGTTGCTGCCGCTGGAGGTCAGCAGCGCGCGGGTGAACTCATCGTAGGGCATGCCATCGCGGATACCGTCGCGGATCCAGCGGTGGTATAGCTGCACGGCGTTGGGCCAGAGGTTGATCGGGAATTCAGCCTTCACCCGCAGCAGGTCGCACCACTTGAGCGACCAGTAGTCGGCGAATTCGCTGCGCGCAAGCAGCGCGTCTATCAGCGCCGCCCGCTTGTTCGGCCGAGCATCATCGAGGAACTCGCGCGCCTCGTCGGGCGTGGGGATCCTGCCGATAGTGTCGAGGTAGACGCGGCGGACGAAGACTTCGTCTGAGCACGGGTTCGCAGGCTCGATCCCATGATCCGCCAGCGTCGCAACCACGAGGCGGTCTATCTCGCTCTCCGGCGTGGCCCAGTCGGCGCGCTCATAAGGCGACTGAGCGGCGGCGACCGATGCGCCGGCGATCACCAGCACAACAGCGAACAGAAACGGAGGCAGCTTCATCATGCCGCAATCCATCCCCCGTCAGTAGGCGTCAGCGGTTGCCTGTATAGACAAATGATGCCTGCTGATAGTTCGGCGGTGCAGCAATATACCCTTCAGACCTCACCCTGGAGGTGTTGAAGGCGGTGGTAGGCGGCCGCTCACGAAGACCCTTCCCGTTACCCACAAGTCGCCGGGCGGTATCGCCGTCTCGCCCTCAGCGGAGGAAGTAGCCGTTGGTGGTGGGGGCGGCGTCGGTTGTCATTCCGATGCCCAGCTTGCGCAGGCCGACCTCATCGCCCATCCCCGGCTCATGCGTCAGGTGCATCTGCGCGCCTCGCAGTTGCGGCAGCATCTCAATGCCCGCGCGCGCCGCGGGATTGCTTGCGGCGGTAATGCCCAGCGCGATCAGCACCTCCTGCACGTTCAGGCTCGGCGAGTTGGAGTCGAGGTAGTTGGCCTTCAGGTCGGCGAGATCGCCGATGACGTGTGCGGGCAGCAGATGGATATGCTCCGGGATCCCCGCCAGTCGCTTGATGCCTTTGATGATCGCCGCCGAGGCTGAATGCAGCAGCGGCGAGTTGCTGCCGGTCATGATCGTGCCGTCATGAAGCTCCAGTGCGGCGCCGCAGTAGAAGCCCTCGTTGCCCTTGCAGCGTCTCTCAGCGTCCGCTGCCGCCTCGCGTGCAGGCGTCACTACAGGACGATCGGTCTGCGTGACGCCGAGCCGCGCCATCAGCCTCTCGGTCCTCTGCACCGCCTGCGGGCTGCACATCCCCTGCACCCGCTCACGCCGGTAGCGGAAGTAGCGGCGGATGACCTCCTGCCGCGAGGCCTCGCGAACGAGATCGTCGTCAACGATGCCGGCCCCGGCGCGGTTCACGCCCATGTCGGTTGGCGACTGATAGGGAGCCCGCTCACCGCCTTCCGCCGCGATGCGATCGAGGATGGCCTTCAGGATGGGGAAGTTTTCGATGTCCCGGTTGTAGTTGACCGCAGTCTGTCCATAGGCTTCCAGATGAAACGAATCGAGCATGACGATGTCACCGAGGTCGGCGGTGGCCGCCTCGTAGGCGACATTGACCGGATGATCCACGGGGAGGTCCCAGATCGGGAAGGTCTCGAACTTCGCATAGCCGGAAGCGAGGCCGTTGCGCTGATCGTGGTAAAGCTGCGACAGGCAGGTGGACATTTTCCCGCTGCCGGGGCCGGTGCCGGTCACGATCACGATGGGGGCCTCAGTCGCGATGTAGTCATTGCGCCCGTAGCCCTCGTCAGACACGGCCAGTTCTACATCGTTGGGATAGCCCGCGATCTCCAGATGCCGGTAGACATCGATTCCCTTGGCTTCCATCTGCTGGGCGATGCGGTCGGAGATGGTGCCGGGGCGATAGCGGGTGATGACCAGTGCAGAGGTGGCAATCCCCCAGTCCCGCAGGTCGTCAATGGCGCGTAGCGTCGCGAGGTCGTAGGTGACGCCGAAGTCGCCGCGGATGCGGCCCGACTCGAGGTCATCGGCGTACACGCAGAAGACAACCTCGATGTCGTCGCGCAGGTCCTGCAGCAGCCGCATCTTCACGTTCGGATCGTAGCCGGGCAGGACGCGCGCCGCGTGGAAGTCGAAGGTGAGCTTGCCCCCGAATTCCAGATAGAGCTTGCCGCGGCACTGCTCGACGCGCTCAAGGATGGCGGCCTTCTGCTCGGCCAGATACCTGTCATTGTCGAAACCGGCCGTGGTCATGGAACACCTCGTTCATTTGCGGGGGCTGTAGCCCGGCTTGTTCGGTAGCTACCCGCTGCTTCCGCGCAACATCTTCGCGCCGGCCGACGTCATATCCTGCGTGACGGAGGCGCGGGTCGCACAAGCGCGAAATCTATGGCACGAGTAGCGATTGTCTGGAGGTCAACACGATGACGCAGCGTCTGGAACTCGTGATAGCCGCCCTGCTTCTTCTGCTATGTGGCAATGCGTTCGCTCAGGATCGCGATGGCGATGCTATCCCCGATCAGGTCGAGCTTGTTCTCGGCACTGACGTGGATAGGGCCGACGAACTCTCGCTCGTAATGGAGAGCCCTGCCCGTGAAGGCGAGGGCCCGGACCTGCGACGTCTCTTCATGGCGCACGTGGCGGAGGATCGCTTTGTCTGGAAGGTCGAGTTCGCTGAGGAGTTCCCGGTCACGGGTGACGTGCTGGTGCTTTATGTGGATGCCGACAACGACCTCACCACCGGCAGACAGGACAAGCCGGAAGTTATCGGCACCGACGTACAGTATTCCTGCGGCGGTGCGACGGTAAGTGGGTCCGTAGGGAACTCGGCGGTCTTCGCCAACGGCAGGACCGCCGCTCGCGGGGTCCGGGATGGCAGTGTAGTCTGGATTGCCGATGAAATCAAGCTCAATCGCGAGGGTAACGAGGCGGTGATCCGCACACGCCTGCTTGTGCAGCGCGCGGGAGGCGGCTCCGACAGCACCGACTGGCAGCAGGTGCGCGTGCCGACATTCTCCGACAGGCCGCTGCCGGAGATCCCCGGCGTGGACACCCTCGTGAACAAGGGTCTGCGCAGGGAGCATGTGCAGCCCGCACCTGGCTCACGCGACCATCTGCCGGCTCGGCGACCGACGCCCGCGCTGCCGCTGAGCGCCGAAGGCAAAACGCCGGAACGCGGTGCGACCGTCGAGCGCGAGCAAGTGACCGTGGCCCTGCTGGAGGAGGCAGGCGTGGCGCGTGCCGGTGAGCTTGTGAGCTTCGGGGTGCCCTTCGCGCAGGGTGAACTCTTCGACCCGGCGATGATCCGCGTGCTCGATGGTGCGGGCGCCGAGCTACCCTCGCAGGCGATGGCCAGTTCTCTCTGGCCCGATGGTAGCCTGCGCTGGGCGCTGGTTGACCTGCTGGCGGATGTTGACGCGGACGCCGAAGCTGATCTGGCGGTCGAGTACGGCAGCGCGGTAAGTCGCGCGCCGGTGCCTGATGCGCTTGGCGTCACCGAGCATCAGGATGGCATTGAGATCAGCACGGGTCCGCTGCAGGCGACGGTGCGTGCGGACCGGATGACGCTGCTCGAGGACGTGCGCGTGAATGGCCAGCCGGTCGCATCGCTGCCCGAGGGCATCGTGCTGGTGGGCGAAGATGGCATCGCCTACAGCCTCGCCAACGCGACGCCCGACGTGCGCGTTGAGAAGCGGGGGCCGCTGGCGACGACCATCCGCGTGGAGGCGCCCTATGTCTCCGATGATGGCACTGAGTATCAACGCGCGATCGTCAGGATGACCTTCATCGCGGGCTCTGCGACCGTGCAGATCGCCGCCACGCACGTTGATGACTGGCTGGAGACCGAATTCACCGACTTCCGCTCGCTTACCATGCCGATTGAACTGGCCTCGGCGGCGGCGACTGCGGCCTTTCCCGAGGCGGATGCGGCTGTCGCAGTTGGCCCGGCTGCGCGGGTGTTGCAGAAGCATGATCAGCTTGCCTCAGTGGGCGGGAATGAGCGCGAGGGCCTGCGCCTCAGTGGCGCGATGAGTTGCCTCGCCGCCGATGGATCCGGCGTGACGGTTGCGCTGAGCGATTTCTGGCGCGAATACCCGAAGGCGCTCAGCGCCACCGCGGACGGCGCGCTGGTGGAAATACTGCCTTCGCTGGAGGGCGAGAGCTTCTACGAGGTTCTGCCGGACAATCTGCGCTTCCCGTTCGTGGAGGGGCACTACCGGCTGAAGTGGGGGATGGCGAAGACCACGCGGATGGCGCTAAGCTTCCACGCGCCGGGAGAGCAGGCCGGTCCGGCTGCGGCGGCAGCCGCTATTGAACTGCCGCTGGTGCCGGTGATTGGCGCGGAGCGTTACGCCGCGACCGGCGCGATGGGCGAGATTGCCCCGGTGCGCGAGGGGCGCTTCGAGGCGTGGGACAATGACGTCGCGCGGCGGTATGACGAGCACATGAAGCTCAAGGAGAAGGAGCGCGAGTACGGCTTCCTCAACTGGGGTGACTGGTACGGCGAACGCGGGCGCAACTGGGGCAACAATGAGTATGATCTCCCGCACGGTCTCTTCACGCAGTTCGGGCGCACCGGCAACCGCGACTACTATCGTCTTGCGCTGGCTTCGGCGCGACATCAGGCCGATGTTGACTGCGTGCATGCCTACCCGGACATCGTCAACGTTGGTGCCATGGCGCCCCACGGCGTCTGCCACACCGGCGAGTGGTCGCAGCACCTCGCCAGCCCGAGTTGGAGCTACGCCTACACCGGCATGACCACCGCCTCCAACGGCCACACCTGGGCGGATGGCATGGCCGATGCGTGGTATCTCACCGGAGATTCGCGCGTCATGGAGGCCGCGATCGGCCTTGGCGAACATATCGCATTCGCCATGGCGCCGACCTTCACGCAGCTTGGCACACATGAGCGCTCCGCCGGATGGTCGCTGGCCGCGATCATGGCGATCTACCGCGCCACCGGCGACCAGGTCTACCTCGACGCCGCGCGGAAGATCGTTGAGGTCGCGCTGGCCGAGCAGGACCTCGACGGCACCGGCGCATGGCCGCACGTGTTGCCGAGCGATCATGCCGCGGGCTACCCGGGCGCGGTGGGCAACGTAGGCTTCCTGATCGGTGTGCTGACGTCGGGGCTGCAGGATTACCACGAGGAGACGGGCGATCCGCGTGTGCTGACCTCAATGGAGGGCGGAAGCCGCTGGCTGAGGGACGTTATGTGGATCCCCGAGCGCTGGCACTTCCACTACACCTCCTCCCCGGCGTACCTGGAGAACCCCGGGCGCAGCGGCTCGGGCACAACGATGGAGATCATCGGCGCGTTGTCATACGTGGCCGAGAAGACCGGGGACGCTGAGATGATGGACATCGTGGCGCAGGCATTCGCTGCGGTGATGCGCGATGGCGGGAGCGGCTGGGGGAAGTCGTTCGGCATGAACCTGCACTTCGCATCCGAGGTGCTGGCCCGGCTCGATCGTGCGGACGAGACGCGGGAGGCCATCGCCCTCGTGCAGCAGCTTGACCTCGATGAACTGCGGCGATTGGAGATGCTGAAGGCCCCGAGCGCCGAGCGCCTGCAGATTCGCGGGCCGGTAGATAAGGTCGTCCATCTGCTGCGCGAGGGTGACGACGCTTTTACCGTGACAGCCACGCGCAGGCCATGGGGCGCGCGGCCGAAGGAGGAGCCGACGGGGACCATCGAGGTCGTAGCGCCCGGAGGCGAAGTCGTAGAGCGCGCGGAGTTCAGCACCGACCACGAGTGGGACTGGGAGGCGGAGTCGCCCGCGGGCGGACCGGCGGGCGTCTACACCGTCCGCATCCACGACGACATGCGCGCCGTATGGGACGTGGACTCCTCGCAGGGCCGGCGCGTGATCGAACTGGTGGAGGGGCTGGCGCTGGGTGGCATCGGCACCGGCAGGTGGGCGCTTTACGCACCGGCGGGAGTGACGCGTTTCACGCTCACCATCGTTGACTGGCACCGAGGGCACTTCGCCGGGATGGTGCTGGGGCCGAACAATGAGGTGCTTGCCGCGGCTGATGTCACTCAGCCCGCCGAGGGCGCCGGGGAGCGCGCGGTGCTTGAGGTGACGCTGCCGACCAACCCGGACGGTATGCTGCTGGACGTGGTGCTTGATACTGACCAGGACCTGAGTGTGGCGGTCGAGGGCATCCCGCCCTACCTTGCGCCGACCCGCGAGGCGTGGTTCAATCCGCAGGAGCATTGATCGGGAGGCTCTGCTGATGAGATGCGCGAGGATGGTGCCGCCGGGCACGATGCTGCTGGCTTTGCTGCTGATCGCGAATGTTGCTGCTCAACAGGAGGGAGCGGGGCAGATGTCACTCGAAGAACTTCGGGAGATGCGGCGCGAGCTTGCCTTCGCGCCGCGTGGGATCATCGCCAACAACGACGGCTGCGACGTGCTCTACTTCCCGCGTGACGACGAGATCACCGTGCAGAGCTTCCTCGACCGGCGCACCACAGTGCTTGCCGACGAGGACTCTCAGGTCAGCACGATCGCCTACTGCACCATCAGTTCCGGCTTCAGCTTTTTCACGCATGACACGAAGGTCGGCACTGTGCTGGCGCGCGAGTCCGGCGACTACGGCATCAATCCTCAGATGCGTAACGCGACGCAACCGCTGATTGATCTCGGCTCCGACTGCCTGCAGAGCGTGGTTGACTTCGGCCACGCCAACGGGATCGAAGTTTTCTGGTCGATGCGCATGAACGACACCCACGACAACGCGCACAGCCCGGACAAGCCCTACCTGCTCTTCCCGCCGCTGAAGGAGCAGCACCCGGAGTGGCTGGTGGGAGCGCATGATGCCCGCACCCCGCACGGCCGCTGGAGTTCGGTAGACTACGCGCGCGAGGAGATCCGCGACCTTGCGTTCGCCTACATCGATGAGGTCTGCCGTAACTACGATGTTGATGGCATCGAACTCGACTTCTTCCGCCACCTCTGCTTCTTCGCCAGCACCGCAAACGGCGGCGTGGCGAGCGAGGCCGAGCGCGAGATGATGACCGACCTGATGCGCCGGGTGCGGGGGATGACAGAGGAGGTCGGGCAGCAGCGCGGGCGGCCGATCCTCGTCGCGATCCGCGTTCCGGACTCGGTGGAGTTCAGCCGCGACATGGGCCTCGACCTCGAGCGCTGGCTGCAGGAGGGATTGGCGGACATCCTCATCACCACCTGCTACTTCCGCCTCAACCCATGGGACTACACGGTCGAACTGGCGCACGCGAACGGCGTCGCCGCCTACCCGTGCCTTAGCGACTCACGCGTGCGGGGCGAATCGCGCTTCCATCGGAAGTCGCTGGAGTGCTACCGCGGGCGCGCGATGAACGCCTGGGCCGCCGGGGCGGATGGCATCCATACATTCAATCTCTTCAGCCCGACCTCCCAGATCTTCCGCGAAATCGGTGATCCGGCCTCGCTGGTGGCGAAGGACAAGCTCTACTTCGCGACGATCATAGACGGCGGCCCGAACTCCTGGCTCGCGGGTGGCGCGAAGTACCAGACGATCCCGATCATCACACCCTCGCACCCGGCGACGCTGCGGCGAGGTGAGGCGCTGGAGGTTGATCTGCGGGTGGGCGAGGACTTCGCGGCCGCTCGTGAGGCCGGTGCCGAACCGACGGTAACGCTGCACCTCGAACTGCCGGGTATCACCGATGTCGAGCAGATTGACGTGTCTCTCAACGGCCAGCGGCTCTCAGGCGGGACCGTCAGTGAAGGCTGGCTCGATCTACCGGTTGATGCGACGATCCTGCAGCGCGGCAGCAACAGCGTGAAGATCGCGCTGGCAGATCGGCAAGCGGAAGATGGTGACCGGTGGAACCTCGCCTGGGAGGGCACGCAGAAGCCGGTTGCGCCATGGTATCGCGACCCCGGTTCGGTGCGCACCGAGGAGGCCCTGCAGGACGGCGCGATGCTCATCGCCGATCGCGGGCAGGAGGCCGGTGACTACCACTACTACCGCTATGCCTGGGGCGTGGATGCGTCTGAGCCGGCGGTGGTGGAGGCGCAGGCGAAGGTCATCTCCGGCTCAAGCTGCGTGATTGTGAGCAACGGCACGGCGCAGGAGCGACTTACTCTCTGGCCCGATCACATCGACCTGCACTTCAACCGCGACATCCGCTACGACATGGACACTACCGACGACTTCCACACGTATCGCCTTGAGATGCAGGGCGAGGATCTGAAGGTCTACGTGGATGGCGAACTACGGCTTGATGCCACGGGTCTCTACAACAAGGGCGGCGCGGGCAGCAGCATCCTGTCCTTCGGTGCGGCGAACAGCCCGATGCTGGGGGAGGCGCTGTGGAGGCAGGTCCGTGCGCGCTTCACAGGCCAGTCCTGCCGCGATGTGGTGCTCAGCGTTCGGTACGAGTAAGGACACTTACAGGCGGGTGAGACGAGCCTATCGGCAGATCTCGGCGTAGTACTGCTCGACCTCCAGCGCGCGGTGGCGAGCGGTGTGTTCGCTCAGGACATGCCGCCGCGCGCAATCGCCGATGTTGCGGCATTCGGTCTCGTTCATCTGCGTGAGGCAGCGGCTGACCTCGTCCGCTGACTGCGCGGTAATGATGTCGCGCCCCGGCACGAAGAACTGCTCCAGCCCCGCCCACTCGTCGGAGATGACCGGGACGCCGCAGGCCCCCGCCTCGAAGAGCCGCACGCTCGGCGCATAGCCCGCGGCGGTCATGCTGTCGCGCGTGACATTGAGCGTGAAGCGTTGCGCGTTGTAGAACGCGCGGTGCTCCGGCGGCGGAATATGCTCGATGCGCTCCACGTTCGGCGGCCACTCGATGCTGTCGGGATACTGCGGCCCCGCCACCGCGAAGCGCCCCTCAGGCCACTGCCGCGCAGGCTCAAGCAGCAGCCGGTCGAGCTTCGGCTGCCGGTCATCGCTGTAGGTGCCGAGGTAGCCGAGGTCCCAGCGGATCTCCTGCGCCTCCGGATAGTAGCCCTCCGGGTCAACGGAGCAGTAGAGCGGCCGCGCGCGCTTTGCGCCGTAGCCCTCCTCGAGCCGCGTGAGCATCGGGCCGCCGGTGAAGCTCATGTAGAGGTCGTAGCGCCCGATCAGATCGGTGGTGAGATACTCGCACTGCCCGCTGTCAACGGCCGCGAGCGTGACCGGCGTGTCGATGTCGTAGAAGCCGGTGACGCCGGAGGCAATGCGCGTCACCCAATGCCCGACGCGAATCCCCTCCGGCACATAAGAGCCGACGATCACGAGGTCCGCCGCGCGAATGGCCGTCTCGTGTTCGTCCCGAAGCTGCTGCAGGTCGGAGTAGAGCATCGTGCGGCCCCACGGCGGCTCCGGCATGTCGCGGTTGTCGCGATACCACGGCACGTCGCGCTCGAGGAAGAGCACACTGTGGCCGCGCGCATCAAGCTCCCGCACCAGCCCCCGGAAGGTCGTAGCGTGGCCGTTGCCCCACGAGCTTGTGATCGACAGCCCGAGGATGACGATGCTCAGCGGGAAGTCGGCGCGTTCTGCGCAGTTGCTGCGATCGTCAGCGGCCATTGAGAAGCGCCTCCAGTCGCTCAACGCGATGAGCGTAGGTATGCTCGCCCAGCACCCGCGCCAGCGCCGCGGAGCCGATCTCCCGCGCGCGCTCAGGTGTCAGGTCCTCGATCAGCTCCGTCAGCTCTTCGCCCGAGCGCACCACCAGCACCTCCTGGTCGGGCTCGAGGAACTGGCCGATGCCCTCCCAGTGATCGGTGATGAGGCAAGCCCCAGCCCCGGCGGCCTCAAAGACCCGCGTGGGCGGCGAGAAGCCGTAGCGCGCCATGCTCTCGCGGTTGATGTTCAGCACCGCGGTCGGCGAGCAGTTGAAGGCGTTGTGTTCGGCGGTGTAGACGTGGCCGAGATAACTGACATTCGTCGGCATCGGCTTGTCGGCCCAACCGCTGCCACCGAGCAGAAAGCGCCTCTGCGGCAGCCTCTCCGCAGGCCTCAGGAAAAACTCCTCCACGCGCGCCTCACGGTCGGGCAGGCGGTTGCCGAGGAAGCCCAGATCGCCGGCGAAGCGCTCATCGCATGCAACCGGCGCGTGAGTGCTCGGGTCGAGCGCGTTGTATACCGGTTCCACCCGCGCCGCACCGTACATCTCATAACCCGCGATGACCGGCTCGCCGCCGCCGTACGTGAGGATGAGGTCGTAACGAGGTATACAGTCGCGGAAAGGGTCGCTCGGGTCGGAACCCACGCGATCGAGTGTGGCGGGTGCGTCAACGTCCCAGAAAATCACCGAGGTCGCCTCATCCTGCACCCCCAGCGCCTCTCGCTCCAGCAGGTCATCGAAGACGCCTACTCCGCTGCACTTGACGACCACGTCGCTCCCGCGCGCGCTCTCCAGCGCCTGCAACGCGGCGTCCTCACCGTTATCATAGACGACTACGCTCGCCCACACCGGGTCCGGGATGTCACGGTGCTCCTGACGGTCGTAGGCGTCAGGTTCGTAGAAAGTTACCTGGTGGCCTCGCTCGGCAAGGGCGCGGATGATCCCGCGGTAGTAGGTGGCCGCGCCGTTCCAGTAGGCGGACACGAGGCTTGAGCCGAAGAACGCGATCTGCATGGGTTCAGCCATCATTTCAGCCCCCGAAGCTCACGCGCGTCGTGATACTGTCGGACATGTCTCGCACTTCGACGCCCAACTCGGCGCAGATCTCCCAGAGTTCATCAACGCGGTGGGCGCAGGTGTGCCGCCGCATGACGCTCGCCAGCCCGTTCTCGATCAGTTCCTTCCGCAGGCTTTCGTCAGTCATCAGATCCTCGATGTGCCCGCACATTTCCCTCCCGCTTCGCGCGACGAGGAAGCTGCCGGGCAGGAAGAGGCCGTCGGGATCGTCCCACAGGGCGCTGATGAGCGGGATGCCACACGCCATCGCCTCGAAGGGCCTGATCGTGGGTATCTCCGGCAGCGCCTCGAGGTAGGGCCGCCTGGGGACGTGGACGGTCAGGGCGTGCCGCGCGTAGGTCTCCGGCACGGAGTAGTTGGGCACCCAGCCGCGGTAGCTGATCCCGGCGCGCTCAAGCGACCTGATACCCTCCTCGGGGTAGCGCACCCCGTGTGCGGCGGCGGAGATGCGACTCCTCGTTACCGGCTCAATGAAGAACTCGCGCAGTTCGCTCGTGCGCTCCTCATCGCCCCAGTTGCCGATCCAGACCATCTGCTCCCCGATGCGATCGGGCGAGAGCGGCATGAAGCGCCGCGTGTCGGCGGCCTCCTGCCACGTCCACGCCTCCCGCGCCAGCCCCTCGCGCAGGTAGTGGTCGCGGATGCGGTCGCCGAAGGCAAGCACGCCATCGTACTGACTGAGGTCATACTCCCGCATCTGCTCGGGAGCCGTCGCGCAGCGGTGATGGGTGTCGTGGAAGAGCAGGCGATAGTCGTACTCGGGCATGCCGCGCCGGGAGCGCCGGTGTTTCCCGATCCGCGCCACAAGCTCCGGCTCGTTCCACTCATGCACGAGCACCACGTCGGTGTCGTAGAGCGCGGCATCCAGATCGAGGTCATCAAGGTCATAGAGCACGCTGACGAGGCCCGGGTAGCGCTGGCGGAACTCGCGCAGCGGGGCGACGCCATGATCGTGCATCAGGTTACTGAGGCTCCAGCCATGGCGTTGCTCGTAGAAGGTGATGTAATGCCCGCGCGCAAGAAGCTCGCTGGCGATCCCGCGCAGGAAATGCGCGTTACCGTGATTCCAGTCCGACAGCAGAGAGTGACAGAAGACCGCAATTCTCATGGCATCCACCGTTTTGTTGCGTCTCAAACTGATACTTCCTGAAGCTCGGCCCGCACAGGAACGACGCTTCGGTCTCGTTGCAGCGCCGCGTAACTGTCGGCGTAAGCCTCGGCGGTCCGCCGGGGCATGAACTGGCGCCCGCGCTGCAGCGCCGCCTGCGCAACACTTGCCCTCAGCACGTCATCCTCGATCAGCCGCGTAAGCGCTTCCGCAAGCTCCTGCGGCTCATCCGGGTCCACGAAGAGCGCGGCGCCGTCCCACAGTTCGCGCAGAGTCGGGATGTTGCCCACCACCAGCGCGCAGCCCGAAAGCGCCGCCTCAAGGATCGAAAGCCCGAACGGCTCATAGCGCGCGGGCAGCGCGTAGATCGCCGCCGCCGAAAGCTCACGCGCCACCTCCGGCGGCTGCAGCGGCCCGAGCATCTCCACGTTCCGCGCCTGCACCTCGCCGCCTGTGTCCGGATGAATGGCGCTACCCGCGACGCGGACGGGCCAGCCCACCTGCGGGGCGATCTCGTCGAGCGCCGCGATGTTCTTCGCCGGGTCCCACAGCCTCCCCATCGAGAAGACCTGAGGCCTGCCGCTGGAGGGTGCGAACTGTCTCCCGTCGCGACAGTTGAGGATTGAGGCGGCGCTTCGGAACGGGCCGTAGTGCTCCGTCAGGCTGCTCAGCATCGCGTTCGTGGGCGCTATGACGAGATCGGCGGCCTGAAGCCCCGCCTGCACATCATCCCGGTAGCGGTCCCACTCGGCGGGCGCGGCCTCACCCTTCACCGCCTGCCACCACGAGAGCACACACGAATGACCGACCATTAGCGTCGGATTGGCCCACGGCAGGGCGCCATGGACGTAGGAGTTCAGGTGGACCACATCCGGCTCTACCTCGCGCTCAAGATCGAGCAGCCAGTCGCCCGCCCGCTCGAGGTCGTCCCACGGATCGCTCATCCACTCGAGGCGAAAGTCGCTCTCGAAGAGGTCCCAGACGCCCGCGGCAAGCGCCGTCCGCGCCTGCTCGGCCGTCAGCGGCGCTCCCATCGTCGCCAGCGCCGTCTCTACGCCGATGTCATGCAGCGCGCGCACAAGCTCCATGCAGTAGGTCCACACGCCACCGACGCAGTCGGTTGTCATCAACACTCTCATGATCGGGCCTCACTCGCCGAAGACGATCAGGGCCTTCATGAAGCCATCGGGATGATCGCGCGCCATCTCCAGCGCCGTCTGCGTCTCCTCCAGCGGGAAGCGGTGCGTGTAGAGCGGTCCGGGCGTCATCTCGCCCGCCGCAACAGCCTCCGCGGCCATCCGGATGCCCTCGATGTAAACGCAGGTCTCCCGTTCGTGCGCGTTGATCACGTCGAGTCCGCGCCAGTTCCACAGTTGCATGTTCACCTGTCGCGGCCCGTCCTGATGGTAGCCGGCGATGATCAGCCGGCCGCGCTCGCGGGTAAGCTCCGCCGAGAGGTCCAGCGGCCACTGCTTGCCGGTGGCCTCAATCACGCGCTCGCAGAAGAGCCCGCCGGTAAGCTCCGCCACCTCATCAATGATCTGCTGGTGGTCCTCCATGCAAATCGTGTGGACCGCGCCCATCTGCTCGGCTATGTTGAGGGCGAAGTTGCGGCGGTTGATGCCGATCACTTTTGCCCCCGCGCGTGTGCACATCTGCGTCAGGAGTGAGCCGAGGAAGCCTATGCCGACCATCGCCACCCACTGATCGGGCTCGATCTGGCTGCGCCGGAAGATGTTCATTGCGCAGCCAAGTGGCTCGCCGGGGAAGGGTTGCCCATCAAGCGCCTCGGGCAGCACTACCGTCTTCTCCGCCTCCGCCACGTCGTACTCCGCGTAGGCGTGATCCGACAGCACTGAGACGCGCTTGCCCAGCAGGTCCCCCTCCACGCCCTCGCCGAGCGCATCCACCACGCCCCAGCCCTCGTGGCCGAGTTGCCCCGGCTCGAAGGGGTAGGTGAACCATGGCTGGCCCTCAAAGGGCGAGAGGTTGGATGCGCACACGCCGCAGCCCTCGATCTTCACGCGAAGCTGCCCCGCACCGGGATGCGGCACCGGGGCATCCACCACCTCGATCCGTCCCGGTTCCATCAGCGTCGCGGCCCTCATGGTGGCGTCTGATCCCGCACTCATCGCCTTCGCCTTCCTCTCATGCCATCACACGGTCGCCCTCAGGGACACAACCCTCCGCCAGCAGCCAGTCATGCAGGGCCTCCAGGCCCTCGTCCACACTCACGCCCGGCTTCCACGAGCAGACTTGCGAGAACTTGGTGGTGTCCGAGACGTAGTAGCGCTGGTCGCCGACCCGCCATGGCGCGAAGCTGATGTCCGGCGTGATCCCCGTCAGCGCCTCGATCTTGCTGACCACGTTCAGCAGGCTCACGGCGTTATCAGGGCCTCCTCCGATGTTGTATGCCTCGCCGGCAGTCAAAGCGGTGCTCTCCGAGGCGGCGACGAGCGCGTCCACGAGGTCGTCCACAAAGAGTATGTCGCGCACCTGCAGACCATCGCCGAAGATCGTGATTGGCCGCCCGTTGAGCGCCGAGATCAGGAAATGCGCGACCCAGCCCTGGTCCTCGGTGCCCATCTGGTGCGGGCCGTAGATGCAACTCATGCGGAAGACCGTCGCGGGCATGCCGTAGGTGCGAGCGTAGTCGGTGACGTAGGCGTCCGCGGCGCCCTTGGAGCAGCCGTAGGGGCTGTGAAAGTCAAGTGGGCGGTCCTCCGAGACGCCGAGGCGGCGCTGTCTGCGATCAACCGGCTGGTAGCGCGAATCGACTCGCTCCAGCCGCACATCGCTCAGGCCGCCGTAGACTTTGTTCGTGGACGTGAAGACCAGCGGCGGCGGGTCGTCGAGGCGCCGGAGTTCCTCGAGCAGGTTGAGCGTTCCCTGGGCGTTGATCTCGAAGTCCTGCATCGGCAGGTCCACGCTGGTCGTCACCGCGACCTGGCCGGCGAGATGGAAGACCGCGCTGGCGTTGCCGACGCAGCGGCGGATCGCGAGTTCGTCACGAACATCCGCCACGTCCACCTGCAGCAGGTCGCCATGCTGCTCCTGCAGCCACCGGAGGTTCTGCTCAACGCCCGGCCGCGAGAGGTTGTCCAGCACCGTCACCGCTCTGCCCTCGCTGAGGAAGTGGTCCGCGAGGTTGGTGCCGACAAAGCCACAGCCGCCGGTGATCAGGACGCGGTCCGGGGCGTCGGCGCAGCGCCGGCCATCGCGGCAGAGCTTGAGCAACTCGCGCACTCGTTCGGGGCCTCCCTCTATCAGCGCGCGGTATAACTGCTTGGAGGTGCCGTCCTGCGCCTTGAGGCCGAAGTGATACTCCCGCTCGTCGCTGTGAAAGCCATCTGTGGTGGAGGCCTCGGAGTTGAGGTCCTCGGCGGCGTACCAGTAGACACGTTCGACCGGGGCGGCCATGGCGTCGGCGAAGACGCGCATCTGCCTGTGCTCATCGTGCCGCCAGGTGGAGAAGCCAACCTCGGTTATCCAGATCTCCGCCTCGGGCGCGAACTCGTCCAGCACTTCCTGCGTGCGCTCAACGTAGGTCTCCCAGCTTTCCCAGCGCAACTCCCACGTGCCGGGGAATCCATGCAGGCCCACTACGTCTATATGCTCGAGCACTCCGCGCTCGGCCATCATCCGCAGCCAGTTCGCGTCCGGCGGCGACATCCCCGCGAGCACCGTGGTGGCGCCGTAGCCCTTCGCCACCCACGCCGCCCAGCCGACCATCTCCCCGAAGATGACCCATCCCGGATCGACGGTCCAATCCCAGTCGGAGAGGTTGTTCGGCTCATTCCACAGCTCAACGGCGTGAAGCTTATCGCCGTAGATCTGCAGGATCTGCCCGACCCACTCGCCGTAGCGGAACGATTCGCGCGGTGGGGAGGAGGTCTTCGGCGTGATCCCCAGCGACGGCGGGGTGTAGTTCAGGCACGGGAGCAGTTCGACCTCAGAGATCAGGCGCGGGATCAGCCAGTCGTACCAGTCCCGTCCCTCCGGGCGGTGCCAGTCGGCCCACGAAATGCCGGAGCGCAGACGCTTGATGTTGAGGGCCCGCAAGTCGGCCAGCACCTGCTCCACGCGATCCTCCTCACCGAGGCGGAACCACTCAAGGATGCCAAGCTCGGGCTCCTGCGCCTGCGCGCTCATATCGCCAGCCCCCGTGCCACAAGTTCCTGTGTCGCCTGTCCCGCGCGATCTTCGGGCTGCTGGCCGACCAGCCACCCGGCAAGCTCATCCATGCCGCTCTCCAGCGTTACACGTGGCTCATAGCCCAGCGCCTCCCGCGCAAGTGTGATGTCCGAGAAGCAGTGGCGGATATCGCCGGCCCGGTACTTGCCGGTCACCTCCGGCGTGATGTCGCTGCGGCCGAGGGCGACACAGGCGCGTTCAGCAAGCTCGCGGATGCTCACTGCCCGGCCGCTGCCGATATTGAGCGTGCCGGTGATCTCCGCTGAGGCGTCCACTGCCAGCCGGCATGCATTCGCAATGTCATGCACACTAACGAAGTCACGCTTCTGCTCACCGTCCTCGAAGATCAGCGGGCGATTGCCGTTGAGCAGCCGCGAGGCGAAGATCGCCATGACGCCGGTGTAGGGGTTGGAGAGCGCCTGGCGCGGGCCGTAGACGTTGAAGAAGCGCAGCGCGACCGTCGGGACATCGTAAGTCCGGCCGAAGATCAGGCAGAGCCGCTCCTGATCGTACTTGTTCATCGCGTAGATGGAGGATAGCGTGGGCGGCTTGGCCTCTGAGGTCGGCACCGGCTCCAGCAAACCGCCCTCATTATCAAGCAGTTCCCACTGCCCCCGCTGGAGTTGCTCGATGCTGCGATCGCCGCCCGGCAGCAGCGTTCCGTCTGCCCTGCGGTACATCCCCTCTCCGTAGATGCTCATACTTGACGCCACGATCAGGCGGCGTATGGGCCGCTCGAGCATTGCCTCAAGCAGCACCGCCGTGCCGCGCGCGTTGACGTCCGTGTAGTGCGAGATTTCATACATACTCTGGCCGACACCGACGGCGGCGGCCAGATGCACCACGACGTCCACATTATCGAGCGCGCTCTCCACCGCAGCCCGGTCTCGCACGTCGCCCACGTAAAGCTCGATGTCGGGGTCCAGATACTCAGGGCGTTTGGGTACGGGACCATGTACCTGCGGAGTGAGGTTGTCCAGCGCCCGCACCTCGTAGCCTGCGGCCAGCAACTTCTCGCCGGCATAGGAGCCGATGAAGCCGGCCCCTCCGGTGATCAGCACACGTTCTCCCACCGCCACCACTTCCAGTTATCTCTCTTCGCTCCGGCGGCTCGCTGCAGGGCGCGCGCTGTGCCGCCGCCGGCGTTCCTGTGGCTCTTCAGCGGCCATGCCCGGTCGGGCAGCGGCTTCCCGAGCCGGCCGCACCGGACGGCGAGTTCTAATGCTGTTGCATCACTGACCGGCCACTGACTCCCGGTCAACCAGCTTGTTGAAGTTGCTGGTCTCGCCTGAGGAGGTGTCGTCCTGATAGACCAGCGCGAGGTTGTTCTCATCGAAGATCCTGAAGAACTCCTCCCACGAGATCTCCTCCAGCGCGTCCTTCCCCGAATACCCGGGGAAATCGAGGCGGATGATCCCGCCGCCGTCGCCTACATCCTTCACACGCGAGGGCCTGGCATCTCGCTCCTCGGCCCACCGCCTGATCGTGTCATGGTCTGTGGTCGTGCGAGACTCGCCTGCCATCAATCTCACCGTCTTCATCAGGCTATTCAACAAGCACGCTCACAGTAGAGCAACAGCCGTGGCCGGTAAATGGGGCGATTTACCCAAATGGCGCCGTGATACCCCTCGATGTGTTCTGCCATAATCCAGTAGAAGAAGAACCCTACACGGGAGATTCGCGATGCCACGCCGGGGGCCGTGAGGGGCAGTGAAGCCGCACGCACGCAGTCCGTGCCGTCCGGGTCGGGCGCGCCGGTTGTCAGGGCGTCAATGATGGCTTGCACGGTCACCAAGCGGCTCAAGTGGGTAGCAACTACCCGGTGATTTGGGGTGTCTCCTCGATGTGCATCATTTCGTCCACGGCATAGACTCGCGGTGTCTTTCCAGAACCCAGACCAAGGAGTTGATCGACGTGCAGGGCAAGTGGATTCTGATCTCAATGGCCGCGGCAATGCTGCTCAGTGTGACGGCTGTCGTGGCGCAGCAGGCGACCGGCTGTGTGCCTGTGAACGTGCAGGGCATGACGGACGAGCAGAGGGCGGAGGCGGGCTACCACTACAATGCCGAGACTGGCGAGTGGTACGCGCCGGATGACAACGCCGCGCGGTTCAACGAGCAGACCGGGAGGTGGGAGGATACCAGCTTCCCGCAGTGGTCGTACGATGCCGAGTCCGGCCGCTGGTATGACGACGCCCGGCCCGGATGGTCCTACGACCCGCTGGGAGATCGCTGGTTCAGCGAGGACCGGCCCAACATGGCGTACGACCTGCGCACCGGCCGGTGGTCTGACTGGGACGAGAGTATGGCGCGCCGCGACCTTGAGCAGCGCTACGTCTACGACGCCGAGCGCAACCGCTGGTACGACGACGGCATGAACCAGCAGCGTATCGAGGAGAATGGCGGCACCCGCTACTACGACACGCAGATGGGGCGCTGGCGCGAGGAACCGATGGAGTACCGCACCACTGAGCGGATGGGCGCCGATCCCGGCTGGGAGGGCAGCAGCTCTCGCATCAGCAGCTCGGGCATGGGCGACATGGGCCGCACCTCCGACAGCCGAACGCGCGTGGCAGGCAGCTACGGCACCTCGCCGTCCATGTCCGGTTCCTACTCGCGCTCGGCCGTCCTTGCCACACCGATGATGGTCTCGCCCGAGCTTGGTGGCGAGGTCAGCACGCGCCAGTGGCCATGGAGTCTGCGGCCCGGAGGCGACGTCTACTTCGATGTGGACCTGGGCGAGAACCGCCAGATCGACGCCAACACCAATGTAACCGCCTTCCTGATGCCGGAGGACAGTAGCAGCTTCGCGCGCTATCCGGTTCAGATCACGCAGACGGCTGACGGCGACTTTATCGGCCGCAGCGACATCACCCGCAGCGGTGACTACATCCTGGTGGTACGCATAAGCCCCGAGAACATGGGCGACCGCTACCTCCACTATCCCGTCGAGATTCGCTGAGCGCGGGAGTAGTCCGAGGCTGAGTGAGGCCGGGGGTGCCCCCGGCCTCACTCTTTCGAGCGGGCCACGCCGACGCATAACAATGCCGCACCGGGGAGAGATATCAGGTGGATCAGTTGCTTTCAGCCAGCGCCACGCGAGTCCGAGACGCCACACTCGACGATATCAACCAGGAGATCGACCAGAAGACGATCGACGACCTCACCGCGTTCGCTCAATGCCCCGAAATGATCGACAGGCGCCTGCGGGAGTTGGACCGCGAGTGGGACATAGAGCGCACACTTGAGGCCAACGCGGCCGCTCTGTCGGTCATCGGCATTTTCAAGAGCATGCGCTCGAGGCTGTGGATACTTCTGCCGCTCACAGTTGTCAGCTTCCTGCTACAGCACGCGCTGCAGGGCTGGTGTCCGCCGGTGCCGTTCTTCAGGCGCCTCGGCATACGTACGCGGCGGGAAATAGAGAACGAGCGGACGGCGCTCAAGCTCATCCGCGGTGACTTCGATGAGCTTGCCGGGCAGGACAACCCGGACGCCCGCAGAGTGTTCGACGAAGTGCGACAGCCGATGACCGAGGAGTGAGATCCGAAGCACATACGGGGGGAGGCCGGCGGGCGCCGCTATCGCAGCGGCGCCCGTTTGGCATGCCGGCATGCTGTGCGAACCGCAGAACGTCGCGCGGCCGGCGGCACTCTCGTACCACCGGCCGCGGACTCTCCCTCCAGACGGCGCAACTACCCGCTGGTGCTCATAGGCCCTCGGATCTTGCTGAACTCCTCGCCCATCTTCTCAAGCTCCGCGTCACTGAAGCCCTTATCGGCGTGCTCAAAGAGCACGGCCTGCTCTTCGGCGATGTGGTGCTCGATCATTTCCTTGGCGACGCTCAGCAGGGGCTTCCAGCGCTCCTCGCCCTTGTCCATGCCCTCGAGCTCTTTGAGCGCCTGGCGCGCCATGTGGTGCTCTTCGAGCCCCTCGCTGACGTCCTCCTCTGAGGAACTGCGCTCCGACTTGAGCTTCGGGTAGAACATCTGCTCTTCGGCCTTCATGTGCTTGTCGATGCCGGAGAGCAACTCGCTGAACTTCTCCTCGCGCTTGTCAGTCTCATCGCTGCTGCTGTCCTTGAGCTGATCGAGGAGATGCTTGAACTGCTCGTGATCCTGACGCAACATCATCAGAATGTCCTGTCCCATGTTACTCCTCCACTCCGCCTTTTGCTGGTCCGCTGTTTGATCGGAGCCCACGGTACCTGCTCCGCCTGACTGGATATGACCTGCAGTCAATCGCCATGCATCGACCGGCGCAGCTTCTCGATGCGGTCGTGCGCTGAGTGCACACGGGTGCGTTGTTGCATCAGCATCTCCTGCGTTTCGCGATCGATGTCCTCCGCGATCGCCTCATCGTAAGCATCCGCCAGCGACTCCTCGGCGCCCTCCACGTTGCCGAGGAGTGCCTCAGCTTCGTCACCGGAGAGTGAGCCCTTGAGGCTCATCCACATGCCTCTGAGGCTGCCTCCGAGGTCCTCGTCCTTGACCGGCTCGCCGCCGAGGCTTCTCACCCGCTCATGCAGATCCTTCACGAAAGAGGCACGCTCGGTGCGCAACTCGTCGAGGAGACTGCGCAGCCTCGTCTCATTGACGTTGTCCACAGCCTCCTGATATGCGCGCACCGCGCTCAGATCCTCGGCGAGCACGTCATTGAGGACGTCTACGGTCTGCTCTTCTACCTGTGCCATAGCTGATGTTCCTCTCCTCGTGGTGTAGACGCGACCCTTCCGCGGCATCGCGCTTTTCGTCACCCCGAAGAGTAGCCCGGAACTCCGGTGTGGGGGTATGGGCACAGCTCCTGAGATCGAGGCAGAATGCTCCCGAAATACGCTCACGCAGAGACCTACTATGCATTCGCCCCCGCCTCCTCACCGGATCCCTTGCCCGCTTCTTCACACTTCCTCGCCGTCAACAATCTCAGCGTCTTTCACCCACTCCTCCGTCTTCAGCATCGACAGGAGAGCTTTGCCCGACAGATGTGATGGTGTCTTGACTTCAAGGCACAGACAGCCAGTGTCGTCACCAAAGCCTGGGTCAAAGTCGAATGCCTTCACCTCGAACTGCAGCTCAGGCAGCTCCATGAACAGCTTCTTTGGGAATGCGGCTCCGGGTTCTGTCGTCGCGCGAATCACCACGATCCCTTGCGAGGGGTTGAGCAGCATTTCCACATACTGCAATCCCCATAGGGAGCCGAGTATCAGCACGGTCGCCGCCGACGCTACCGCATACCAGCCGAGTCCGAAGCCGAGGCCGATGACCGCCGAAGACCAGATACTGGCGCCGGTAACCAGCCCGCGAACATCTCTGCCGTAGCGCAGGATGGCGCCGCCGCCGAGGAAGCCGATACCGGTGACTACGCCGTAGGCGATGTTGCCGCCGGCGCCGGTAGTCGCATGCATCGCGATGGAGATCATCATGGCGAGGCAGGCTGCCATCGAGACCACAGCATGGGTACGCAGGCCCGCCGGCTTGTTGCGCCACTCGCGATCCATGCCGATGATGGCGCCGGCCAGGAGAGCCAGCGCAAGGCGCAGCAGCGCGTTATGCCAGTCATGGAAGACAAAGTCGGGCAGCGTCTCCCCGCCATTCATCGGGGATCATCCTTCAGATGGCCTTGAGTATCGAGATTTGGTGTCCCTCGAGCGGGACGCGCACGAAAGCATGGCCGTCTTCATCCCGCTGCACATCGTGTTCCGAACCGCTCAGCAGATCCCGCATGCGGCCGCCTGATGGTGTACGCGCCGGATCCACCTCGATCGCATCCTCCCGGTGTTCGGCGGCCAGATTCAGCGCCACGAGCAGTTCGTCGTCATCCAGCACTCGCGAGTAGGCGAGGGTGCCTCCAGGTTCTGCGAGCTCGAAGGCGCCCTCGCCGTTCAGCGTGCCGCGGAAGTACTGGCGGCCATAGCGCAACGCCGGCTCGTTTGCCCGGAGGTAGGCGACCTTCGCAATTGCCTGGTAGAGCGGATGCTCTGTATTGAAGAAGTGCATACCGGTGGTATCGAAGGCGCCCCAGCCGCCGCCGAACATGCATTCCCGCAAGTAGTGCGGGTCGTCGCCGCCGCCATCGAAGCCCTGTTCTGTGCCGTAGTAGATGCACGGAATCCCGCGAGTGGTCAGCAGATATGCCACCGCTAGGGCGGCCTGCTGGTCGTACTGATTATCGTGGAGGAACCGGGCGCACCGGTTGGGCTGATCGTGGTTATCAATGAAGGTGATCCAGTGCGAACTCTCATCCACCGGTGCGTCCATCACCCGCGCCTTGAGTTTGTCGCGCAGGTGGGCCGGGGGCACATGGCCCTTGATGACGCTCTCGAGGACGAAGTAGAGGGGGTAGTCGAGCGCTGCGCCGAGAGCCTCGAGGCGATCCCGATCACCCTCCACATCTGGATTCTTGTGCATGTAATCCGCTATGACGCCTTCGTCGCCGATGATCTCGCCGAAGATCAGGAAGTTCTTCTTGTTGAGCGAATAGGCATGCTCCCGAAGCGCATTACAGACGATCGCGACGCTTCGAGGCTCCATGTTGCGCACCGTATCAACGCGAAAGCCGTCGCAGTCTGTCGCGCTGATCCAGAACTTGTAGCACTCGATCAATGCGCCCAGTACTTCATCATTGCTCGTGTCGAGCGTCTTGAACGTCGTCACGTCGCCCCTGACGAGCTGGTTCGGATCCGCATCGTCCTGAATCTCTCCCTGCCTGCGGAACCAGTCCGGGTTCTGGAACTCGACGGGCCAGACACGACCATCCATCTCATCCTGGCCCTCATCCGCCTCGCGCCATCCGCCGAAGTCATAGGCCTCGTCGGCAAAGGGCCTGCCACCATCGTCGGGGTAGTACCAGACGTCACCGGTGTGATTGAGGACGATGTCGAGCACGATGGCGATCTCCCGCGCGTGCGCCTCGTTCACCAGATGCTGCAGATCCTCCATGCTGCCAAAGCGCGGGTCCACATCGAGGAAGTTCTGGATACCGTAGCCGTGGTAGCTGTGCGGGTCGCTCTGGCGGTTCTTGAGCACCGGTGTCAGCCAGATCGCCTGGATGCCGAGTTCTTTCAAGTAGTCGAGGCGGCGGGTGACGCCGCTTATGCGCCCGCCCTGGAACAGCGAACGCTGATCCGGGTCACGGCCGTAGTCGGCCGTATCAGGGTCGAAGGGCGGAACATCCGAATCATCATTATCGAAGCGGTCAACCATGAGGAGGTACATGACGCGGTCACGCCAGTCACGTGGCGAAGGGGTGTACCTGTCGCGTTCAACGCCGCTGTCGCCGATATCCGAGACTGACCTCAACTGCTTCATCCATGCCGCTCCCCGCGAACAGAATCGACGGCGAGACTCTACTTCTTGCCACTGCGATAGTCGGCAAGGGTCGCCAGCTTGACGAGGCCCTCCCGGTCACGGTGCGACACACGTCCGAGGTCGGGGCCGGAGGTGAACTCGCCATGCTCATTCCGATGCTCCACGACGGCGGCGGCGAGACTTGAACTGATTCCCGCCGCGCGCGCCAGAGCGGCCGCATCAAGCTCGTTGACCGGCACCGGCTCTTCAGGCCAGTCCCGAGACAGGTCCTCCTCGGTCACAGGCTGCCGGCCCTCCTTCGCGGCTTCGAGCTTCCGATCCACATTAGCGCGGGCGTCCTCAAAATCCACGCCGCTCGCCGTGCCCATGCGCCCATCTTTGTCCACGCCAAAGAGCACTACATTGTGATCGAGGGGTATACCCCGCACCCCTTCGATACGACGGTATGTCCTGTGCCCAACGGACGTCTTCGAGACATTCAATGCTTCCACGTTCCTCTCCCAAAGCCACCGCACCCGCATTACGTGACGGCATTGCGTGTACTGAAGATATCACGAAGCAGCGGCCACACTACTAGATGCGGAGCAAATTGTATTTAGGGAAAACTGCGGATTTCCAAGCGGATAGCACCCTATATCGCCTCATCGGATTCATCGGTTTTACGATTTGTAAAGTATTGAACTACCTCCCCCGGCCGCTATAGACGGGGTTCGATACCTATCGAGAATCGAGCCATCGCCGCACGATCATTGGGGTTAACACCCCAGTGCCCTTTGATGCCGCCGCGGTTATCATCGAAAGTGGCACATCAACATGATCCGCGCAGAGACAGGAGGAGACTTGAAATGCTGCAATGGGCATTGATCGCTCTGGTGCTGGCGGTAGTAGCGGCGATCCTGGGGTTCGGTATCGTGGCAAGCGCGATAGCTGAGATCGCGCGCGTCCTGTTCTTCGTCTTCGCAGTAGTATTCGTTGTCGGGCTGGTGATGCACCTGCTCGGCGGCGGGCGGCCCACCACGGCGGTGTAGCCGGGGGTGGCGGAACGACGCTTGAGAGGGAGTGGCGCTGTGGATCTGCCGGCGCCGATGCAGGGAATGAGGTCGTTGTGGTTCTGGTCGTTGGCCGCTGTTGTCGGCCTGCTGCTCTTCTCCGCCATACTCTCGCTCACGCCCTCCAGGACAAATGAGATCATCACAATAGCCGCCGATACTGCCACTTTCCTCGGCGTCATCGCGCTCGTCATGGGGCTCTACCAGTACGTTCGGGTGCAACAGCCCGAGGCTCGACTGCGCAAGGCGCTCGTGGATTTTGGAGAGGAGGGCAACGACCTCAAACGATGGTTTGCCAAACATGAGATCGTGGATATGGGCCGCTTCGCCATTCCACGGCTGGGGGAGCTGCTGGAGCCGGCACAGACCCGCGAGCATGCGCTGGAGGCGCTCATTGCGGTAATCGAGGACGAGGAACTCGACACAAGCGAACAGGTGCGTGCCATAGAAGTCCTGCGGCGTCATGCCGGGCAGGGCAACGCCAGGTCTGCGCTGGCACTTCTGCAGGTCGAGGTGCAAGAGGAGCCGGTCCTGTCATCCCGCGCCCTTGATGCTCTGGTTGAGCTGCTCAGAGCCAAGCCGGAGATGTGCAGCAAGATGCTCACGATGCATCTGAGCACCCGCCATCGCATGCTGCTGGTCTTTGCGCTGGCGCAGGCGCGGACGGAGCCGGCCGCGCGATCCCTGCTACGTCTGGCCGATGCTGAGTCCGAGCCTGCGCAGGTGCGTCAGATCGCGGGCCGGCTGCTGCAGGACGAGCGGCTGCAACAATTGGCGGGCATTGAAGAGCCCCCGCACGTGGCCTCGCCGGTGAGCGAGGATGTCCGAGCGGCACTGACGGAATTCCGGGAGCGACTCAAGCGCGGAGACTCGAGTTTGAATGTACGTCTGAGCCAGATAGAGGAGGTTCTCCAGTGATGGGCGACGAGCAAGAGCTGAAAGACCTGCCGCCCCAGGAACAGGACGAGCAGCCGGGAAAACAGGAGCCGATGCATCCCGAGCCGGCGAGCATCAAAGACAGCTACCGCGCGTGCGGTAAACTCGACGGGAAGAAGGCGCTAATCACCGGAGGCGACAGCGGCATAGGCCGAGCGGTCGCGGTGCATTTCGCCCGGGAGGGCGCTGACGTGGCGATCGTCTACCTCGACGAGCACGAGGATGCGCGGAAGACCGCCGAGATGGTGGAGGAGGCGGGCCAGAAGGCGCTGCTGATCGCCGGCGACGTGGCGGAGGAGGACTTCTGTCGCAAGGCCGTCGAGCAGACGGTGAGCGAACTGGGTGGCATCAACATCCTCGTTAATAACGCAGCGCAGCAGTACCCTGTGCAGAGCCTTGAGGAGCTTACCACCGAGCAGTGGGACCGGACCTTCAGGACAAACATCTACGCCTACTTCTTCATGGCGAAGGCCGCGCGGCGTTATATGAAGAGCGGCGACTGCATCATCAACACCACCTCCGTGACGGCCTACCAGGGCCATGAGACGCTCATTGACTACTCCGCCACCAAGGGCGCGATCGTCACGTTCACGCGCTCGCTCGCACTGCTCGAAGGGCAGAGCGAGAGCGGCATTCGCGTAAATGGCGTGGCTCCGGGCCCAATCTGGACGCCGCTTATCCCAGCCTCTTTCCCGAAGGAGAAGGTGGACACGTTCGGCCAGGATACCGCGCTCAAGCGCGCCGGCCATCCGGCCGAGGTGGCGACCTGCTACGTCTTCCTCGCCTCAGATGACGCTTCGTACATCACCGGCCAGGTGCTGCATCCCAACGGCGGACGCATCGTGAACGGTTAGACGATCACACAGGAGGAGCGGCGACATGCCATACGACAAGATCGAGGATCTGCCCGACAGCGTGCGCGACAACGTGCCGAAGCACGCTCAGGAGATCTACATGGAGGCTTATAATAGCGCGTGGGATCAGTACGCCGACTCCGACGACCGTCGCGGCGATGCCTCTCGCGAGGAGACCGCGCACAAAGTCGCCTGGAATGCGGTGAAGCAGAAGTACGAGAAGGGTGACGATGACAACTGGCACCGTAAGGATTGAGACCAAGGACCGGGTACTCAAGCAGAGATATGGGAAGAATTGCTGCTCGAAGTGGTGGTTTCCCCTGATGACGGAATTGTCAACAGCCAGCAGAATAGGTGCTGCGGATGGATGTTTAGAAATCAGCCGCGATGAGCGGCTGGAGGGTGAGGGATCGTTATGCAGAGGATCATCTACGCGTCATTTGCCGACGCCGCTCATGCGGAGAAGGCAGCAGGAGCACTGCTGGATTTCGAGATGAACGAGGAGGATCTCTCCGTCGTACGCGCCGACATTGATGAGGATCAGTGGCGCAGCTACGAGGAGGGCGAGGAGGTGGAGGATTCGGCCAAGGGTGGCATCTCCACCACCACGGGAGCAGACGCAGGCGCCGGCGCCGCCAAGGGTGCAGGCTGGGGAGCCCTCGCGGGTATACTGGCCGGCCTTGCCACTCTCTGGATCCCCGGCGTCGGTCTGGTAATTGGCGGCGGCGCACTGGCGACGGCTCTCGGAGCCGCGGCGGGCGCAACCGCAGCCGGTGCCATCGCCGGCGGGGTGACAGGGTACCTGAAGGACCAGGGCGTGGCTCCGGAGAGAATCAAGGAGTTCGAGGACCATCTCAGCTCCGGCGGCGCGGTGCTTGAGATCCGCGTGCCGTCAGGCGAAGTCGACCTTGCGAAGGCCCAGGAGATCCTGGCCAAGTACGAAGCCAACCAGGCGGTCGTGGAGGCGTAGGCAGGCCTTCATCAGTCGCTGCGCGAAAGCTTCGGCGGGAGTGCGTTTGAGTGTGCTTCCGCCGAATTCGTTTTCGTCGTCAAGTTCGGCCCACTGGGAGTGGTGGAGACATGTCCGCGATGCGCAGAGTCTACTCAGGCATGATGGTTGCCGCTGTGGCTGCAAGTTTGTTCGCCGGCGGATGCGGGCGCCAGGATGCGGAGACTGAGCCGGTGCTGGAGTTGGTGCCGGTTCCGGTTACCCGCGGCGATGTGACCGCGGTGCTGGAGACGAAGGGGCTTGTAGTCGCGCCTCCCAATGAGTATGCGGCCATTGAGTGCTCCTACTGCGCCCCGGTTTCGCGGGTCTTCGCCACTGTCGGCCAGACGCTGCGAAGTGGCGACACCATCGTGGAGTTGTCGCATCCCGACGTGCGAGCGGCTGTTGAGGCCGCGCAGGAGGAGCTGCGGCAGGCGCGAGAGGCGCTGCAGTCGGCCCAATCCACCTACAGCGCCGATGTCGATGCGGTCCGGGCCGAGTTGCAGGCGGCTCAGGCGGAGGAGCGGCAGGCCAGGGACGCCCTGCAGGCCGCCCGGCAGGCCACTCCGCAGCCGCAGGACGATGGCGAAGGTGAAGCTCAGCCGCAGGCTGTCGACATGGTTTCTCTGCAGGTGGACTACAGCCGGGCAAACGACAGGCGGCTGAGGCTCGAGCAGCGGCTTGCGGACGCCCAGGCAAGGGCGGAAGAGGCGCTTCAGCCCTACCGCCGGCGAGTGGCCGCGGCGGAGCAGGCGGTTGCCGACGCGCGGGCGGAGCAGCAGATGGCCATGATCCGCACGCCGATCGACGGGCAGCTCATCGAGCTGAACGTTGGCCCCGGAGAGCAGCCCGGGCAGGTCGGAGGCCCGATGGCGGTGGTGGCGGACCTCTCGACCCTGCGCGTCCACGCGGTCCTGACTAACGAGCAGGCGATGCAGGTGACGCCCGGAGTCCCCGCCACGATCACGACGCCATCGGTGCCCAACGTGAGCTTCCGCGGACAGGTCGAGCGCATAAACACGAGCGTGGAGGGCTCAACCGTTGGTGGTGGGGCGCAACGCGGCTACTACGCCGTGATCCCGTTCACCAATGAGGGCGGTCAGGCGAAGCCGCAGATGGAGGCCGACGTCACCCTCGACCTCGGGACCGTCACCAACGTGCTCGTGGTGCCCGCGGACGCGGTGGAGTTCGAGGACGACGGCTCCGCCTTCGTGAACGTGCTGGTCGGCGAAGAGTGGGTGCCGCGCGCCGTCGTCGTGGGCCTCAGCGACGGGACGACCACGGAGATACGCGAGGGGCTTGATGAGTCTGATTCCGTGCGGGTGGCGCGGGTCGCCGAGCCATCCCCGCAGTAGTCGCGGAGGATTCGATGGTACCCGAGTATGCCGAGCTTCCTGAACTGCAGGTCCTGCTGATGAACATCGGCATCGCGCTGGTGCTGGGAGCGCTGATCGGCTACGACCGGGAGCGCAAGGACAAGCCCGCGGGCCTGCGCACTCACGCACTCGTGAGCGTGGCCGCCTCGCTGGCGATGATGGGGGCCCTGGTGCTCGATCCTGGCGAGGGGAACGACGCGATCCGCGGCATCGGCGCGATCATGACCGGGATCGGCTTTCTCGGCGCGGGCGCTATCCTCCGCCGCGGTGAGGTCGTGGTCGGCCTGAAGACAGGCGCGACGATCTGGACCGCCGGAGCGGTGGGCATGACGGTGGGTCTTGGCTGGTACGGCGGCGCGGTGGCGACGGTCGTCGGGATACTGCTGATCCTCACGCTGCTTGGCATTGTGGATGAGAAGCTATCAACGCGGACTCAGAAAATCCGAGTCATGATGAGCCTCGATGGCTCCAGGCCGCTGGCGGCGGATCTGCTGAACGACCTGGAGCGCCTGCGCTTCGAGATTGTCTCGGTCGAAGCCGCAGAAGTGAGAGATAGCGGTAGCACCGGGCTGGAGATGCTGCTCAATAGCCCCGCCGAACTGGCGCCCGAGGTTGCCGCCTCGATGATAAAGGGGCGCGAGGGCATCTCAGATGTGCACTTCGAAGTGCAGGATTAGCCGCCTCAGGTCGCGTAGAACCACTCCACCGGCAGGTTGCGGTACTTCAGGTGCAGCAGCCGCGTGTCGCTGTGCCGCTCGTCCTCCCAGTAGGTTAGCAGCACTCGATCATCCACGAAGGTAACGCTGGTGTAGGCGAACCAGCGCTCCGGGTCGGTCTCAAGATCGCGCCGGTGTCGCCACGTCCGCCCCTCATCGTCCGAGATCGCGGCCGTCAGCGGCGTGCGCACCGCTTCGGCGTCAGGGCCGCTGCGAAAGCAGTCATTCCAGATCAGCAGCAGGTCGCCGGTGCCCGGGATGCGCGTAACCGTTGACGGCGCCACTGGAGCGCCGATGCCCATCGGCTCGGCCTCCGTCCAGGTAGCGCCGCTATCGGCGGAGTATGAGCGGTAGATCTGCCCGAGTTGCGTGCGGATTATCATCATTATCCGGCCATCGCGAAGCTCCACCACTCCCGGCTCCATCGCACCCCGCAGCGGGAGGCGGATCTCCGACGCGCTGCGCCGCCAGGTGCGGCCCTCATCATCGGACAGCCACGCCTGCGAGAGGCAGGTCGCGCGCTCACCGCGCACGTCATCGTAGTAGGCCGCCGGCAGCACAAGCCGCCCGGAGGAAAGCTGGATGATGCGCGCGTTGTTGACGACGTAGTAGCCCGCGCCGTCGGTGCACATCACCGGCTCACTGAAGGTGCGGCCGTCATCCTCCGAGCGCCGCATCAGCGCCTGCAGGTCGCGGTCGGAGTTCTTCTGCAGAAAGAACAGCAGGATGTCGCCCGATTGCAGGCGCAGGAAGCTGACGGACATGACGTTCTGCGCGCCGATGTTCTCCTGCAGCGTGAAGCGCTCGCCCCACGTCTTGCCGCGATCTGAGGAGACTTTCGCCGAGATGCGCGCGGGGGCGGCATCGGGCATCTCACCGGCGTAGAA
>LSQX01251614.1_pt1 | contig 43723 bp, 40 predicted proteins | sample 654561 | NCBI WGS metagenome assembly LSQX01 (sample SAMN04489861, study PRJNA283612) | anaerobic digester metagenome | isolation source: 4 biogas reactors fed with cattle manure at either 37C or 55C with and... | place: Denmark: Kongens Lyngby | collected 2014 | reverse complement strand
TTGTGTAGTAATAATTGAAGCAGGGAAGTTAAAGTTAGGAATATGGCAAGGAATATTTTTTTGTGAGTTTGATGGTCCTCGCAGAAGAAAGTTTTATACAAAAATTTTAAGTTAACAAGAAGTTTTTTAGATAATTATAAATATTTGTTGATAATTTATGTTTAATGAAAAAATCGGTTTTTCCACTTGTATTAGCAACAACTAAGTGTTATAATCATTTTAGGCGTTAGAAACACGCGTCAATATTATATAAGGAGTAATCGTTTCATGACAGGCACAGTAAAATGGTTTGATGAAAGAAAAGGCTATGGCTTTATTACGTCAGATGATGGACAAGACATTTTCGTTCATTATTCATCAATCCAAGCTGAAGGTTTCAAAAACTTAGCTGAAGGCGACTTAGTACAGTTTGAGATCAACGAAAGCGATAGAGGCCCACAAGCCGCTAACGTAGTGAAGTTATAATAACTTAAAGAAAAGGGACATCAACGTCTCTTTTTTTTTCAAATATCAAAGTTCTACCATAAGTATTGTTAAAAGTGGGATTTATTGTTATAATGAGAAAAAGACTTTGATGGTGGGAGAGGATATCAGATGCACAAAGAATTACTAGAAGTGGAAAAAAACCATTTCTTAGCGCTTAAAAAAGAACTTGATCCAGAAATATTGAAAAAAATCGAAGCCGATTTTAAAGTGAAGTATGCCCATGATGCGGTTCAAATTGAAGGTAAAAACACAATTACCCTTGAAGAAGCTTTTACATTAGAAAAAGTGTGTAAAGAATCGAGAATATCTGAACGCGAACAAAAAGAACTCTTAAATCATATGAAAGCTTATCAGTTTGTCAAGGCGGAAGTCGAAAAAGGGACTTTGATGAGTGAAGAGTTTATTAAAGATGCTCACCAAATCTTGTTGGGAGATATTATGCCTGGTGGCCTTTATAGGCAAGTAAATATTGGCCTAAAAGGATATCATCAGCCCCCAGATTATGTAAAAGTATATGATCGAATGAAAAGGATGATGGATGAACTTGACTTTACTTTTAAAGGAACTACAATTGAAAGAAGTGCCTTTATCTTATTAACTCTTTCGAAAATTCACCCCTTTATTGATGGCAATGGTAGAGTTGGAAGATTGATGATGAATTACTACCTTTTAAAAGATGACTATTTACCAATCTCAATTAAAAAGGAAGATCGAGAACTTTATTTTGCCGCTTTAGATGAGTTTAAATTGGAAAAGAAAATGACGAAAATGGTCGATTTAATTGAAACTTTGTTACTGGAAAGATATAATAACTTTCATCAAATCTTAAATGAATAGAAAATAGAAGGCCGAGCCTTCTTTTTTTAAGCAGAAATCAGGTAAACTCCTTTTGTTTATTATTTTTAAAAGAGTATAATATTAATATGAGAACCGAAGATAACAAATATAAATTAACATTTTTAATTAGATATACCGCCGATGCTTTTTTTTACCCATTTTTTTCGCTTTATTTATATTCAATCGGCAAAACAGCTAAAGATATTGGCTTGATTTTAATGATTCTACCGCTAATATCTGTTTTTGTTAATCCAATTTGGAGTTATTTCGCTCGAACTGTTAAACATAATAAAATATTCGCAATTGTTTTTTCATTAGTTGAAGCTTTATTTATTTTAATTTTACTAAATTTCAACCAACTTTTTGTCATTGTTTTAGTGACTATTGCTTTAGGGGCTGTCAATCAACCATTTTTTATTTTGCTCGATAGCCAAGCAACTATTTACACAATAGACACTAAAAAGAACTATTCAGCGATTAGACTTTTTGGCTCTTTAGGCTATGCAATTGGGGTTGTAATAAGTGGGTATATTATTAAAAACTTTGGGGTTTATTCAATTTCCTTTGCGGTAACAATCACTCTTTATTTAATCGCCACAATCTTAATTATTACTTTAAAACCGCTCAAAGCGGAAACTAAAACTGAACCACTTGAAAAATCAGATTTTAAGCTTTTAAGCAAAAATAAAAACTATTTACTCTTTCTGGGTTTTTATGTCATTTCAATCGCGACCCTCTTCGGTGGGGAAGCATTTTGGGGACCTTATTTTAAACTGAGAGGAATTAGTGAAGAAAACTTTGGCTGGATTAGCTTTGTTGCTTATATTGTTGAGGTCGGATTTTTATTCCTTTTAGCCAAATATGGTGAGAAAATAAAACTTAAACTAATAATGATTTTAATTCCTTTAATTAATGGAATTAGATATTTAATTTATGCCTTTAATCTCTCAATCGGTTTTTTAGTTTTTTCTTCAATTTTAAGAGCTTTCGTGATGGCAAGTATTCTTCATGTTTTAGTGAGGTATTTATCACGTCATGTAACACAGAAAAATCTGACACTAGCAATGATTATTTATGGATCAATAAAAAACATCTTTCAAGCATTAATTACCGTTGGAGGCGGTTTTATAATTGAATTTTATAACTATACTTACTTTTTCATAATCATAAGTATTATCGCATTTTGTGCACTTTTCTTTATAAAATATCGCGAAGCTCAAAGCTAATGTGTTATAATAAAAAAGAGGTTAATAATAATGAAAATAGGAGAAATAAACAAACTTAGAGTTTTAAGAAAAACGGATCTCGGTTATATGTTAGAGAAAAATAAACAATCTGTTTTTCTCCACAATAATGAGACAAAGCATCAAACTTTAATAACCGGCACTGAAGTGGATGCCTTTTTATACTATGATTTTAAAAACCGCCTTGCTGCAACTCTTTATCAGCCCCTAGTAACAGTCAATAAAACTGCTTTACTAAAAGTTGTCGGAGTTAATAAAGGTTTAGGTGTGTTTGTTGATATTGGAATTAATAAGGACTTACTGGTGAGTGCTGATGATCTTCCGAAAAGTTTCAGCTCTTGGCCGCAAGTTGATGATAAACTCTTCGTTAGACTAGAAGTTAAAACAAGACTGCTCGGTAAACCTTTAAAACCGCAAGAGTTAAAAGAGTCAACAACTCCTATTGGAACAGGCGAAAAGCTAAACGGTTATATTGTTGAGGTTAACAATTTCGGGGCAAATGTATTTACTGATGAAGCGCGGCTTGTTTTTGTTCATCACACGCAAATGAGAAAAAGATACCGTTTAGGCCAAAGAGTTGAAGTCAATATCATTAGGGTGAGCGAACATACAATAAATGGCTCCTTTATTTTACAAAAAGAAGCGATGATTAGTCTCGATGCCGCAATGATTTTAAAATATTTAAAAGCTAATCAAAAAATGAGCTTGACAAGTGATTCTTCACCAGAAGAAATCAGAGCGGTTTTTCCGATGTCTAAAAAGGCTTTTAAACGGGCTCTTGGTAATTTATATAAAAATGATGAAGTGAAGTTTGAAAATAATTTTACAATATATACAGGTGATAAAGATGAAGAAAAAATTAGTTAAAGAAATTACTTCCCGCGATCAAGATTTCGCTCAGTGGTATACCGATGTTTGCTTAAAAGCTGAATTAATGGATTACAGTGATGCAGCTGGTTTTATTATTTACCGCCCTTATGGTTATGAAATCTGGGAAAACATTCAAAACTATTTAAACAAAGAATTTAAGCGTACTGGTCATCAAAATGTTTATATGCCGCTCGTAATTACAGAAGCACTTTTTAATAAAGAAAAAGAGCATGTTGAGGGTTTTGCACCTGAAGTAGCATACTTAACAAGCAGCTTTAGTGAACAAGAAGATCGCTTAATTGTTAGACCAACTAGTGAAGTATTATTTTGTGAGCATTACCGGAAAATTATTTCTTCTTATCGCGATCTTCCAAAAAAATATAATCAATGGTGTAATGTTGTCCGGTGGGAGAAGACAACCCGTCCCTTTTTGCGCGGTAAAGAATTTTTGTGGCAAGAGGGCCACACCGTTCACAGTAATGAACAAGAAGCTCGCGAAGAGACTCTAGGAATGCTTGAAATTTACAAAGAAATGGGTAAAAATTTATTGGCGATTCCTTTTGTTACCGGAAAAAAAACTGAAACTGAAAAATTTGCTGGAGCTTTAGAAACTTATTCAATTGAAGCTTTAATGGCTGATGGGAAGGCACTCCAAAGTGGTACAACCCATTATTTTGGTCAAATCTTTTCGAAAGCGTTTGAGATTAGTTTCCAAGATCAAAACAGCAAACTTCAATATGCTTATCAAACAAGCTGGGGTGTTTCAACACGTTTAATCGGAGCAGTTATTATGGTTCATGGTGATGATGACGGTCTTGTTTTGCCACCTTATTTAGCACCCATTCAAACTGTAATTATTCCAATCCAATCACAACGTCCAGAAGTTATGGAAACCGCAAAAAATATTGAAAAACGACTCGAAAATGCTGGCTTTAGAGTTCATTTAGATAATACTAATCGAACTCCTGGCTGGAAGTTTAGTGAATATGAAATGAAAGGCGTCCCTTTAAGAATTGAGTTTGGTCCTCGCGATTTAGCCAATGATGAAGTAGTTATCGCAATTAGACACAACAGAGAAAAACGCAATGTTAAAATCGCCAATTTAGAACAAACTATCAAGAAACTCTTAGCGGACATTCATCAAAAAATGTACGAAAAAGCTTTAGCTCATGTCCAAGAAAACACTAAAGTCATTAAAGATTATAAAGACTTCAAACAAGCAATTGAACAAGGTGGCTATATTAAGATGAGTGTTGCTGGTCAAGAAGCAGAATTAATGATTAAAGAAGATTATCAAGCAACCGCAAGAGTAATTTTAGATGAACCACTAAGCAATGAGATTTGTCCTGTTACAAATAAAAAAGCGACACAGACAATTTTGTTCGCAAGAGCATATTGATAAAAAAACCACAAGTAATTATTTTTGAAAAAATACTTGATTTACTCAGTTATCATAAGTATTATTATAGTAGGATATTTATGGGGAGTAGCATATAATTTCATATTCGTCAACACGGATAAAATCCCGGATATGAATTCCTCAAAGAGGAAATGCAAGACCATAATCAAAAGTTTTTGGTATGGTCTTTTATTTATTTTTAGTTTAAGGGGAGGAAGAAATGCAATTTTATAAAACAGATATTAAAACAGTTTTAACAAAACTTCAGACAACCAAACAAGGTTTAACTAGCGAAGAAGCTACAAAAAGGTTAGCAGAGTTTGGCCCTAATAAGTTAAAAGAAGGGAAAAAACCAAGCATTTTTAAGCTTTTTTTCAATCAACTTCATGATTGGTTAATTTATGTTTTATTGATTGCAACAGTATTAACTTTTATTGTTGGCGATTACATTGCTGGAATTATTATTTTAGCAATCGTCATTGTAAATGCTGTAATTGGGCTGTTACAAGAAGAAAAAGCTAATCGTGCAGTTGAAGCTTTAAAAGAGATGACAGCACCTAAATCACTTGTTAGAAGAGATAATCAAATTATTGAAATTGAAAGTTCTGAACTCGTTGTTGGTGATATTGTTATTTTAGCAGCGGGCAGGTTTATTCCGGCAGATTTAAGATTAACTGCATCTTCCAATTTACAGATTGAAGAGTCATCACTAACAGGTGAATCGGTAGCGGTTTATAAAGATGCAAACAAAGTTTTTGAACAAGAGATGGCTTTAGGCGATCAGGAAAATATGGCGTTTTCTTCGACTTTTGTTACTTATGGAAGAGGCGAGGGGGTTGTTGTCAAGACAGCAATGGAGACTGAAATCGGTAAAATTGCCACAATCCTTGAAAGTCATGAAAAAGAAGAAACTCCACTGCAAAAACGCTTAAATGAACTTGGAAAAATTTTAGGAATTATAATTATAGCTATTAGTGTTTTAATTTTTATTATTCACTTAATTCAAAAAAAGCCTTGGGTTGATGGTTTTGATTTAAAAGATACCCAAAATATGTTTATTATCGCAATCTCTTTAGCGGTAGCGGCAATTCCTGAAGGTTTAGTGGCGATTGTTGCGGTCGTGCTGGCTTTAGGAACGACAAGAATGAGTAAACAAAATGCGATTGTTAAAACTTTGCCGGCAGTTGAAACTTTAGGCTCAGTAAATGTTATTTGTAGTGATAAAACTGGAACTTTAACGCAAAATAAAATGACAGTTACTCAAATCTATACCGCCAATAAATTAAAAACGATTGCTAAAAAGGAAAAAACTACAATTACTGAAGATTTATTGTTAAAAACATTTGTTCTCTGCAATGATGCAACGCTTAAAAATGATGTGAGGACAGGTGACCCAACTGAAATTGCTTTACTCGATTTAGCCAATGTTTATGGAATTGAACAGGAAAGCCTTACAATAGCATTTCCACGAATTGCTGATTTACCTTTTGATAGTAAAAGAAAACTGATGAGCACGGCTCATTTAGTGGAAGGCGATTATACGATTTATACCAAGGGCGCTTTTGACAATCTTATCGCCAAGTGTAGTCATGTTTTAATTGCTGACAAAAAAGAAATCTTAACTGATGAACTAAGAGCTCATTTTTTAGCAGAAGCTGAAAAGATGAGTTTAGCTGCTTTAAGAGTTTTAGCAGCTGCTTATAAAAGTCAAAAATCAGAAATTGCCTTAACTGATTTTGAAAAGGATTTAACTTTAATTGGTTTGGCAGGTTTAATTGATCCGCCACGAGAAGAAGTTAAACCGGCAATTATTAATTGTCATAAAGCAGGTATTAAAGTGATTATGATTACTGGTGATCATAAAAATACCGCCAACGCAATTGCCCAAGAACTAGGAATTTTAACGCCGGGAAAAAAAACAATTACCGGAAGTGAACTCGCTGCACTATCAGAAAAAGAATTAGAAGAAACGATTGATGATTATAGCGTTTTTGCAAGAGTTACACCTGAAGATAAACTAAAAATTGTTGGCGCCTTAAAGAAAAAAGGTTATACGGTTTCAATGACTGGTGATGGCGTTAATGATGCTCCAGCTTTAAAAAGCGCAGATATTGGGGTTGCGATGGGAATCACTGGAACCGATGTCGCTAAAAGTGCTTCCGATATGATTTTAACTGATGATAATTTTACAACTATAGTTCATGCCATTGAAGAAGGCAGAAACATCTATAACAACATTAAAAAAAGTGTCATCTTTTTACTCTCCTGTAATTTAGGTGAAGTGATTGCGATTGCACTTGCGATAATTTTAGGTTGGCCAGCTCCTCTTTTGGCAACCCAAATTTTATGGATTAATTTAATTACAGACTCCTTACCAGCAATTAGTCTTGGTGTTGATCTCTCTGATCCTGATGTGATGCGAGAAAAACCACGACCAAAAAACGAATCTTTTTTCGCTCATGGAACTGGAACTAGAGCTATTATTGGTGGTGTTTTAATCGGTTTATTGACTTTAGTAGCCTTTATTATTGGGCTTACCGAAAAAGGAGTTAATTTGGGTCAAATCTCTAGTTTAACTCAACAAGCAGCCGCCTTTAAATATGCTTCAACAATGGCTTTTGTAGTACTTGCGACAAGTCAACTATTTTATTCCTTTTCAATGCGTCACCACAATAAGTCTATTTTTCAAGTCGGCTTATTTAAAAATATTTGGTTAGTAATCTCACTCATTTTAGGGGTCTTATCATTGGCACTAATTGTTTTAATTCCCCCTTTCCGTTTTGCGTTTGGCTTAGTGAGAATTGGTCTGTTAGACTGGCTATTTGTCTTTGTTTTAGCGATTATTCCACTTTTTATTAATGAAATAATTAAGTTTGGAATGCGTATCAAAGAGAAAAAACAACTCCAGGTTGAGTGAATAAACAACCAATAAGTTATTTTATCAACCAAAAGAGGCTTACTTTAAGCTATTTTGTCACCTATAATTAAGTTGAAGGAGGATAAGCAAATGAAAGAAACATTTGGTCAAAGATTTCAAAGATTGCGCAAGAATAAAGACTTAACTCAAGAGGATATTGCAAATAAATTAAATATTAGTCCCCGGGCGGTTTCAAAGTGGGAAAATGATATCACTTATCCTGATATTACTTATTTAGTTGAACTTGCAACTATTTTGGAGGTGACAGTTGATTATTTGCTCGGCAAAAAAAATGAAGAAAAAACTTCATTTGTTGGTGAAAAAAACAGTGAGAGAAAAAAGAACTTAATTTTGAAAATAGTTGTTGACTCAAAAGATGGCGATAAAGTGAGAGTTAATTTACCGCTTGCCCTATTTGATTTGTGGATCGACACAGAAATTGCAATACCACAAATTAACAATGTGTCCTTAAAAGGAATAGACTTTAAAGAAATCAGCCGTTTAATTGATAGTGGTGTGATTGGGAAACTCGTTGAAGTTGAAACTAGTGATGGTGATTTTGTCTATATTAGTGTTGAATGATGAAAATTACAATTAATCGCTTTCGACTATATCTTCCCCAAGGACTTATTTTTTTAATTTTGAAAAGAAGACTTGTAAATAAAAACAGCAATACTGATCTAAAAGAAATTAAACTTCTTATCGCCAAAACAAAACAGATTTTAAAAGAAGCTCGGAAACAACACGGACAGATTGAACTATTAGTAGCAAAAGCTGCTGATGGCACTACATTTAAAATCAGATTATAAAAAAATCCCCCTGACGAATTCTTGTTGTGTTATTCGCTAAGGGGATTTTTTGTTTTAGGCTGTTTTATTTTTCTTCTTTTTTCAGGTACGGGATCATACTTAGGTTTGAATAGTGGATTGCAAGTGAGGATTCTTTTAGTTGAGAGAAAAGTCGCTTTAAAAAAGTTGAATCTGCGATAACTTTCAAGCGCATAATTTGAACAAGTTGGATAATGCCTACAGCGAGGCTCTTTATTGGGACTAATTTTTTTTTGATACCAAAGAATAAGTTTAATCATTAATTTATTCAACGCTTCCACCTCTAAAGCATTATAACATATTTTTTTTAAAAATAGGTGCGATTGCTCGTTATTTATGGTATAATTTAAATAGATAAAGAAAAACATTTTTACTGTATAGGAGGACTTAAAAAAATGAGGGTTTATCAAACCAACGAAATTAGAAACATCGCTTTACTAGGTCATTTAGGTTCCGGTAAAACAACACTTGCCGAGGCACTATTATACGCTAGTAAACAAATCAACTTAAAAGGCTCCATTGAAACACGAAACACTGTTTCAGATTATATGGATGAAGAAAAAAACAAACAAGGCAGCTTATCAACAAGTCTAATTCCAATTGAATGGAAAAACTTAAAATTAAACTTTTTAGATATTCCTGGAACTGAAGAGTTTGATAATGAGCTAAAACAAGCAGTAAGTGTTGTCAAAGGTGCAGTTTTAGTAGTAGATGCTAATCGCGGTATTGAAGTTGGTACTGAAAGACAATGGCAATTAATCCGTAAAATGAATATTCCAGCTGTTATCTTTATTAATAAAATGGATAAAGAAAATGTTAACTTTGAAGAAGTATTGGGGAAAATTCGGGATGAATTAGGAAGAAACGCAATACCTTTCTTGTGGCCAATAGGCAAGGAAGAAGACTTCTCAGGTTATGTCAACTGCGTTTCAATGAAAGCTTATAAATATGATGATAAAGGAATCCCTGAAGAAGTCGAAATTTGGGAAGAGAAACAAGAAAAAATTGCTTCAGTTCGAGAAATGATTTTAGAAGCCGTTGCTGAGACTAGTGAAGAATTATTAGATAAGTATTTTGGCGGCGAAGAGATTAGTCAAGAAGAAATTAATGATGCTTTAGCTGGAGGAATTAAAAAGGGAGAGTTAATTCCAATTATTATTGGTAGCTCACTTAAAAATATTGGAATTCCAACACTACTCGATATGTTGAGTGAGTTTTTACCAGCACCGAGTGAACTTAAACCACTTACTGGGACAAACCCAAAAACTGATCAAGAAGTTATTAGAAAAACAAGTTCTGATGAACCTTTTAGTGCTTATGTCTTTAAAACAGTTATCGATCCGTTTGTTGGCGCGATTAACTTAATTAAAGTCAATAGTGGTACGATTAAGACAGCGCAAGATATTTATATCGGTAATACAGGCAAAGCAGAAAGAGTTGGCGCTTTATTTACGATGGTGGGTAAAAAACAAGTCCCACTTGAAGTTGCGAATGCTGGAGATATTTGTGCAGTTTCTAAACTTGATGGTATCCAAACAAACTTTACAATTAGCGATCCAAGAAACCCAATTGTTTATCAACCAGTAGAAGTTTTAAAGCCAACTATTTATGTTGCAATCACACCAAAAAGACGTCAAGATGAAGATCGAATCTCGGTTGCCTTAACGAGATTAAATATTGAAGATCCTTCATTTGAAACAATTAGAAATAAAGAAACAAACCAACTTTTACTCGGTGGTCTTGGGATGACACATATTAACTATGTTTTAGATAGAATGAAGACATTATATAAAGTTGATGTTGAACAAGAAGAACCTAAAGTTGTCTATCGTGAGACGATTAAAAGAAAAGTTGAAGCAGAAGGAAAACATCGTAAACAGAGCGGTGGAGCTGGGCAATTTGGCCATGTTTGGATTCGTTTTCAGCCAACCGAAGAACTCTTTGAATTTGATGAAGAAGTCTTTGGTGGAGCGGTCCCGAGAAACTTTTTCCCTGCTGTAGAAAAAGGCTTGATTGAAACTTTTGAAAAAGGACCCCTCGCCGGTTTTCCGGTGATCAATGTTAAAGCGACACTTTACGATGGTTCTTATCACTCTGTTGACTCCAATGAAATATCATTTAAAATGGCTGCAGCTTTAGCCTTTAGAAAAGCTGTTGAAACAGCAGACCCAACTATTTTAGAGCCAATTTTAAAGATGGATATTACAGTTAAAGAACAATACGTCGGTGATGTTATGGGAGATATGAATAAGCGTCGAGGGCGAGTTCTTGGGATGAAACAAGGTGAAGAAGGTCAAATTATTGAAGTCGAAGTGCCTGAAAGTGAAGTCTTGTCCTATACAATTGATTTAAAGGCGATGACTCAAGGTTCTGGCTCTTTCCAACGGGAATTTGTTCGCTATGAAGAAGTGCCTGGAAATTTAATCCCTGGAGTTATTAAAAAATATAAGGAATAAAACAAGTTGAGGCACGCTTTTTGGCGTGCCTTAGATTTAAGATTAAAGAAAAATTTAGTGGTTTGATTGTAAAAATCTGATGGTGATTAAAAGATGCGCTGTTATATTTGTGGAAGATCAGTTTTTAAAAAAAGAACAATTAAAACACTATTTACTACGATTTTAACTTTTAGATGTTATGCCTGTAAATTAAAATATCCAACTTTTCAAATTGAGCAAGTGATACCTAAACATTTAGGACTTTTTTACTTAACAAGTCTCTTTAAAGAAGACAACAAGTTTAATTTATTAGCATTTAACACCGAAATTAGCAAATGGTTTTTAAGAACATTAGAAAAAAAACAACCAGAAGATTTAATTCTTTGGTTAGACAAAATAGATTTAAAAATAATTGAATTACTAGATTTTATCGCTAAAGATATTTATATTTTAAGCAAAACAATTTTAACAATATAATATGAGGAGGAAGAAATATGCGAATTGAAATTGTTGGTAAAAATGGCTTTGTCCCTACTAAAGCGATTGAAAATTATGTTAGAAAGCGACTTCAAAAGCCGATTTCATTATTCAAACCTGAATGGATCTTAAGTGTTAGAGTGGTCTTAAAACAGTACCCAGGCAAATATAAAGTTGAAGTTACAATGCCGTGTAAGGGGATTACTCTAAGAAGCGAAGTCACTGATTCAGATATGTATCGGGCAATCGATAAAACAAATGATAAATTGGTTGCGCAAGTAAGGAAACATAAGGAAAAACTAACAAAACATCTCGCGAAAAAAGGAATTAAGGATTTTTATGCTCAAGAGTTTAGTGATGAACCTTTAGAGCTATCGAAAAAAGAGATTGTCAAAAAGATAGTTAAAAGAAAAGAATATGAATTAATACCGATGACTCTTGAAGAAGCGATAATTGAAATGGAAATGATGGGACACGACTTCTATGTGTTTTTAAACAAAGAAACTAATGAAGTAAATGTCTGTTATTTGAGAAAAGACGGTCATTATGCCGTTATAGAGACAAAATAAAAGGGCGCTTTGAGCGCCCCTAACTGTTTATTAAGCAGTTTCTCCTGGAGTTTGGTTTAAAGCTAACAACTCTTCATAAAATTGGATTTTAGCAGCATTAAAATAAGGCACAATAAACACGAGACCAACTCCAAAGGTAATTATTCCTAATAAAACCCATCCAAAAAAACTTAAATAAAGACAAAAAAGTCTAAAGCGATGAGTTTTCATCATTTTAGTGGAAGCATCAATAACTTCAGTAGCCGACATCTCTGGATTATCAGCAGCAATAAACTCAACCATTCCAAGGCTGAAAGCTCGAACAATACCAGGAATCAGAAATAATAGTGACCATAAAAAGATTAAAATCTGTTTTAAAACTATAACAACAAAGTTTCTTCCAAAATTATTGAAACCCTCAAATAAAACACCTAATTCACCACTTTTATCTTCTCTAAGAGCTTTTAACTGATAAATTGCCATTCCAATCAACAATGGCCCAAGAACAACAATAGCTGCAACAAAAGCAGCAGAGGTAATAATACCCGCAATTAATAAAGCGACAAAAATATTCCAATAGTGACCTCTAAGAGAATTCCAAGCGGCATCTCTTGTCTGTTTTGCAGTTCGAAATTTCACGTTTTCACTCCTTCCACAATTTAATTGTAGCATGTAAAAACAAAAAACACTTGCAAAAAGTGTTTTTTTTGAACTTAAATTAACTTATTCAGTAAATAATTTCGCAACAACATCCCAATTTATTACTTCAAAGAATGCTTCAACGTAATCTGGACGCCGGTTTTGATATTTTAAATAATAAGCGTGTTCCCAAACATCTAAACCTAAAATTGGTTTTCCAAGATCAAGCGGTGTGTCTTGGTTAGCTGATGAAGTAACAACAAGTCCATTAGCGGTCTTTAAAAGCCAAGCCCAACCAGAACCGAAACGAGTTTTTGCAGCGGTTGCGAATTGATCTTTAAACTGTGCAAATGAGCCAAAAGCAGCATTAATTGCAGCTAAAAGTTCGCCTTGAGGTGCTTTTGCCCCACCGGGAGTTAAGATTTCCCAAAAGAGTGAGTGGTTAAAGTGTCCTCCGCCATGATTTCTTACTGCAGTTCTAATATCTTCAGGAACTTTAGTCAAATCAGCTAACATTTCATTTAATGTGAGTTTTAAATTCGGATGCTTTTCAAGTGCTGCGTTTAATCCTGTCACATAAGCATTGTGGTGCTTAGTATGATGAATTTCCATAGTTTTTGCATCAATAGTTGGTTCTAAAGCATCATAAGCATAATTTAGTTTTGGTAATTTGTATGCCATAATTAATCAAATCCTTTCTATTTTTTCTCTACTCTTATTATAACGTTAAAAGTGTTTGTTTTCAAATTGTATGCTTTATATCGAGAGATAAATTGTTTGTTCGTTTTTGTAAGAAACGTAGAAGCCTGGTCGATCTTTAATTCTTTTTACATTTCTGACTAATGTATAGTTAACATTCCCTTTTAATAAAGTAGCCAAACTACTATATTCAAGAGCTTTTTTAGCTGCAAACATTATGTTTTGTTCACTTTTTTCACCCTTTAAAATAACATGAGCCCCAGGATAATCTTTAACGTGAAACCAGAGATCATTTCCGCGAGCTAAAACAGAGAGTAAATATTCATTTTGTTTTGCGGTTTTTCCTACCAAACAAACACCACCTTCAAGCTGAAAGGAAAGATATTTAGTCGGGCTTTTAGATGTTTTTTTAGAATGTTTAATTACGCCAAGGTTGATTAATTCTTGTTTAATATCGGTTAAATCATCATTATTGTAAAATGAAAAGTTCGCGATTAAGTCAGAATAGTAATTTATTAGATTTTTAGTCTTTTTAATTTGGCCGGTTAAATGTTCAAGTGAGTTTTTCATTTTTCGGTAACGTTTGTATAAAGCTTGGGCGTTTTGATTTAAAGTTAAATTATAATCAAGTTTAAGACCCTCAAACTCTGAATGACGGGAATCTAAATTAAGTGAACTACTGTAGATTTTATCTGCAGTTAAGCGATAAAAATCATAGTTTTTATTAGCTTTGAGCTGTTCAGAAAGTTTTGTAAGTTTAGTTGTTTGTTTATGATGTTCTTTGGTCAATAGTTTGATTAAATAATCATCGCTTTTTAAGGTGATTGAATAGTAATATTCTAATAATAAAGATGTCGAAGGAAACTCTTTTTTCTTTCCAGGAAGTTTTAAATCAATCGCATGAAAGATGTTTTTTTGATTTACATAGAGCGTCGGTTTAGTCGGTTCATTAGTGAGATTAACTCTTTTATTATAAACAAATGCCGCAAGTTCTCTAGAGAAGCCTAAGGAGTTGTAAAAGAGTTCATCAGAAGAATGATAGTTTGTTAAATCAGTAAACTTGAATTCTTTTTTGGTTGTCGGAAAAACTTCGTAGGGAAGTTTTGGTAAAATAGATCTTAGATGTTCATTAAAGCGTTTATTAGCGGCATCGAGAATGATGTTTTCTTCATCGAGTAAAATTAGGTTTGAATTTCTACCCATTAACTCAAAAACGAGAATTCGCTTAATCTTGCCAAAAAAAGGATCTGATTTTTCAAACTCAAAAAAAACAATCCGATCTTTTTTATATTGTTTAATTCCTTTTAAAGTCGTGTTTAGTAACTCCTTTTTAAGTAGAGTTATAAAACTGGAATTAAAAGAACCTTTTAAATTATTTGTAATTCTCATATGAGCAGCGTTAGGACTGAAATTATAGATAAGATTCAAAACTTGGCCTTTGCGATAAATTTCAAAAAGAATTGTGTGTTTATCTAAACCACTTATTTTTCTTGTTTTTCCTAACTTTAATTGAGGTAAGAATTCCTCAATTTGACGCTCAATGAAATATCCATCAATTGGCATCAAATCACCTGTAAACATTATAGCACAAAAAGACTCTTGAAAACGGTTTAGTTGGCTCAAATATGACTTTTTTTCCTTTACTATTAAAATTATTTAGGTTATAATATAAAATAATGCTTCAAATATGTAGGTAAAAGATGAAATTAAACGAAAAAGGGCTTTTGGTAGTTTTATCTGGACCATCTGGAGTCGGTAAAAGTACAGTCTGTAAAGCTTTATTTGAGAAAAAGAGTCATAAGCTAGTTTATTCTATCTCAATGACAACCAGAAAACCTCGTGAAGGGGAAGTTGATGGTGTTGATTATTTTTTCGTGAGCAAAGAAACATTTTTAAAATACATTGAAGAAGATCTTTTATTGGAGTGGGCAGAGTTTGTCGGTCATTACTATGGGACACCAAAAAAATATGTTGAAGAACAGTTGGCTTTAGGTAGTGAGGTTGTATTAGAAATTGAAGTCTCTGGCGCCCTTCAAGTTCGTTCAAAGATGCCAGAAGCAGTTTTTATCTTTATTGTCCCACCGAAAAAACAAGCATTATATAATAGGTTATTAGAACGCGGAACAGAACCGGAGAAAAAAATCCAAGAGCGAATTGATAAAGCTGATCGAGAATTTTTATTAGCCCATAAATACGATTACATTGTAGTCAATGATAATATTGACAAAGCAGCAGAAAGAATTATCTCAATAATTATTGCTGAACATTCGAAAACTGAAAGAACAATTTACAAATATATGAAGATGTTAGGAGAGGAATAAAATGAGTATAAATAATGATGGAATGCGTTACCCTTCAATCGATGAACTTTTAGAAGTTGTGAATTCAAAATATAAGTTGGCTTTTATTGCCGCAAAAAGAGCGAAAAAAATCCAGTTTGAAGGTACTAGTTTAGAGGAACATAAATGCGTAAAACCTGTAGGAATAGCACTTGAAGAAGTGCTCGCTGGAAAAATAGAAGTTGAGTTTGAAGAAAAAGTAGAGATTTAAAACTACTTTTTTTTTTCGAAACTATGTTAAAATAATTAAAGGGAGTGAATTGCTTGGAAAAGCTAAAAGAAAAAGTTAAATTTATGCCAAATGGTCCGGGTTGTTATTTAATGTATGATAAAAACAACACGATTATTTATATTGGCAAGGCGAAAAACTTAAAAAATCGCGTTCGCAGTTATTTTAGCGGCGCTCATAACTTAAAAACAACCAAACTAATCAGTGAGATTGTTGATTTTTCCTTTGTCCAAACTAAAACAGAACTTGAGGCGCTATTGCTAGAAGTGAACTTAATTAAAAAACATCTCCCCAAATATAACATTAAACTTACCGATGATGCTAGTTATCCTTACATCGTGATAACCGAAGAAGAACATCCTAGAATTATTGTTTCCCGTGACTTAGAGAAGGATAAAGGGCTTTATTTCGGTCCTTACCCCAATGTTTATAGCGCCCGAGAAACAGTAAAACTTTTAAATAGAATGTATCCCTTTAGAAAGTGTGAGTTTTTGCCCAAAAGAGCTTGTTTGTACTATCATATGGGAGAATGTTTAGCTCCCTGTATCGAAAATGAACCAATCGATTATACACCTTATATCAAGCAAGTAACAGCCTTTTTAAAAGGTGACACCAAAAATGTAATTGAAAAATTAAAAATGATGATGAATCAAGCTGCAGAGAAATTGCAGTATGAACGAGCTTTAGAATATAAGAAGCTAATTGAGTCAGTTGAACAGACAACAGAAAAACAATTGATCTCTTTAAACGACTTTAAAGATCGCGATTTTATTGCCTACAAGGCAAATCGAGAAGATATTAGTTTGCAAATTCTATTAATGAGAAAAGGTAAAATAATTGATGCAAAAAGCGAAATTATTCCTCGGTTTATTAATCCTAATGACCAAATTGTTAGCTATTTGTTGCAATATTATGATAAAAGGCCTATTCCAGATGAAATTTGCTTGGATGCGAAGTTTGATTTAGCAGAAATAAAAGAAGTTTTTGGTAATAAAGCAATAATTCCCAAAATTGGTGATAAAAAGAAATTAGTTGATTTAGCATATAAAAATGCAGCTTATGACTTAAAACATCACGAATTGTTGAGCAAAGAAACTGAAGTTAAAAAAGAAAAAACACTTAATGCCTTCAAACAGCTTTTAAACTTAGAAAACATTAATCGGATTGATGCGTTTGACAATGCCCATCTTTTTGGAGCTAATCCAATTAGTGCGATGGTAGTCTATGAATCAGGAAGACCAGCAAAAAAAGAATATCGTAAATATCATCTTAAAAGCACTTTGAAAGCTGATGATTATGGAGCTTTTAAAGAAGTATTGTATCGGCGCTACCAAAGGGTTTTACTAGAAAGATTAAAGCAGCCCGATTTAATTATTGTTGATGGTGGTAAAGGACAAGTCAATGCTTCAATTGAAACATTAAATTCATTGGGGTTAAAAATTCCAGTTGTTGGTTTAAAGAAAAATATTAAACACCAACTCGAGAGTGTAGTTTATAATAATAATGAGTTTCAACTTGAAAAGGGAAGAGAACTTTATACTTATTTAAGTTCAATCTCTGAAGAAATGCACCGGTTTGCTCTTGATTTCCACCAAAAATCGCGCAAAAGAAGTCTTTTTGTAAGTCCTTTAGACAATATTAAAGGTGTTGGGCCTGTTCGTAAGAAAAAAATCTTGCAAAAGTTTATTACAAAAGAAAAGATGATTAAAGGGACAATAAAGGACTACCAAAGTATTGGAATAAGTGAGAGTTTACGCCAGCAAATAATAAAACATTTAAAAGAGAGTGTAATAGATGAGAAGAATAATAAGAAAAGTTGATTATGAGAATAATATATTTGCTTGTTTAATAGGCGGCAATTATCTTTATTTTTATTTAACAAAGTCATTGGCTAGAAAGTATTTAGATTTTTTAGAGGTCGGAGTTTTTGTGACTTTTGAAATTGCTAATCAAACAAAAATTGTCGCTGGAATTAAGTCTTATAAAGTCAAATATTTTACTAAAATTGAAAAGAAAACTTATTTAACAACAAAAGAATTATATAACATAGAAACTGTTAGAAAGCAGATCTTAGCAGAATTAACTCAAGATGAACACTATTTATTTATTGATTTTGAAATGACAATGCCACCTTATTATAAAGTGAGCAACTTCCAACCAGAGATTATTCAGGTAGGCTACTATTTAACAAATAAAGAATTAGAACCAATAAAAAAAGATACTTACTATTTAAAACCTAGTAAATATCCTCGAATTTCTAAAAGAACATTTAAGTTTTTAAATCTTAAAAGGGAAGTCTTTTCTAAGGCAAAAACTTATTCCTACTTTTACGCTGATTTAAAAAAGATTATTGAAGGTTATAATCCCAAAATAATTATTTGGGGAAAAAATGATTATTTAGCTATTACAAAGTCATATCGAATCAACAAAGTCAAGCCTTTAACGACAAAATCCAAATTTATCAATCTATTAAATAAAATAAAAACATTTTACAATTTATCAGATGATATTGGCTTGTTTAAAGCTTATGAGGGGTTTTATCAAACTAATTCAGTTCAAAGTCATCACGCGTTTCGTGATGCCAAAATAACACTTCAAGTCTATCAAGCATTTATCACTAAAAACAGTTAAAAAACACATTGCTTAAAATGTGTTTTTTTAAATAGTGATGAAACTTGCGATAATCATTGGTTTTCGTTGAGTAGCTTCATAAATATAGTCTTGGAGTTCAGTCTCAACAAGATTTTTAAGTTTTTCCTCACTAAACCCTTTAATTTTGTTGGTGTTGTAAGAAGATTGAGTAAATTCTTGAATTTCATTAATGAAAGTTTCACTGCTTTTCATATAGATAAAACCGCGGGAAACAACTGTTGGAATTCTTTTTAGCTCTCCATTTTCAATTGATAAGATTACAGATAACAGTCCATCTTCGCTTAAAACTTTTCGCTCACGAATTAGTTTTGAGCCTGTTGAGCCAATTCCTAAACCATCGATGTAAACATCGCCGGCGGGAACTTTACCAATAAGTTTAATTTTGTCGCTTGTTACTGCGGCGACATCACCATTATCCATAATTAAAACATTTTCTGGTTTCATCCCCATAGAAATGGCTAGTTCACGGTGTTCTTTTAGCATTCGATGTTCGCCATGCATTGGAATAAAAAACTTTGGTTTAGTAATCGCAAGCATCAACATTAAATCATTTTGTGCACCGTGGCCCGAAGTGTGAGTATCAGCGACTGGACCATTAATAATAACTTCAACATTTTTACGATATAAAAGATCGATAATCCGGTTAATTCCTTCTTGATTACCCGGAATTGGAGAACTAGAAAAGATAACTGTATCATTTGGCTGAGCTTTAATTTGGCGATGAACTCCGCTTGCAATCCGTGATAAGGCAGCCATTGGTTCACCTTGCGAGCCTGTTGAGAGAATGGTAATTTGATGGGGCTCATAATGTTCAATTTCTTCACTTGGAATAATAACATTTTTAGGCGCTCTAATGTAACCTGTTTCAATTCCGATTTCCATCGCTTTTTCCATTGATCTGCCGACAACAGCGACTTTGCGGCCGTTTAAATAGGATGCTCGAACTATTTGTTGCATCCGGTAAATATTCGAAGCGAAAGTCGCGATAATAATACGACCTTTAATATTTTGAAAAATTTCATCAATTGATTCTCCAATCGCCTTTTCACTAGGGGTTGAGCCAGGTATTAAGGCATTAGTTGAATCGGAAAGAAGACACAAAACGCCTCCTTTAGCTCTTATTTTGGCAAGTTTATCAAGTTCGGCGTGAGGTCCAACTGGCGTGTAGTCAATTTTAAAGTCACCAGTATGAAAAATATTTCCATGCGGTGTTTTAATAACAATACCAAACATATCTGGAATTGAGTGATTGAGTCTAACAAAAGAGACTTCAACCTCATCAAATCTAAATTTATGATGAGCTTTATATTCAATTATTCTCGGTGCTTGCAGACCTTTGTGTTCCATTAATTTATGTTCAATTAAATCGACAGCGATACCGCTAGCATATATTTTGGGGATTTTAGCTTGTTTTAAAAGGTAAGGAATACCACCGATATGATCTTCATGTCCATGGGTAATAAAAAGCCCAACGATTCGACTTTCGTTTTCAATTAAATATTGATAATTGGGAATAACATAATCAATTCCAAGCAAATAATGGTCTGGAAACATAATTCCAGCATCAATAATAAAAATCTTGTTATTGATTTCAAAGACATAAGTATTTTTCCCAACTTCTCCTAAACCCCCTAAAGCAAAAATCCCAATCTCATCGGTTTTTAAGACTGTGTTTAGGTTCAAAATGAAACCTCCTTATTAATAATTTTTCTTAACGAGTTATCTTCATAATTATTGTACAACAAATTTAGTTATAATCAAGCAGAGTTATAACATTTAGCAACTTTTTAGAATAAAAACTCTATTAAAGTAAGTTCAAACAAAAACCAAGCAACCAAAAAAACACAGCGAAGTCAGTCACTGTATTTTCAACTAAAATAAAATTTGTTTAAGCTTTAACTTTAGATTTTATGATCTGATTTTTTAATTCCTTGAGTAATTGTTTCAATTAAAGATTTTGGAACGTATTTTGAAATATCCGCATCATAGTAGACGAGTTCTTTTATCGCACTGCTAGAGAGATAAGTTAGGCGATGTGAGGGGAATAAAATAATAGTTTCAATATTGGGGTCGAGGTTTTTGTTATAGTGATAAAGAGCAATTTCACTTTCAAAATCTTTAATATTCCTTAAGCCTCTAATAATGATAGTTGCGCCTTTTTCTTTTGCAAAACGGACAACAAGATCACTTGTTTTATCGACAAAGACATTATCTAAACTAATGACTGATTTTATCATTTCAATTCTTTGATCGGCGGTAAAAGTGTGTTTTTTATCGATGTTTTGAGTGACTAAAACATAAAGTTTGTCAACTAATTTAGCAGCTCGTTTAATAATATCAATATGTCCGTTTGAAACTGGATCAAACGAACCCGCATAGACAGCAACTCTCATCTAAGGTCCCTCCTGCTTACAACTTATTATAGCATATATTCAAACTTGTTTTATAATAATCTTTGTTTTATGGTAAAATAATTAGTGGGATGTGATATTAATGCAAACTTTAAAAAGAAGTATAGTGGTTCAAATAGTGATGTTCACTTTTTTCTTTTTCTTTGGAGTTGACTATATTCTAAGAGAATTAGTTCAACGTACAACACTGTTTACGGTGATGGAGTTTGTTTTTTTTGGCCTCGTATTAGGCGGAGGTATTACTTGGTTTTTCCTCACCAAGAAATCGGATGTCTTAGTAGTTGATCAAAAGTATTTTAATCAAGTTAAAATTGCCCTTTATTTGATTGCTGGCACTCTTTTGCTCAGTATTATTAGTGATTTTTTTAGTTCTCCAAAAAATGTCCAAGAATATCTTCTTATCATCTCTGGTGCCCTGATGAGTTTAGTCGCAATTTATGGTTTATATATTTCGATTAAAATATTTTTATCAGGTGATTCAAATAGCGAATAAGTCCTTCTCAAGTGAAGAAGGTTAAAAAGCGCTTGCTAGTTCCACTAGACTTTAAGAAATAAAGTTAGTTTTTGTTGTAAAGCAGCAAATAAAGTGCTACAATATATCGTGTAAGGTCAGGTGGAGATTAATTCCACTTGTTTTATTGAGGTGCGAAATGAATTTAGAAAAGATAAAAACAATTATAATTCCAATTTTAACAAACTATAATTTGGAACTGTATTCACTTAAAACAAAAAGGCAATTTGGAATGGCAATTTTAGAGGTTTTAGTTGATGGTGATGACATTGACGCCTCATTTTTGGCAAAAGTAAATCAAAAACTTAATGATGCCATTGATCCAGAATTGCCCAAAAATTATTATTTAGAAGTGTCTACAGCGGGAGCAGAAAGACCACTAAACTCACTTAATCAAGCAGCTAAACATGTTGGAAAGTATTTGCTTCTTGAAACTGCAAAAGAGAAAATTAAAGGGGTTTTAGAAGAAGTGAAAGCTGAAAGTTTAGTTTTAAAGGTAAATCTTAAAGGAGTTATTAAGAAAATTGAAATCGCGGAAAGCGAAATCGTTAAAATGATGTTAACGGTTAAATATTGACGAGGAGGTATTTTTTATGATTAGCAAAGCATTTTTTGAAGCCTTAGATAATCTTGCAGAAGAAAGAGGCATTGAAAAAGAATTAATTATCGATGGTTTTGTTAAGGGAATGAAAGCGGCTTTTAGAAAGACAATGGGCCATCAATCTTGTCGGATTGAAATCAACCCTGAAAAAAATGAAATTTTAATTTTTAATCAACAACTAGTCGTACCGGACGAAGGTTACGATTTAGAGGCGGACCCTAAATATAAACAAATTAAGCTTAGTGAAGCCCAAAAGATTAGAAAAAGAATTAAGGTGGGCGATATTTTAGAAGAATCAATCAGTCCCAAAATATTTAGTCAAGCAGCAGTGCAAAACTTAAAAAACGTTTTAAACCAAAACTTAAAAACAATCGAAAAAGAACAATTATATGAATATTTTAAAACTAAAGAAAAAGAAATGATTGTTGCCCGAGTAATCGGAAAAGATGATAATTTTTATCGACTTGATTTAGGGCGAGGCGTCACTACCCTGCTTCCGAAAAAAGAGGCTTTAGAAACCGATGATTTTGTTGAAGGAGAAACGATTAAAATTTTTGTTTCTCACGTTGAACAACGTCCACGAGGTCCTAAGATTATCGTTACTAGACTAGATAAAAGCTTAGTGACAAGACTTTTTGAAGATTTAATTCCAGAAGTTAAAGAAGGCGTTGTTGAAATAATGGGAATAGCCCGCGATCCAGGCGATCGAGCTAAAATTGGTGTTAAGTCAAATAATCCGAATGTTGACGCGATTGGTTCTTGTGTAGGTACCGATGGTTCACGAATTAAAGATATCGTTCGCTCTTTATCCGGTGAGAAAATTGATCTCTTTTTATGGAGCGATAATGAAAAAGATTTAATTGCCAATTCACTTCAACCAGCTGACGTTATCAATGTCGTTGAAATTAATCAGAAAGAAAAAACTGCAATTGCAATCGTTGAAGATGATAAATTATCGCTTGCGATTGGTAAGGGCGGTCAAAACGTAAAACTTGCTGTTCAAGCAATCGGTTGGAAAATCGATATTAAATCTGTTTCAGTCGCTAATGCTGAGGGAATTGAATATTAAGAGGTGATTTCAAATGAAAGTTAGAAAAACACCAATGCGAACTTGTGTTGTCACAAGAGAAGTTAAACCAAAAAAAGATTTGATTCGAATTGTTGCAACAAAACAAGGTGCTGTCTCAGTTGACTTAAAAGGGAAAGCCCCAGGAAGGGGAGCTTATTTAACACTTGCCAAAAAAGTGATTGAAAAAGCTAAAGCTTCAAAAGCTCTCGATAAAAAGTTAAAAGTAGAAGTGCCGCTTGAAATCTACCAACAACTTTTGGAGCTATTAGAAAGTGCCAAATAGATTAGGCTTAGCGTATAGAGCTGGAAAACTAGCTGTAGGAACAGAAAGAGCGGTTAAGGCAATTCAAAACCGTAAAGCTGAACTTATTTTACTCGCCAATGATGCCAGCAATCTAACAATAAAAAAAGTTACTGATAAAGCGAAATATTATCAAGTGAAAGTTAATCAAGAATTTAATACACAGAGTTTATCTAAACCGCTAGGAAAATCAAATATTAAAACTGTTGCGATTTTAGATAAAGGCTTTTCAAAAATGTATGAAAAGTAATAAAGGAAGTGACAAAATGTCGAAACGTTATAAAAAAGAAGTTATTGAAAAAGAAAAGGAACGCGATTTTAAACCTCAAACACAGCGAACCAGTGGTTCTAGAAAAACTACTGTTTCGATGAAAAATAAAGTGGTCACCTATATTCCTAATATGACTGTTGCTGATGTTGCAAAAGAATTAGGAATTTCTAATGCTGAAATGATGCGTAAACTTATGGGCTTAGGTGTGATGACTACAATTAACCAATCAATTGACCGCGACACAATCGAACTGGTCGCGATTGATTTAGGCTTTAAAGTCGAAGATGAAGTGATTACAGATCTGACAAGATTTGAAGAAATTATTGTTGAAGATGATCCAAAAGATTTAAAATCTCGACCACCGATTGTAACAGTTTTAGGTCATGTTGACCACGGCAAGACTACACTTTTAGATACAATCAGACAAACTCGAGTTGCAGCTGGTGAAGCGGGAGGGATTACGCAACATATTGGAGCTTATCAAGTCGATATTAAAGGGCAAAAAATAACCTTTATCGATACTCCAGGCCATGCTGCATTTACTGAAATGCGAGCCCGCGGAGCGCAAGTTACTGATATTTGTGTTGTCGTTGTTGCTGCAGATGATGGGGTGATGCCCCAAACAATTGAAGCGATAGATCATGCCAGAAATGCGAAAGTGCCAATCATTATCGCAATTAATAAAATTGACCGTCCACAAGCTAATATTGAACAGATTAAATCAGAATTAGCAAAAATAGATTTAACGCCAGAAGAATGGGGCGGTAAAACGCCAGTAGTTGAAATTTCAGCTCTAAAAAAGATTGGAATTGATGAGCTTTTAGAAATGATTGTTTTAGTCAGCGAACTAGAAGAACTCAAAGCTAATCCAGATCGAGCTGCTTCGGGAACAGTAATTGAAGCTAAACTCGACAAAGGTCGTGGCGTAGTCGCAACCATCATCATTAAAAATGGAACCTTAAAAGTTGGCGATAATATTGTATGTGGAAACACTTATGGGAAAATTAGAACAATGTCTGATGGTTCTAAAAAACGAGTTTCAAAGGCACTTCCAAGCCAACCAGTTGAAATAACAGGTCTCTTAGAAGTTCCTGAAGCAGGAGATAAGTTTATCGCAATTGAAGATGAAAGAGAAGCGAGAATTGTCTCTGAACAGCGAGCTGCTAAACAAAAAGAAGGAGTATTTATTAGGCAAAAAAGAGCCTCTTTAAGTGCTTTGTTTAAACAAAAAGAAGCCGCTGAAAAAGAACTCAATTTAATTATAAAAGGTGATACTCAGGGGACTATTGAAGCTTTAAAAGGTGCTCTTGAAAAAATTAATGTTGAAGGATTTGTTGTCAATGTTGTTCGCTCCAGTGTTGGCGCAATCACTGAAAATGATATAACACTTGCCAGCGCTGCTGATGCGATTGTCTTAGGTTTTAATGTCAGACCTATTGCGATGGTTCGTGATATGGCTAAATCGATGGGAATTGAAATTAGATTATATACTGTAATTTATCAGGCGATTGAAGATATTGAAGCAGCCTTAAAAGGAATGCTCGAACCAGAATATGAAGAGGTTGTTATTGGGCAAGCAGTTATTAGAGAAATCTTTAAAATTTCAAGAATTGGGACTATTGCTGGTTGTTATGTAACAGATGGCAGCATCAAACGCAATAGCGGTGTTAGAGTTCTCCGGGATGGCGTTGTTATTTATCAAGGAAAACTTGCTTCTTTAAAGCGATTTAAAGATGATGTTAGAGAAGTTGCTCAAGGTTATGAGTGCGGAATGAGCGTTGAAAATTATAATGATTTAAAAGAAGGAGATGTTCTTGAAGCCTTCGTTGATAAAGAGGTGGAAAAATAATGGCAAGCAGTGTTACACTTGAAAGATTACAATCACTCTTTTTAAGAGAATTGGCTGTAATTGTCAACAAAGACCGTAAAATTGATGGTCAAATGTATTTCAATATTACAGAAGTTAGAATAACAAGAGATTATTCAACCGCAACAGTTTACTACACTATTTTATCGGACGAAAAAGAAGATATCGCCAAAGCTGAAGAGATTTTAACTAAAATTAACAAACAGGTTAAATATGATCTCTCTCAAAGAGTGCGAAAAATCCGAAAAATTCCAGAGTTAAAGTTTGTTTTTGATGAGACTTTGGCTTATGGAAATAAAATTGAAAAAATTTTAGATCAATTGAGTAAAGAGGCGAAATAATTTCGTCTTTTTTTTACAATTTTATTTTCAAATCAAACCACAAAATAAATAATCAGAAATCACTATCTTTTCTATGATATAATTTTAATAGGTGAAAGCGATGTATGCAACAGTAGTATTAGATATTTCAACAAAACAACTAAATCGCTTATTTGACTATAAAATTCCTTTAGATTTAATTAAAGAAATTGAGGTTGGAATGCGTGTCGTAGTCGACTTTAATAACCGTAAAAGATTGGCCTATGTTGTCAAAATTTCAAAGACATCTAAACATGCAACTAAAGAGATTTTATATTCATTAGACAGCAGCCCAACGTTGACAAAAACGCAATTAAAATTAATTAACTTTCTCCAACAAAAGGCTTTTTCAAGTTATATTAAAGCGTTTAAAACCGCAATTCCGCAAGGTCTTCACGGTAGATATGAATATCAAATAAAAGTAGTTAAACCAGAAATGCTTAAAACAGGATTTGAAAAATACGTTCAAAATGGTTTAATCGATTTAAATGCTATTTTAGAAAAAGATTTTAAAGAACTTAATCGCTTGCTAAAAACAGGAGTTTTGGAAAAACAAACAATTATTAAAGAACGTTATAAGACAACTTATACAAGAGAACTTTTCCTCAAAAATGTTAATTATAAGTTAACACTTAAACAGCAACAAATAGTGGCGGCTTTAACAACACCAAAATTAGAAAAAGAGTTACTTGATGCTGGTTATTCTAAAAATATAATTGATAGATTAATCACAAGAGGAGTAATTGGTTTTAAAAAGGTTACAGATTATTATCTAGCAAGCCAGAAGTTTAAATTAGAAGAAGAAGTTTTAAAATTAACTGCTGAACAACAAAAAGCAGTTGAAACGGTTAGTTTTAAAGAGCCAAAGAGATATCTTCTTTTTGGCCCGCCAGCTTCCGGAAAAACAGAAGTTTATTTGAGGTTAATCGAAAAAGCATTACAGGCGAAACTGCAAACGTTAGTTTTAGTGCCAGAAATCGCCCTCGTCCCTCAAATGGTAGCTCGGATTAAAGATCGCTTTTCTGTCGCAGTAGCAACTTATCATAGCGACCTGACAGGAAGACAAAAAAGAGATACTTATCTCAAAATAAAAAAGGAAGAAATCCCGATTGTTGTCGGCACGAGAAGCGCCATCTTTTTACCCCTTGAAAAACTCGGCCTAATTGTTTTAGATGAAGCCCATGATTTATCATATATTCAAAAAACTGCACCCTATTATGATGCTAAAGAGATTGCATATTTATTAGCTGATTTAAAAAAATGCCCAGTTATCTTTGGGACAGCAACGCCGAGTGTAGTAATGTATTATAATTTAAAAGTTGGTAAAATGAAGTTATTAAAGTTGTCAGAGCCAATAATAAAGCAAAATCTTGAAATAAAATTAATTGACATGAAAAAAGAATTTATTAGCAGCAATCTTTCAATGTTTTCTCGAGAACTTAAAAGAGCGATTGTTCATAGCCTAAACAATAAGGAACAAATAATAATTTTAGTCAATAGAAGAGGTTATGCTCCTTTTACACTCTGTAGGAATTGTGGTTTTGTGCACCGCTGTCCAACTTGTCAATTGAGTTTAGTCTATCATAAAAAAACTAATCGACTTGTCTGTCATCATTGCGGTTATAATATTTCGTATAGTTCAAGCTGTCCGGTTTGCAAACAAACGAAAATTAAACCGGTCGGTTTTGGTACTGAACAAGTTCAAGAAGCTTTAGAAGCGGAGTTTGAAAATATTAGAGTTATTAGAATGGATCAAGACACAACTGGAGAAAAAGGAAGTCATGATCAAATTTTAACAGCCTTTTATAATTATGAAGCAGATGTTTTGCTTGGAACTCAAATGATTTCCAAAGGCCATCACTTTGAAAGAGTCGGTTTAGTCGCAGTTTTGTTAGCAGAACAGATGTTGCGATTAAGTAGTTATTTAGCGAATGAAAAAGCATATAATTTAATTAGTCAACACATTGGGAGGTTAAGAAAAGAAGCAGGACTCGCTCTAATTCAAAGTTATGAGCCCAACCATTTTGTGTTAAAAAGCATTGTAGAATCAGATTTCGAATTGTATTATCAGGAAGAATTAAAAGTTCGAAGAGCTCTTAAACTAGAACCATTTTATAATGTAATAAAAATTACGTTTAAAGGTAAAGAAGCTAACAAAACTTATAATTTGCTCAATAATATTAAAAGAAACATCATTGCCAAAAACAGTCAAATAGCAGCGTTAGGACCAACAGAAAGTTATATCTTTTATTCCAATAAGAGATATCATTATAATTTAACATTAAGTGTTCCTAAGCAATTTAAAATCGCTAGTTTAATGAACTATTTTGATTTAAAATATACAAAAGAATATTTAATTGAAATTGATTATTATCCTGATCAAATTTAGAAGGAGACTTTATGAAAAAACTTATCTTTATGGGGACACCCAAATTTGCCCAAATCATTTTAGAAAAACTCCATCAAAAATATCCAGTTAGTTTAGTGGTAACCCAACCTGATAAAAAAGTTGGCAGAAAACAAATCTTAACCGAACCGCCTCTTAAGAAAACAGCTAAAAAGCTTTCTATAGCGGTTTTCCAGCCTATCAACTTAAGGAAAGACTATCAAATAATCCTCGATTTAAAACCCGATTTAGTTATAACCGCTGCTTATGGTCAGATGTTGCCAAAAGAACTTTTAGAAGCTGTTTTATGCATCAATATTCATGCTTCTTTATTACCAAAACATCGCGGTGGAGCACCAGTGGAAAGAGCAATTAGCGCTGGTGATTTAAAAACGGGTATTACACTAATGCATATGGAAAAGAAAATGGATAGTGGTGATTTAATTGCTCAAAGAGAAATCACAATTGAAGAGGATTTTACAGCGACAATTTTATTAGACAAACTTGCTGATATTGGGGCAGATTTATTGTTGGAGTATTTACCAAAAATCTTTACTAATAAAGCACCGCGAATTAAACAAGATGAGAGTCTTGCGACTTATTCATACAACTTAAAAAAAGCAGATGAAATTCTTGATTTTAAGCGTCCGACAAGACTTGTCTTGCGACAATTAAATGCCCTTTTAGATCAACCTGGAGGCTCAATGTTTCTAAAGGGTAAGCGAATTAAGGTTTATAAACTTGAAAAAAATGATATAATAAATAATGCTAAGCCAGGGACAGTTTTAAGCGTTAAAGGTGAATTAACGATTAAAACTTTAGATGGTGCGGTAAATATTTTAACCTTGCAAGAACAAGGAAAAAATAAAATGGCTGTTAAAGCGTATTTAAATGGCCAAAAAATATTTCAAAAGGGAGATGTCGTAAATGAGTAAAAAGCTTATTTTTTCTCGAGAAGAAATGACAAAACTGTGTATTGAAGCTCTAAGCTCTCGAGGCGTTAGTGTTGATGAAATTGCTGAGATAGCTTATTTGCAACAAAGTAGGTACACCCCGAATATAGATATGGCAGTGTGCCGTGAGTCTGTTTTAAAAGTTATTAGTTTAAGGGATATCTTTCACCATGTCCTCTTAGCTGTTGAACTCGATAAAATGGCAGAGAAGAAACTATTTGAAGGACCAATTCAAGATATTATTGAAAATGATTTAGGCTTATTTGGAGTCGATGAAGTATTAGGTCTCGATGTCGCAAGACTTTATGGAGTTATTGGGATGACTAATTTTGGCGATATCGATGTCAATAAACGAGGAATAATCCGCAAGCTCAACCAAGAGGGAAAAAAACCGGGGATTGTTCATACATTTTTAGATGATATTGTTGGCGCTATTGCTGCTGCAGCTTCGACACGAGTAGCACAGGTAATGAATGAAGAATTAGCCCAACAAATACCGCATCAAAGAATCTCATTGTTTGATGAAATAGAATAATTTATTTGAGGCGATTTTGTGGCACGGAAGGGAAAAATAAAAAAAGCGACTAAAGGATTGTTTAATCGTTTTTTCGGTTTTGAAAATGGCATAGATATCACTAATGAAGTTGCGGTTTTACATCGTAGAAATGTTGTAATAAAAAACATTACTTTTATTTCTAACTTGTTTTATTCAACAATTTTAGTTATTTTTGCGCTAACTTCTAACAAACAAGCAGATTGGCTATTTCCTGCAATCTTTTTTCCTTTCACTTTTTTCTTGAATGAAGTAATTAAACGGTTAATTTATAATGATCGGCATGATAAAACTAAACAAGAAATTGGAATGTATTTGCTTGCGGTATATGCATTTATTTCTGTTATTTTATTATATGCAAGATTTTTTCATGATCAAGCATTTGAAACTGCGATATATATTTTAATCTATTATGCAATTGTCGTTATAAGTCTCTACCAATCTAAATCTTTAATAATGTGGAGTTCTGGTGGAATGCTTGCAGCAATTACAATTATTCATTTTACTTGGACTTATAATATTGTCGAGGAGTATCGGGGCTTAGAGATTTTTGAGTTTTTAAAGAAATTTATCCAAGATCAACGTTTCTACGATTTATTGTTGCGAACTGTGTTGTTTGTAATTTTTGTAATTGTAATTTTCGCGATTGTTTCAATCGGTCACTACATGCAAGAACAGCGGCGCAGTGAATTGATAAAAAGAAGAGAAATTCAAGCTGATTTCACCAATATAGTCTCAGATCTTTTTCAGGTTGTTTTATCTTCAAAAAACCCATTTTTAGATCAACAGCATGCTTTGCTTGTTCAAAAGATGAGCCTTCATTTGGCAAACCTATATGGTGTTTTGGAAGAAGAACAAACCAAAATTGAGGAGTATTCAACAATTCATCTCAGGACTGATGAAATTGAAGATTTAGTCAATCCAAAAGATGAAAAAGAAGTAGATTTTAGTGTTTTGCAAGAAAAGACAAATCTTGGAACTCAAATTGCAAAACGGCTTCAATTGGCGCAAAAAACCGAAGATATTGCTAGGGCACACATTGAAGGTGCAGCTAGTGATGCCTTTGTTTTTCAAATGCAACAAATCCAACCAGAACTTAACTCACAAATAATTTTGTTAGTTGATTTATATGTAACGATGAGAAGTTCAAAAACTTATAAAAGAGCTTATCCTGACCATGTTGTAATTGAGCTTTTTACAACCCAATTTAATGCTTATTTTGAATATCAACTTCTCGATCGATTTTTAAGATTTAAAACTGAATTTCAAACGATGTATGATGATTTTTAGTTGCAAGTAAACTATAAAATGTTATAATAAATATGTCATTCATTAAGAGCTACTTAGGTTAGTCACCGCAATAGTAGCAGCAACCTGCAAATGTAAGGTGCTAAAGACGAGGGGGAAGCCCAACAATGATGAAAAGCGCTCTTTTCGTCGGAAAAGAGTTTTTTTTAAAAGAGAGGATATGGAAATGAAAAAAAGATTATTTACTTCAGAGTCAGTAACGATGGGACATCCCGATAAAGTTTGTGATCGGATTTCTGATGCAATACTCGATGCGATTTTAAAAGATGATCCAGATGCTCTTGTCGCTTGTGAAGTTTTAGTTACTACTGGTCTTGTTTTAGTTGCTGGCGAAATTGACACAGAAACTTATGTTGATATTGAGCAAGTTGTTAGAGACACTGTGACAAAAATTGGTTATACAAGAGGTAAGTTTGGTTTTGATGCCGATAATTTAGCTGTCTTAACAGCGATTCATGAACAATCGCCTGATATTAAAATGGGTGTCTTAAAAAAAGATGGTAGTTTAGGGGCTGGTGATCAAGGGATTATGTTTGGTTTTGCTTGTGATGAAACAGCCAATTATATGCCACTAACTTTAGAGTTAGCGCACCAGTTAGTCAGAAGAATTGATGAAGCGAGAAGGACTAAAATTTTACCCTTTTTAAGACCTGATGGAAAAGCTCAAGTCACCCTTGAATATGATCAAAATAATTTGCCCTTTAGATGTGAAGCGATAGTTGTCTCCGTTCAACATCAAGATATGGATATAACTGAACTTAGGGAACAAGTTGAAAAAGCGGTAATTAGAAAAGTTATTCCTGCCAATTTAATCGATGAGAAGACAAAAATTTTTATCAATCCAACTGGCAAGTTTGTTATTGGGGGACCGCGAGCAGATACCGGACTGACTGGAAGAAAAGTAATTGTTGACACCTATGGTGGTTATGCCCGTCATGGTGGTGGAGCTTTTTCAGGAAAAGATCCTTCAAAAGTTGATCGTAGTGCTTCTTATATGGCCCGTTATTTGGCTAAAAATATTGTTGCCAGCAAAATCGCTTCATCGTGTGAAGTTCAACTAGCTTATGTTATTGGAGTAGATTATCCTGTTTCAATCAGTGTTGAAACATTTAATTCTGCTCGCGTTAGCGAGGAACAACTCGTTGAAACAATTTATCAACACGTTGATTTATCTCCACAAGGGATAATTGATCGCTTTGAGTTAAAAAGACCAATTTATGAAAAAACAAGTTTTTATGGACATATGGGTAGAGAAGATTTAAATCTTCCTTGGGAAAAACTTGACTTAGTTGATATTTTTGCTAAATTAATCAAATAAATTACTGACCCCTTTCGGGGAAAAAAATTATATTTTAAATAATTAATTTTATATGATAAAATAGGATGGATGAATTAAGAAAAAGAGTAGTGATAAGATGTTTTTAAAAGCGTTATTCGATAGCGGCTATAAAGAATTTAAACGAGCCAAACCAATCGCTAATAAAATTGATGCGTTAGCTGAAGAAATGACTGGTTTAACTGATGAACAATTAAAGGCGAAGACTGACGAGTTTAAAAAAAGGCTCGCTGAAGGTGAAACTCTTGATTCACTAATGATTGAAGCTTATGCAGTAGTTAGAGAAGCTTCAAGAAGAGTAACCGGGCTTTATCCTTATTATGTTCAGTTAATTGGAGCGATTGTTATTCATGGTGGTAATATAGCTGAGATGAAAACTGGTGAAGGTAAAACTTTAACAGCTGTAATGCCGGCTTATTTAAACGCACTCAATGGAAAAGGGGTTCATATTGTAACTGTCAATGAATACTTAGCTCGGAGAGAAGCAGAAGGTGAAATCGGTGATATTTACCGTTTTTTAGGGATGAGTGTTGGACTTAATATTAGAGCTTTAACCCCGCAAGAGAAAAAAGAAGCATATGCTTGTGATATTTTATATACGACAAATAGTGAATTGGGCTTTGATTATTTGCGTGATCATATGGTCTTATATGAAAGTGACATTACTCAGAAGCGTGGCTTAAATTATGCGATTATTGATGAAGTTGACTCAATTTTAATCGATGAAGCGAGAACACCGCTTATTATTTCAGGTGGCGCTAAACAAAACCACAATCTCTATCGCTCTGCTGACCGTTTTACAAAGAGTTTGCGCGATGAAGATTATTATATTGACATTGAAACTAAGGCGATTGAACTCTCAGAGTCAGGGATGAGTAAAGCGGAGAAAATCTTTTCAATTGAAAACTTATATGATGTTAAAAACGTAACTTTAGTTCACCACATTAATAACGCCCTTAGAGCTAATTATATTATGGAGCGCGACAAAGACTATTTAGTTCAAGATAATGCAGTCTATATTATCGACCAGTTTACGGGCAGAGTTTTACCGGGAAGACAGTTTTCAGAAGGACTTCATCAAGCTTTAGAAGCGAAAGAAAGTGTTGAAATTAAAAAAGAAACAATTACGGTTGCGACAATTACTTATCAAAACTTCTTTCGAATGTATAAAAAGCTTTCTGGCATGACCGGAACCGCGAAAACTGAAGAAGAAGAGTTCCGCGAAATTTATAATATGCATGTTGTTGAAGTGCCGACTAATGAGCCAATGATTAGACATGATGCTTCAGATTTCCTGTTTGCGACTTTAAAAGAAAAATATGCTGCTTTAATTGATGATGTTGCCCAAAGACATCATAATGGTCAACCTGTTCTCCTCGGTACAATCGCTGTTGAGACGAGTGAATATTTAAGTCATTTATTAAAATTGCGGAAAATTCCTCACAATGTTTTAAATGCGAAATATCATGATCGCGAGGCTGAGATTATTTTAGAAGCTGGTCAAAAAGGAGCGGTCACTATCGCAACAAACATGGCTGGTAGAGGAACAGATATTAAGCTTGGTGAAGGAGTTGTTGAGTTAGGTGGACTTGCGGTAATTGGTTCTGAGCGACACGAGTCAAGAAGAATTGATAACCAGTTAAGAGGACGCTCTGGCAGACAAGGAGACCCGGGTTTTTCAAGGTTTTATTTAAGTGCTGAGGATGAGCTTTTAATGCGCTTTGGTGGTGAAACCTTTAAACATCGAATTGAGATGATTCAAAGACTCAATGTTGACAAACATGATAAGAATGCTAAACCCCAACCACTGGAATCAAGAATGTTTACAAGATTTGTTAAAAATGCTCAAAAACGAATTGAAGGTCAAAACTACGACATTAGAAAAAATGTTTTAAGATATGATGACGTTATTAGACGGCAAAGAGAAGTCATGTATGAACAGCGGATGTTCGTGATTACAACAGAAGATATTGAACCGTATGTTTTAAAGACTGTTGAAAACTACACCGATACATTTATGAGATCACACCTCAATAGTGGAAGTGATGATTCTATTTCCGAGATTGTCAACACTTTAAATAGTCACTTATTTAATCAAAATACCTTTATCGAAACTGAATTCGCTAATTTAAATGGCGAACAATTAATCGAATATGTAGTCAAACGTTCTTTAGATGAAGTAACTAAGAAAAAAGAAAATATTCCTTTTGAAGTTTATCGCGAGTTTTTAAAAGTTATTACTCTTCGCGTTATCGATACTCACTGGACAAGACATATCGACCAGATGAGTGAACTTCGCCAAAATGTTAGACTTCAATCTTATGCTCAGAGCAATCCACTTCAAGTTTATCAAGAAGAAGGTTTTAAACTATATAGTGATTTAACCGCTAATATTGCAAAAGATATTACAACCTTTGTCATCCGTGGGCAAATTAGATTTAATGTTGAACGCGAACAAGTAGTTAAAAATACTCGGACTAATGAAGGCGAAGACACAAGAGAGGCTCGCCGCAGAAGACCTCGTCAAAGAGGAGGCAAGTTCCAAAGACCTGTCGGCTGGTAATAGTAATTTGTTTTAGATATCTACGATTTTAGTTGTAGGTATCTTTTTTTTCTTAAGCAAGTTTTTAAGAGAAATTTCTTTTAAAAAAGCTCGGAGTTAAAAGTTTTGTTCTTTCAAAGATTATAACAACATGTTATAATTAATTGAGAATTGAGGTTAATAATGGAAAGACATGAATTAAACAGACATTTAGCTGATTTTAAGACACGAGTAGCTGCTTTGGCAGTTTCTTTAGACCTTAAAAATTTAGAAACTCAATATGAAAAACTCATCCAAGAACAATTAACTACCGGTTTTTGGGATGATGTAAAAAAAGCTCAAGCTCAAATCGAATTAGCGAATGAAATAAAAGAAAAAATTTCTAAAGTTGAATTTTTAACAACAAACCATCAATCAATTGCTGAATTGGCTTCACTTGCCGAAGATGGTAGTGAAGATTATCAAATGGTAGTAGCAGAAATAAAAGACTTAGAAAAAGAATTAAAAACTTTTGAGTTATTAGTCTTACTCAATGGTAAATATGATAAAAACAATTGTATTTTAAACTTACAGGCGGGTGCTGGCGGTACTGAATCGATGGATTGGTGTATGATGCTTTACCGGATGTATTTAAGATATTTTGGTAAAAAAAGATATCGCTATGAAATTTTAGATTATCAACCCGGTGAAGAGGCAGGGCTTAAAAGTGTCTCGATTAGAGTAGAAGGCAGATATGCCTATGGTCATTTAAAGGCAGAGGCAGGAGTTCACCGACTTGTAAGAATTTCACCTTTTGATGCCAGCAAAAGAAGACATACCTCTTTTGCCTCTTGTGAAGTGATTCCAGAAATTAAAGACCTTGAGAAAATTAAGTTAAATGAAGAGGATTTAAGAATTGATGTGTTTCGCTCAGGTGGCGCTGGTGGTCAAAGTGTCAATACTACCGATAGTGCGGTAAGAGTAACGCACCTACCGAGTGGGATTGTGGTAACTTGTCAAAATGAGCGAAGTCAAATTAAAAATAAAGAGACAGCTTTAAATGTTTTAAAAAGTCGGCTTTTACAATTAGAAGAACAAAAAAAAGAAGCAGAACTTTCAGCTTTAAAAGGCGAACAAAAAGAGATCGCTTGGGGCTCACAGATTAGAAGTTATGTATTTCATCCTTATCAAATGGTTAAAGACCATCGAACAAACATTGAAACAAGTCAACTAGAAGATGTTATGGATGGCGATTTAGATATTTTTATTGATGGCTATTTAAGGCAGGTGAAAAAGTGAGTAAGAGAAAAACTTTTATTGTTGAACATTTAGTGATTCTTTTAGGAATTATCCTTTTAAACTTTGGCTTTTACTTTTTCCTTTTAGCGAATAATTTAGTTACAGGAGGAGTTTTAGGAATCGCAACCATTTTAGCTAAATTCAAGATTAAAACTTCGTATTCAATGTTCGCTTTTAATGCATTATTTTTTATTATCGGTCTTATTGTATTAGGGAAAGAATACGCAGCTAAAACCCTTTTCGGCACTATTGTTTCACCTTTAATCGTTTTTATTTTAGAGATTTTAGATGTTTCTCCCAATTTGATTATTAATCAACTCACTGAAGCACCAATTTTAATTTCAGCAATTTTAGGATCTGTTTGTATTGGAGTGGGACTCGGTTTTATTTTTAGAAATGGCGGTTCTACTGGTGGAGTAGACATTATTCAAAACATCTTAAATCAAAAATTACACATCGATTATGTTACAGCGTTTTTCTTAACTGATGGCATAATTGTTCTCTTAGGTTTAATTGCTTTTCGCAATATTGAATTGTTTTTATATTCAATCGGAGCAGTTCTCTTGTTTTCGTTAATCATTGATAATTTATCAATTGCAGGTAGAGCTGGTCATACGTTATTTATCGTGACAGAAAAAGCCGATGAAGTTAAAACGGCAATCTTTAAAAAAGTTGATCGCGGCACAACAATTTTAAATGCTAAAGGTGGTTATTCAGAAAGAGATAAGAAGCTTGTGATTTGTGTCATTCACAAAAAAGAGTTAAACTTAACAAGACATGTAATTCAAAATGCAGATCCAGAAGCATTTACATTTATCGCACAAACAAAGGAGGCAGTTGGACGTGGTTTCTCGCATGAGTAAAAGAATATTAAGATTATTATTAGTTGTAGCACTAGCATTAGGACTTGCAGGCTGTCCACTAAACCAAAACCAAACAATTATCAATCGTTATGAAAATGGTTTATCGACTAATGAGCAGGTCAATAAAGTATATGAGATTTTAAATGAAAATTACTATCAAAAAATACCGCTTAATTTAGCTAGAATTGATAGTTTAGATGAGTTTTTTGATTATGTTGATCCCTACACTTTTCTTTTTGAAGGTGGCACTAAACAAATTGAAATTGGTGATAGTTATTATGGAATCGGATTAACTCTTCAAGATCATTCAGATGGACTTTTTATTAAAGAAATTAACTATGGTGTAAATCTCGATACCGATATCTTTGTCGGAGATATTATTTTTAGTGTTGAAGATGTAACTTTAAAAGACTTAGAATTTGCCGATAAAGTAGAACTGCTTAAAAAAGGTCCAGGCACTAGGATAAATCTTAGACTGATTCGCTTTAAAAGATTAATTAGCGCCACAGTTGAAATTGTCGAGGTTCCCTATCAAAGCGTTGTTTATAAAAATGATAATGGTGTTGGGGTTATTAAGATTAACCGCTTCGCAGAAAAAACGCCATCACTTTTTAAATCCGCGTTAATTGAGTTAGAAAATGACAATATTAGTTCTTTAATTATTGATGTCAGAGATAATGGCGGCGGTTACTTATTAAGTGTCGAAGGAATCTTAGAAAACTTTTTAACTGGTGAAAAACCTTATATTTATTTGTTAAATGTGAAGAAAAATATAATTATGCCAAGTTATCCTAAAGCTGGAACAGTTAAAAAACCTTATCCAATTTATGTTTTAGTCAATCAAAATAGTGCTAGTGCTTCGGAGATTTTAGCCGGCACGCTTCAAAAAAACAAATATAAAATCATTGGTGAAACCACTTACGGAAAAGATGTTTACCAAGTCTCTTATCCAATGCCAACTCCGCTTTTTCCTGAAAACACTTATTTAAACTATACTCAAGGTTACTGGCAGTTTGCTGACGGTACAACAGCCAAAGGCGGCATAAAACCTGATATCTATATGAAAGATACAGGGGTTAAAACTTTATATTATCCAGTCTTATTTGAAGAATACAAACTTGGTGATTCCAGTCCATATATTAGCGTTTATCAATATTTAATTAGTAGAACTACGAATCAAGTATATGAACCAGGTCTTTTTGACCAAGTCTTTCAAGATATGGTTAATACCTATCAACAAGAAAATGGACTTCCCGAAACTGGAATTTTAGATGAAGCGACACTAAAACATTTAATTATTTTTTATCGCAATATGATGCGCGATAGTAATAATGACAATCTCTTAAATAGTGCAATTGAATATGCGAGGAACGCAATTGATTCAGATCAATGAAGTAAAAAAAACTAGATATGGTTATAATGTTATTTTTAATGAAGAGCGAGTAAATATTGAGGATTCTGTTTGGTCAAAGTTTAAATTAAGAAGAGGACAAAGTCTTGAAAAAGCGTTTTTCAAACAACTTTTAAAGGAAAATGAGCTTGCCAAAATCAGGCGAAAATCACTCGCTTTTTTGGCGCGAAGAAGAAGCGTTTTTGAGTTTAAAACTTATTTAAGAAAACTTGAAGCAAATTTTAAACTAATTGAAAACCTGACAAAAGAATATTTGGAAAAAGGCTATTTAGATGATTATAATTACGCTTTAGGATTGATTGAAAAAGAAAAGTCTCGCTATGGTAAAAATAAAATTAAAACGTTGCTAATTAAAAAAGGGATTAAAGCTGAAATTATTGAAGAGTTATTAGAAAACTTTACTAATCCAAATCTTGAAAATCATGTTAAAGCAGCCTGCCAAAATGTTAAAACTGCTAATTATAATCAAGCTTATCAAAAGGTTAAACGTTCTTTGATTTATAAAGGTTACGAGAGCCGCGAGATTGATAAATTAATTATTAAACATTTAACTAAAGACGCTTTTGATTCCAAAAAAAGCATTGTGAAATTTTATGAACAAGCCTTAAAAAAACATCAAAAAAAATTCAGCGGTAAAGAGTTAGAATTAAGAGTAAAAAAAGCACTTTATAATAAAGGTTTTACCTTAAAAGAAATTAATGAAATAATGAGGAGCCAGTAGATGTTTAAATTTAATCAAGAAGATGCATATTTTTTTAATCAAGGAAAACTCTATGATGCGAAAAGAATTTTTGGTTCATTTTTAAACAGAGACCAAGCAGGTGTTATTGAATCTACTCGATTTACTGTCTATGCCCCCAATGCAAAATATTTATCCGTAGTCGGAGATTTTAATGGTTGGAACATCAATGCGCATCAACTGACTAAGATTGATGAGATTGGGGTTTGGAGTATTACTATTCCTTGGAACTTAGAATGGGCTAAATATAAGTATTACCTTGACACCGGTGTCGAGAAACTCTATAAAGCTGACCCCTATGCGACTTTTGCTGAAGAAAGGCCAGGAACTGCATCTAAAGTCTATGATTTAGAAGGCTACGAGTGGCATGACTCTAAGTGGCAAAAAGAAAAAACATTAATTTATGATAAACCGCTTGCGATTTATGAAGTTCATCTCGGTTCATGGCGCAGAAAATACGGTCACTTTATTAAATTTAATGATCTTGTTGAAGAATTAATTACCTATTTGAAAACTCAAAATTTTACCCATATTGAGTTAATGCCAGTCTATGAACATCCGCTCGATGGTAGTTGGGGTTATCAAGGCACAGGTTATTATGCTGCTACAAGTAGATTTGGCGTACCTAAAGATTTAATGTACATGATTGATCGCCTCCATCAAGAAGGTTTTGGCGTAATTTTAGATTGGGTTCCAGGTCATATTTGTAAAGACCCTCATGGGCTTTACTATTTTGATGGGACTCCGCTTTATGAATATGATGAAAAGTGGAAGCGAGAAAATGAAGTTTGGGGAACCGCTAATTTAGATTTAGCAAAAGGAACAACCCGAAGTTTTCTAATTTCTAATGCCCTTTTTTGGTTAAAACATTTTCATGTTGATGGTTTTAGAATTGATGCAGTTGCAAATTTAATTTACTATTTAGGTGACTTTAGAAATGGCGTTAACTATGGCGCTTTAGACTTTTTGAAACAACTCTCAACAGTTCTCTTTAAGCATGATGATAAAATTTTATTGATGGCTGAAGATTCAACAGCATTTGAAGGTGTAACAAAACCAGTTAGTCATGGTGGCTTAGGATTTAATTATAAATGGAATATGGGTTTTATGAATGATGTTTTACGTTATTTTAAAAAAGATCCAATTTATCGCAAGTGGCACCATGATGATATAACATTTGGCTTAACATATGCTTTTTCCGAACAATTTATCTTACCTTTTTCGCACGATGAGGTCGTCCATGGCAAAGGTACACTTTTAACGAGAATGCCAGGCGATTACTGGCAAAAGTTTGCTAATTATCGGGCTTTAATCGGGCTTTGGGCAACGCATCCCGGTAAAAAACTCCTCTTTATGGGACAAGAATTCGCTCATTTTTCAGAGTGGAACCATAACCGGAGTCTAGATTGGCACTTATTGGATTTTCAGTCACATAAAAGTGCTAATCTTTTTGTCTCTGATATTTTAAAACTCTATCACGATGAAAAAGCACTTCATCAGTTGGATCATCAGCAAGATGGTTTTATCTGGCTTGATGCTACTAACAGGGAACAATCAATTTTCTCTTATGCCCGATATGCAAAAGATGGTTCTTTTGTGGTGGTTGTCTTAAATATGACCCCAAACGTTCATCATAATTTTGAACAAGGTGTGCCGAAAAAAGGAAAATATCGCGAAATTATTAATAGTGATCAGAGTAAATATGGCGGTTCTGGACAATATAATGGCGCTGAATTGTTTACTTTTGATGGCTTTAAACACGGTCAACAACAATACGTTAAAATGCTTATTGCACCGCTCTCGATTTCAATTTTAAAGTTAGCGGAATAAACTGTAATTGTTTACAGCTTGTTTTTGCTTAAGAAAACACAGTAGTTGTGGTATAATAAAGTGGTATTTTTAAAAAAATAAAAGATGAGGGATAATCAAAATGAATTGTTTTAAAGATAAAGAAACATTTATTTATCACTTTAAAAGACAAGTAGAATCGACTTATGCAATTCCCTTTGAAAAATCTAATAGTTATCAACATTATGTAGCATTAGGCGAATTGGTCCAAAAACATCTTTCAAATGATTGGATTAAGACTAAACAAGCTCAAGAAGATGTTAGGCAAGTCTATTATTTTTCAATGGAATTTTTAATGGGAAGAATGATTACTAATAATTTAATGAATGCTGGTCTTTATGATGTTGTAAAAGCGGCATTTGACGAGTTAAACCTCGATATCAATGAAATTGAACATCAAGAGTCAGATGCGGGGTTAGGCAATGGAGGTTTAGGTCGTTTAGCGGCTTGTTTTATGGATTCATCAGCTGCACTCGCACTGCCCGTTCACGGTAACTGCATTCGCTATCGTTATGGCTTTTTTAAACAGTCAATTGAAGATGGCTATCAAGTAGAATACCCTGATCACTGGCTTAAAGATATTCATGTTTGGGAGATTAGAAGAACTGAAGAAGCGGTCGATGTTCCATTTTATGGTCATATTGAAATTGAAAGCCAAAATGGTAGATTAAAAGTTATTCATAAAAACGCTGAATACGTTAGATCTGTACCTTATGATGTCCCAATCGTTGGTTATGAGAATGGTGTTATCAATAGTTTAAGACTTTGGAACACTGAAGCTAGTGATAAAACCCAAAACCTAGGCGGAACTTTTGAATACCACAAAAAACTCCGTCAAATCTCAGAGATGTTATACCCAGATGATCACACAGATGAAGGTAAAATTTTAAGACTTAAACAACAATATTTATTTAGCTCTGCCGGTGTTATCAGCATTTTAAGAAAACATAAAAAACAACACGGAACTTTAAAAAACTTGGCTGATTATGTCGTTTTTCACATCAATGATACACATCCAACACTAATTATTCCTGAACTGATGCGAATTTTAGTCGATGAAGAAGATTTCTTATGGGAGGATGCTTGGAATATTACTAAAAATTGTGTCGCTTATACAAACCATACAATTTTAGCTGAAGCTCTAGAGAAGTGGCCAATTAGACTTTTTCAGCCCTTACTACCGAGAATCTATACAATAACTGAGGAAATTCACCGCCGATTTGATTTACAATTAAAAGAAAAATATGGTGCTCATTCGCGTCAAGTTTATGATATGGCAATAATCAAAAACGGTTTAATTCATATGGCAAACCTAGCAATAGTTGGCTCATTTAGTGTCAATGGAGTTGCGAAACTTCACACAAAAATTTTAAAAAGTATTACGATGAAAGATTTTCATCTATTTTATCCCAATAAGTTTAATAATAAAACTAATGGTATTACTCATCGTAGATGGTTATTGCAGTCTAATCCTGAGCTAGTAGAACTTCTAAATAAAACTATTGGTCCGGAATGGATTGTTGAGACAAGAAATTTGGAAAAGGTTTTAAAATATCAAGATGATCCTAAATTTAAAAAAGAATTTAAAGCGATGAAACTTGCCCGTAAAAAGGCTTTAGCGAAAAAAATTAATGACCAAATTGGAGTCAGTCTCGATCCAAATTCAATCTTTGATATCCACGTTAAAAGACTTCACGAATATAAAAGACAGCTTTTAAATGCGCTTCATATAATGTATTTATATAATGAATTAAAAGAAAATCCTCAAATGCGAGAAAATTTCCATCCACAATCATTTATTTTTGGAGCAAAAAGCGCCCCAACTTATTACTTTGCGAAAAAGATTATTAAATTAATTAATACAATCGCAGTTAAAGTAAATAGCGATCAAGAAATTTCACAATACATTAAAGTCGCTTTTGTTGAAGATTATAATGTTACTTATGCTGAATCAATTATGCCAGCTGCAGATATTAGCGAACAAATCTCAACTGCTTCAAAAGAGGCAAGTGGGACTGGTAATATGAAGTTTATGATGAATGGAGCTCTAACACTCGGCACTTTAGATGGTGCTAATGTTGAGATTAATGAACTCGTTGGCGATGAGAATATGTTTGTTTTTGGGATGCGAGCAGAAGAAGTAACCGAACTTGAAAAAACAAAAACATACAAGCCAGTTGAAATTTATTTAAATAATCCGAAACTAAAAAGAGTTATCGACCAATTGACAAATGGCTTTTTCTCTGATGTTAAAGCTGATGAGTTTTTAGAGATAAGAGAATCACTTTTAAATCGTGATCAATATTTTGTCTTAAAAGACTTTGATGCTTATAAAGAAGCACAAGCAGCAGCTAATAAGCTTTATCAAGATCAAGAAACTTGGATTAAAAAAACAATTATTAATACTGCAAAATCAGGCTTCTTTTCAACCGATCGAACTATTGCCCAATACAATGAGGATATTTGGCGACTAAAGAAAATTAAATAAAAAAGGGGGCTGTAAAGAAATGAGAATTTA
>LSQX01154537.1_pt1 | contig 43771 bp, 30 predicted proteins | sample 654561 | NCBI WGS metagenome assembly LSQX01 (sample SAMN04489861, study PRJNA283612) | anaerobic digester metagenome | isolation source: 4 biogas reactors fed with cattle manure at either 37C or 55C with and... | place: Denmark: Kongens Lyngby | collected 2014 | reverse complement strand
ATAGAAAAGCAATTTCCTATCTAGGGACGTAACCATTTTAAATAGCTTCATAATGTAAATCCTCCTGAAAAATATGATTTGATTTTGTTATGGCATGCCGAAAAGACCGCCGACGTCGAATAAGCCCATTTGAGTAGGCATATCCCGCATGCGCTCGCCGGTATCGTAGTTTGAGATCAGCACCTCGGCATATTCACTGCCGTTGTCATAACGCTGTGCGAGGTTGTTGATTCGGCTGACCGTTTCGATATTGTAGTCTTTATACAATTCCCGGATGAATTCGCAGTCGTTGTAGCTGACCAGCCATTTGCCCAGACAGGATGCCAAGGTATCTCGCAGGCGGTAATGATCCTCTTTTCTGAACACCACCTCGTAGTGTCCCTCCGTTTGATAATATGGGGGGTCGCAGTAAATGAAAGCGTGTTCTCGGTCGTACTGCTTTATCAAAGCTTCAAAGTCCTTGTTCTCAATGACTGTGTCCTTGAGCCTCCGGCTTGCCTGCCAAATGAGGTCAAAGGATTTGCGGATATCGAAGGGCTGACATCCATAACTGGTGCAGCCGCTTCCGTAGCTTAATCGGATGAGCTTGTAAAAGGCTGCGGCGCGTTTCACATCGTTCATCTGCGCTTTTTCTAAAAGGATGGGCTTGATTTCTTCAAACTGAAGCTCGGTAAGATGCTTCTGCGCTATCTCCAATTCCTCATGCAGATACTCGTTTGTGAATTCCTCCTTCCCCAGAAATTTTTTCAGGACATTGAATTCGTCCCTCCCATTAATGAGGAAGAAAGCCAAGCTCCTTTAGCAAAGTCATGGGCCTGTCACGGATACAGGTGAACATATTGGCAAGGTCGGAGTTAAAATCGTTATATACCTCCATGACCGTGCTTGGCCTTCGACCGAATAACACCCAGCCGCCTCCGCCAAATACCTCGATGTACCTGCCGAATTCCTTCGGCAGTCTCTGATAAATCAGATCCCGCAGAGACTTTTTACCGCCCACCCAGCTGATGGGACTGTTCATTGCATCACCTCCCTCGGCTGCGGGAGCTAATCCTTTCAACCTCGGTTCTCAGACAGGAGCCGTCAGGACTCCAGCAGATAAAGCCGACGCCGGGATATGGGCAGCCATCACACCGGGTGGTATCTTTGGGCGGGGGGACGGTAAACTTTTTAGGAAGACCGGTTTCTCCCGCATTTACTTTTGCTTCTGTGCTTAAATCATTGTTCATGGTTCAGCTCCTTTCTCGGAAAAACAAAAAAGGCGCTGCCTTTTTTGTAAAGACAGCGCCCTCTCGTTCATTTATTTAGTTGTTTGGCTAACCGTTTCGGAAATAAAAATAGCGCCCTTCAGCTTCAAGAGAAACTAAAGAGCGCTACATATTCATCTGCATTCCCTGGTCGGGGTATAGGATAGCAAAGCTTTTCGTCTGCAGATGCGTGACCGCCTCGCTCAATAAAAATTCGTGATTGGCCTTAAGCCAATTGAGATCCTCGGCTGTGGCATCCTCCGGCTTACCTTCACCATAATAGTAAGATTTGACCGTCGCCGTTATATATTCTGATTCACCGCAGTCCTCGACTAGCTCTTTATATAACTGGGACTTTTGAATGTCCTCCGCTTCGGGGATACCACTCATGAGGCCGACTGCACTGATGCCGGTGTTGGTTTCCAGACCAATGATGGAGAACACCTTGCTCATTTTACATTCCTCCCATCACCGGACCGCCGTATCCAGCATCAGGCGAGCTGTTTTTCATCTCCTGCGCCAGCTTCATGGAGTAATTTTCGCTGTCCCAAAAGCTGACATAGATTTCTCCATCCGGCGTTTTGATAGGACGCTGCTCGAATCCTTCCCCGTACCCATCAGAGTTCTGCCCGCATACATAATCCATAAGCGCAGCGGTTTCTTCTCCAGAGAGAGGGTCCTTCAGTCCTGCAGCCATGACTCCCCACAGCTCGCCATCAACAATCTCCACTGTCGGGTACAGACTATACACCTTTTCCTTGAGAGCTTCGTCGTGAATGTACTCGGCAAGACCTCGGTCATTTTCAAAGTGCCGGTTCTCCTTTGCAATGGCAGCGAGGATTTGATCCTCATAAGCCACCGCATCCCTGGACGAAATATCCTCCCGCTCATCCTCCGAGCAGTCATACTGAGGATAGCTGAAAATCTTCAGAGGGAAAAAGATTCGCATTGTTTCGTTTGCCATTTTGAATTCCTCCATTCTTTTTTATTTGAGACCCTAAAAAAGGGCATAAAAAAAGCGGGGTATCTTCATTATGAAAATACACCCGTTCTTTTTTAGGTAGTAGTCAACTGACGAACTGTTATCTTTATTTTTCGGCTGTCATTGTTTATGTAATGCTATCCATTTCAATAAATACGGCCTGTCATTGTTTGCCGGCACTTCAAACCACTCCGAGCATAGAAAATATTCTTCGCCATATATTTTAACCGGTGATGAATAATACCTTTTTGGGCTTTCTCCATCCGTCAGGCTGGCTTTTTGGAGCAGCGGATACTGAATATCAAAAGCCTCCTTTGAATACTCCTTTGTCTGCATTCTATCTATTTCTTCTTTGCTGGCCTCACCGTTTTCAAGCATTTTGCGAAGCACCGCCCTTACAATTACTCCGATTTTCATTTCCTCAAGTCCGTCGATACCGTTATACTCTATTGCTTCAAGCTCCGGTGATATCTTTTTCTTTGCTATGTTTCTAATTCCTTCACTGATCTGCTTTGTTTTTTTGCTTGCAAAAAGATTATACATCTGCAAGCTTCGCATAAACAGCTCCGAAGTATCCGCAACATCCCCCAGTACATTTAGAACAGGCTCAAGAATTTTATCGCTGAAATCTTCATTGGCTATGATACGAATATTGTATTTCAGATTAACAGTTCCCAGTGCGGTGGAAATATCGCCGAGGCAGGCATTTATATCATTAATAACAGCCGGATTTATTTTCGGTGATGTAAAAATGATTGTCCCGGTATCAATATCGAAATATCCATAAATACACATTGCTGTCCTTATACATTTTTTGATAACCCTGGTCACGGTTTCTTCTTTGGTTCCGTAATTCAGACCTGCTTCATGAAACGCAACATCAATAGCATAGATGTGCTGCTCATCTTCATCAAAAGATATTCCCATTACATCGATTTCAGCCTGAGCAATCACCTGATCTATTCCACTGTTACCTTTATACAAATCATAGCCGTACTTGGTTTTGAATATATCAGATGAATTTTTCATTAACTGCTCAATCGTCTCTTTGTGCTTGAGTTCCCATTTAGATGAAGCCTTCCAGTTTGTCTGCACAAGCTGGCATTCCTTAATATGCCTAAGCCATGATAAAAGCAGCGATTCACCAATTTCTATCTTCATTAAAGACACCTCACAATACATACTGTTCAAAGGAAAGAATATACTAATCTTGTTTCTTAAAATCTAAGACTTGCAACGCTTTGATTAAGCCTTCGCGATATTTTTTCTGGTTGCCATTTCCGGGGAATGGTAGAAAGAAAATGCTTTCCTCATCTCGGTAAGACTTCATAATATCAGATATACTGATTTCAGGTTTCACTAAGGTTATTTTACAAACGATTATTAGTTTTGGCTTTTCTTGCTGAACCAGTGCAACTAATCGTGGAATATTTGTATGAATACAATTACTTCTTTCACCGTCAGGCAAACCATTTATAGGTTCATCACATATGTCATATAGCCAACAATTCCATTGTTTGAAATCGTCAAGTGTGAAAATTGGTTGAGCGAAATACTCATTAAAAGCTTTTTTCGTCTCCCTATAAAGTGCTGAATCCTCTTTATAAAAGAACGTTCCGCCTTGGGGTCTTGATTCTCCGACAAACAACACTTCAATATCATCAGGTTTATAATAATTCCTCAAGTCCTCAAAAGTACTGCTTGGCATATTTTCACCACCTTAATAGATAATAGCTCCTAAATCGTCATTCGTAAATTCCTATTCATATATGTGTTTTAATAAAAGCAAATCGTCTTCAATCATACATTCTATTTATAATATTTAGACGTAGATTCCCATATGTCCCAAATGTCATCTATGAAACGCCCCAAAAAACGGGGTCAAAAATCGCAGTTTTTTACCTCAATTTTTACCCATTTTTTGCTCAAAAACCACTACATATAGTGGTTGACCTGCCTCATTTGCCCTTTAAACCACTATTCGTCATCATTATTACGCACTCAACGTGCCTTGAGGATACAAAAAAGATGCCGCTTGAACCTGGTGGGGCCTTGGCGGCGGGGTAAATTTCTAAATAAAATGCCCTTTCACGTTCAACTTACTTGGCTGTAAGCACAAAGAAATCAAAGGTTCAACCATTATTATCTGAATACTTTTACAGGAGCTTAATCCTATCTTCAACTACAAATGTAATTATTCCAACCTCTTTAAAATACTATTTACTTTTTCTGTAATAAACTTTGAGTGAGTTTTCTTTTGACCAAACTCCCAATCTCCCCAAGCCTTATATATAGATTCTGCTTTATAATACCCCCTGGTATCTGCTTTGCTCCTTATAATATCCACCATCTCCAGAAGCCGTTTGTCTTTATGCAACCATTCAAATTTTGTTAAAACGTCAACCACATGCAGAATATCATACCAAAGTAACGGGGCTTTTAGCTTCTGAAATCCGCTTCCCATTGCAAACATATAAGGTCTTCGCTCTTTTCTTTGCTCCCATAATGAAAGCAACACTTCTGCGCCATTGACAGCTTGCGGCAAATCATGATACTCATCAAATAATGATAACAACTTCAGCATTAACAGTGTTGCGTAAGGACATGGATCGTCCTTTCTTCCGGGGCCTCTAAACTTACCCAAGTCAGATGAAACCTTACATGGCCAGCCATTATCACTTTGTAAATCAAGAAGAAATTCAACCCCTGTTTTAATTCTGTTATTCTCTGAATATCCAAGCTTTTTTAGTATATATAGAATGAGCGGAGCATCACAAAGCATCCAGGACCACTGTTCCTGACCAGTACCGCCAAAGTGCTGAGGAATATTTACTTTAACCTGATACAGGTTTTCAATAGAAACATGTTCAGCTATCTTTCTGACAGCTTCGGCAATCTCAGACGTACTTATATCAAATCCAATGTCAGCAATGAAACAAAGCTTATGTATCAAGTGATTGGAATCATTATGCGATTTTAATACTTCTCCCGGCCAGTTTTTTAACTGATTTAATAAATTATTTATTTGTTCAACCGGCAAACCTAATCTTTCATATTCTGCAGCATTCATTATAAGTATTGCCCTCCAAATAATAATCAGCCAACTTGTTTCTGTATCCTATAAATCAAAAATGTTATCCATTTGCTTGGTTGCTTTGTCTGCCCAAAATCAAATTCAGAATAAGAACGTGAAACCGACTCAGCGAAGAACCTGCCATCAACAGTTTTTTTCATGGCAAATTCAAGCATTTCATTAAATTCAGGGGACTTTATTGCGTATGGATATAAGGATAACACATCAAGAACCCTAAGAATCCCATATTTCACAGCAGGATATTTCAATTTCAAAAAATCATTTCCTATACCAAACCCATAAGGACGCCATGGTTCCATTCTCTTCTTCCAATGTGTAAGCAGCAAATCAATAGCCTCATTAAGTCTTGCATCATTTCTGTACGCATCATACTGACCCAACAGCATTAACACGTTCAGGTTATCCATCGGGCATGATTCTGAATCCTGAAGTTTCTTCCCTGTAGCACGATTTGATGCGCAATGCCATCCTCCGTCTAATCGCTGGGTTTCAAAAATCTTCTCAATAAATCGAAGAATATGAGGATCATAGTCACATCCCATTTTTACAAGAGAGGCAAAGATAATGGTAGGAATGCAAAAATATCCGGATTTTGTGCCGTCCTGAAGGATAAATGTACCATCCTCCTGCTGCAGTTCAAACAAATTTTTAATTTCATCTTGAATATAGATATCTTCAACTCTGAGTCCTATATCAGACAGGAAGAACAAATCCCAGAAAGCATTCCCAGTACTTGTGTATGCTACTTTGCCGGATTTCAAAGAAGAAATTCCAACACTTGAATCCTTAAGACGGTTTATTACTATTTGTATTTTAGAATCAGCAGTTGCTAACGATGGCTCAGCCTTTTTCCCCAACAACTGATTTTCCACGGCAAATTTCAACCATGAATTATCTTCCAACAGCCAATCCTTAACTTTTTCATCCATTGCTTTTCTCCTTATTCTTTCAGTTCAAAAAAACAATCTTTGTAATCTTTTACAAAGTATCTTTTGCCTTTTTGAATTATGGTATGACCTTCAATTTCAAGATGGAGTTTTTGTCCGTCTATAGCTTCCGGATATTTCTCATTCAACTCGCCATCTTTTTTCAAAGTTCGCCAATAAGGAGTATCATCAATGCCACGCTCAACCGAAGCCTTAGCTGCAATATTGATAAATATACCTGCTGTTAATGGACATGTATTATCTGCACCGTGCTTCTTCGCCAAATAACTTCTTATATAATCTGAAGTAATAACCTTACCCTTTGGCACTTTTTTCATGATTTCATCGTAAGCAAGAGGAGGAGCAATAAGCAGTTTTGTTCCACCATACATTGAAATTGCCTTCGGATCTGTAATTTCTGAAATCTTAGGCATGTCCCTACTGTCCTGCAGTTGTTGATTAAAAGATTTCTTTGCCATATAATTCAACTCCGTTTTCTCAAAATAATCCACAATTATTTTATCACATTATTTATGGAATTTAACATATCCTTTGCTAATGGCAAATCAAATGATGAGTAAAACTTATAATTGTGGCTATCATCCCCCTATGATTTTGATTATACTCCACCCCGGGTCAAGTGACCTAATGCTATTTACCAACATTCGCATTATTAAAATATCAACTTTTCCCAATCTATCTTTCTAGAAAAATATCTTAGCCTGCTCTTCATTTTTATAAAAAATTATGCTATACGAATTAAAAATCTGAATTCTATCAACTTTATTCCTGATTACACATTCATTATAAGCACCACTCTCACATACCGTTTCGCTAAGCACTTTCTTAATACACTCTTCATCCAAGGTAGGGGAGTTGGGGCACATCTCTTTACCTTTTTCAATCCTTGTTGCACATCTCCAAACCACCCTACCTCTTTCCGTTCTTCTCCGATAAGATACACCACAATCGTCGCATACAAGCAAATTCCCCAAAAGGTATTTACCATTATATTTGTTTGAACACGTTCCACTGTGCCATCCTCTTTAGTCACAATCCTTGAACGCTTTGCCGTTTCCTCCTGCACTTTATCAAATATTTCGGCTGAAACAATCGCTGGATGGCTATCCGTTACATAGTACCTGTTTCGTTGCCCCATATTCTTGATTTTTTTACCGATCATAAAATCCTCGGTAAAGGTCTTTTGCCGCATGGTATCGCCTTTGTACTTCTCATTCTTCAGTATCTTATGAATTGTTTTTGTATCCCAAATCTCCATGCCCGTTACTGTTTTAATCCCCTGGGATTCCAGATAAGTCTTTATTTGTCCTAATGACAGACCTTGCAAATACATATCGAATATCTTCCTGACGACCTCTGCCTGCTCCGGAACAATAACAATCTCACCGTCTACACAGGTGTATCCCATAAAATTCTTATACTTCGTAAAGATATCGCCCTTTTCAAACTTGCGCTGAAATCCCCACTGAATATTCTCGCTGGTATTCCGGCTTTCGTCCTGTGCCAGCATCCCCCTCAGTGTAATCTCAAATTCCTTTTCCGCATTGATCGAATCCAGTTTTTCATTTTCAAAATGCATATTGATCCCTCGCTCTCTTAAAAATCTTATAATCTGCAAAATCTCCAGCGTATCTCTTGATACCCTGCTGATTGACTTGGTGATGATGTAATCGATTTTGCATTTCGCCGCTTTCCTGAGCATTTTGTCCAACCCAGTCCTGCTCTTTCGACGAAGTCCACTTTCTAGGTCATAGAATACCCCTGCATAAATCCAATCGGAATGGCTTCGTATCATCTTCGTGTAAGTTTTTATCTGAATCTCAAGGCTGCGCAGTTGCTCGGGTCCGGATGTGCTGACCCTGCAATAGGCGGCAACCCTGAGCTTTTTATTCTCTTTGGGTTTAGTCGGTATGATTCTAACATTTTTCATCTCAAACTTTTTATTTGTATAAACATAAACTGGGTAAGGTCATATGCATACTAATATTTTACAAAATAAAGGACGTGAAAGATAGCCTCCACGTCAAAAACAAGTTTTCATATCTGAACTCTCAAACGCCTGATAAATCAACCCTTCGACCTCTGCAACAGGATTATTACCTCCACGTGCCTTGAGTGCGTAAATAAGATGTCGTACCCCTCTGGTATCCCCTTGGTGGAAGGGTTGATTTCAAAAATTCGAGCCTATATACCCATTTTGAGATTTTTACTTCCAATCAGATATATTATATTTAGTCAATAATTCCTTTGACAATTTCATACCCTCATCTGTAATTGCCACGGACTTGGAACGGTGGCTTCCCTGTCGGATATAGCCTTCTTTATCAAGTTCATTTATAATGTCAAATACATCAACAGTATGGTCAATTCTTTAGCTGCCTTCTCCGGGCTAGTTTTATCCGTCATGAAACTTCCCCTCCCTCTGAACAGTCACATTTTATTATTACAGATGTTCACTTTTGTTCACGGCATCACTTTCATTCCATATTTCATTCCAAACTTGTAATAACCCCGTGTTTTATCGCTTTATCATACATCTCACGGAAAGCCGCCTTTGCACCTTCCCCAAATCCTATAGATATGGAACTTATAAAGCTGTCGTAGATAATCTTGCCTTTGAATGGAAGCAGAACAGTTTCAATTTGAGCAGGCAAGCCTCGTCGCAATGTGTTTGACACCGAATTGCTTATCCCTTTTATCCCATAAAGTCTGTCTTCGCCTTGTTCGTTCGGAGCGATGGCAACGGCGTATTCCGGCTGATACTCTAAAATAAAGATCATTCCTTTTTTGTGGTTTGTTCTCCACAGCTTCAGAATGTCGATTTTCTCTTGCGGAAGTTCTGTTTCATTGATATATTCGTCTATCAGCTCCGGCTTTTTCCACAGTACTTCTCTGACTTTGTGCACCATCATATCGTTGACAGCGTTAGGATATTCCGGCTTGATTTTGGCTTTAATTACACCCTTCCGTTCATTGACAAAGCCTATCAAGCCATACCATGTCTCATAGAAAAGTCTGCATTCCTCAGAGTTTAACTGTGCCGATTTTATATCGTCAACCATGGCACAACATTTCTTGTATTTTTTTCCGCTTCCGCACGGGCAGGGGTCGTTACGTCCGACTTGCGGTCTTTGCAATGTTGGAAATTTAACAATATTTTCATTATGTTTGCTAACAATCTCGTGAAGCTCGGACGGTGTGTATCCGTTATTTCCCCAGATGCGCGTGTTGTTCTTTGCAAGCATAATGAGATTAATAAACTCCTGCAGCTTTTCTTCGCCGTCAAATACAAGATTATGGCTGTCCAGAATGGGACCCAATTCCCTTATCCCGTCACCGTAAGTTATATAACTCCTAACTTCCTCATAGCCTTCCGAGGTATTTTTTCTGTAGCCAAAAACGTCATACATAAAACGGCGTACATTCCACCAGTGGTCGTTATCTTCGAAACCCTCATCAGTGTATTTAAGAAATTCACTTTTTTCGGGTATATAGCGGGGCTTGTCCGCTTGGTACTTCAGTAAATAATCGGCTTGGTCAAAATCGTTAAAAAACCAATAATGCACGATGTACTCTTTGTAAAAACAGTACCAGCCATCTTTTAACACAAGCGGCAGGAGGAGAATATAAATTTCTTCTTTGCTCGTCCAATCGGCATTTTGTTTGTTGAAAATACTAACGAAGTCATCTCGGCTAATAATGCCATATAGATTCACCGCTGCCCTTGCATAAGAATCAATCAGCTTGCGGATAATTGATCTTCCGTTTGGGCAACGGACGACGTCTGATGTGCAGTTATATTGTTCGAAAATTTTCTTTGCCTTCTCTTCGGTCATATATTCCCACTCCTATCCTCTGAAAGTATATTAATACTATATCACATAAATCCTTATAGTCATCTTTAGAAATGTACACATGCTCATTCATGCTTCTATAAAACTTCTTTATACTCGCTGCTGTAGTTTTTATAGCGCCCGACATCGACCACATACACTTGTGAATGAAAAAATAACCTAAAAAATATCTATTTGTACGGAATATTAGTTATTCAACCATTCAGCGATATCAATTACATGTATTCCCTCATACTGATACGGTTCGTGTCTTGTCCTAGCAATTAACAACTTAGGATACGCATCTTTTATTTTTAGCAACGAATCAACTTCTCTTTCGAAAGTTTTTTCGTTAGAAATATCATCAGATACCTGAATATAAATCTTTTCATTCTGCTTGACCGCAACAAAGTCTATTTCTTTCCTATATAGCACACCTACATAGATTTCATAACCTCTTCTCATTAATTCAATCGCGACTATGTTTTCCATTACTCGCCCATAATCAAGATTTCTAGTCCCCAACTTAGCATATCTAAATGCGTGATCACTGAGGTAGTATTTCTCATTAGAGGTTAAGTATTTCTTCCCGCGAATGTCATACCTCCTAACCTTATAAAATGCAAACGCATTACAAAGATACTCAAGATATGCACCTACTGTCTTATGGTTGATATTGTCAGCATTTTTTGTAAGGGTTTCTGCTATTTTCCTTGATGATGTCAGATTTGAAACATTATCCATCATAAATTCAGCGATTTTATCCATCAAAACAACATTTCTTATTTTATACTTTTGCCGAATATCCCGTATAACTAGCGTGTCAAATACATCTGCAAGATACTTATACTTCTCTTCCTGCTCCTTATACAAATATGAACCTGACATTCCACCTTCCTTCATGAATTGGTCAAATGCCGTTTGAATATCTGCTATTTTGTAATATTGAAGGTATTCAGAGAAAGAAAATGGAAACACTTCTATTTCATAAGTACGACCTGTAAATAATGTCGCTAAATCACTGCTTAATAAAAAAGCATTTGAACCCGTAACGTAAATATCGTATTTCCCAGTAGAATGCAGGCTGTTTATTGTGAGCTCAAACTGCTCACACATTTGTACTTCATCAATAAATACATAATTTGTTTTTTTACGATCAAATTTATCTTCAATATAATCATTTAGCGCATGGTATTCTTTTAGCGCTTCATACTTTAATTGAGTAAGATCGATAAATATAATATTTGAATCCGTTTCTTGCGCCTCAATCCAATCAATATACTCTTCCAATAATTTTGATTTGCCTGAACGTCGTATACCCGTAATCACTTTTATATCAGGCGTTCCTTTTAAACTGATTAACCTGATCAAATATGTTTCTCTATTTATTAGCTTCATCATATCACCACCTACATCTATTGTATCATCCTATTTCCCAAAATCAATTTATTTTTCATTTTGGGAAATAGGACTGTAAAAATATTGTTTCTATCGACCAACTTTCTGCCACAAAAGTGATAGAATCCGGTAGATATATTTCCAAAAACGGAAAACCACTGAATATCATCTGCCTACTAACCTACATTTTTCTCCCCTTAATGACAAAAGTTGTTGGCAACATTAATGCTTTTCTACCAAAATCATTATCTGATGCCATTGCTTTTTCTTCGTCAGTTTCTTCAATAAGCTCTTCAATGATAAAACCATTTTTTGCTAAAGAGTTTATATATGTACTCAACATACGATTAGAGAGCATAATTTCTTTGTCGCTCATATCCGCACAATACCATTCTTCATTAAAATATGGATTACTAAAAACAAGTTTTCCATCTTCAACTGACACACATTTATGAATAGGATGTGACCAGCCAAAAACGAATATTCCATCCTTTTTCAAATAAGAATAAATGCGCTCAAAGGTTTTATCCAAGCTTGTTGTCCAACCAATTCCATAAACAGAATAAACTAAATCGAAATAATTAATTGGTAATCCATATTCATCCTCCATAGGTGAACAAATTAGTTTAGCATTTATTCCCAGTGTTTGAAGATAATTTTCAGTTTTTCCAATTTGATTTGCAGATATATCCAATCCCCACAAATCAGTTGCCCCTAAATCCGCAACATATTTTAAGGAATGACCATTACCGCAGCCTATTTCGAGTACTCTTTTATCAGATAAATCTCCCAATAAGTTCAACTTCTCCTCCGAAGGTAAATAACCTCCCCACTCTGGTAACGCTGTTACACCTAAAAACTCACTACCTATTGTATTCCAAAATTCAGTATTAGTTTTATGGGTATCACTCACATCTATATCAATATTAGCCACTTTACCTACAACTTTACCGCCGACAATATTCTTTTTCATTCTCTCCGCTTCCTCTATTAGTTTCAATATATTTTCCTCTGCTTTCTTTTTGTAGTCTGCATCTGTCACACTGAGTTAAATTCTGCTGTTTTCTCATTTTGGCAATAAATCTTCCGACTTTTACTTGATTCAAACCGACACCGCCTTTCTTTGAGGATATTATATTTCAATCACTTATAAAATCACACCCACGAATAGTAGAATTTAACGTTTAGATTTAGTTCGTTAAATATTGACCTCATACCCTCTTCTTTTTAACCTCTTTTTCTGCCTCTCGAAGAGTATTCAAATAGGCTTTTTCTACGGGGGATAACGTATTCTCCTGGTATCTGCGATATTCATTTTCTGCCTTTTCAATCGCCTGCCAGTGACTTATACTACCTGAATCCTCCAATAGTTTCCTCCTGTTTGACGATAAATTTCTATCAAGCTGTTCAATATAGTCGCTCATATACATGGGGATGTGCTCAATTGCTTGGATTTCTGCAAAATCAAAGAAACCAGAGACTAGATTATTCAGTATCTTAAGTTCCTTTTCATCTAGATAATTTTTTGCTATGGAAATATCTTTCTTTGTAGGAACTTCTCCCGAGAATGACTTCAATCCCATAAATGGCTGCTGCGCATCTGCACGCTTGTAGATTACTTCTGCAGCTGTATGACCATGGGCTGCATAATGTAATTTATTCTGAACTATTTTAAAGAAAATAATGGATTCATCACTATGAGGATCATAATCAACGCTTGTTGAATATAGATCAAGCACTTGCCGATAAAGCACTTTCTCAGAAGAACGAATATCCCGGATTCTATCAAGAAGTTCTCTCCAATAGTTGCCTCCGCCTTGGCCTTTTAGACGCTCATCATCTATTGCAAATCCTTTCCTCATATATTCCTTCAGAATGCTTGTAGCCCAAATCCTGAACTGAACACCTCTTTGAGATTTCACACGATAACCGACGGATATAATAACATCGAGATTATAATAATCCACTTGATATGTTTTTCCATCAGTAGCAGTTGTTGCAAAATTTGCAACAACTGACTTTCGCTCCAATTCATGTTCTTCAAAAACATTCCTTATATGCCTTGAAATAGTTGATTTATCACGTCCGAATAAGTCAGCCATCTGATCTAGCGATAGCCATACCGTTTCATTGTCAAAGGTTACATTTACCTTTGTCAGACCATCATCTGTTGTATATATTATAAGTTCTGATTTATTATTCAACTAGATATCCTCTTTTCTAATTATGATAAAACTGTCATTTTTATTATTGGTTAGCAATACGCAACCGAATACGATGGAACTTATCCATCATAGCATATTTTCCTCCAGCCATTTTTGCTTATTTATTGTTCTAAAGTGAACTTCAAATTTATACCAATATTATATCAGATACAAGCCTGCAGAACAAGTGTTCTTTGCATTTTGTCAACTTTTTTGTTTTTTTATAGCTACATGAACAAGGACTTCAATAACAATTAATATCGAAGAGTAGGTTGGCATGTTTTGTTTTAGCGGGATCTGGCATTTCGCTATACATAACAACAGTTCTCTTGTCTCAACTTCCTCCGTTCGTTTTAGTATGAGTCCCTAAAAAAGAGGCATAAAAAAACGGGGGTATCTTCGTTAATAGAAAATACTCCCGCAAATTTTCAGGAATCGGTTATATTCAATTAAATAAATTGGAATTTAGCAATGTCCTTACAGCTAAACCGCTTCACTATTCTTGATAATTATATCATTACAGCGAATAATAAGCTCTTTAATCCCTCGCGTGCAAAAAAAGCATATGGGCTTCATAACCGCTTTCAGTGCTATATAACTCATTATAAATCCATGTACTTCCTGCAATTTGCTCTTCCTGTTTTATAATTTCAGCCGCAGTAAAAGTAATCATATTAAACTTGGTGAATCCTCCCTCTGTATCAAATCCCATGACAACATTTTTACCGACTGTTAACTCTGTTACCTCGCAATCGTGAAAACCGAATCTTTCTCTGATAATTTGAGGAATTGGCTCCGCTTGCTGTGCCTTTGAGTACTCGTTTAATACACTGTCCATTTTCTTTTTGTTATCGTTGCTGAGTTTTTTTAGCTGATTGAGAATTCTCCTAGTACAGTAGCCCAGAGAGAAAACTCGCATATCTGTAATTTGTTGAAGAAGTTCGGAAGGAAGCTTATTTGTAGTTTCTTTTTTTGTCGTTTCCTGAAGAATGCGGAATTCTTCTCTGCATTTTTTCTCATCAAAGGGCGGACGAATATCATAATTATCTATCAACTTCTGAATGAGGTCTTTTGCTTCAGGCGGCATGTGATAAATTACTTTATCCCCTTCGCTTATCTCTTCGCCGCTTGCAAATTTATCGAGCGGCACAAGTGTGCATCCGTCCTGCTCCAACATAAAACGAGGGCCAACATCGTAAGCCTCACGCTGCATTTTTACAAATTCTTTCTCTTTTCTTTTATAGAGCCGCAAATAGAGAGCTTCGTCATAACCCTCGGCACCGTTATGTACTCTCATACCAAAATGAAGTCCCGTCTGCTGACATAATTCGTACCATTCCTTTGTAAGATACTTCATGAGAACTCCTTTCGGTAAATTTATATCCTTCTCATTTACTCAGATGATATAATACCATATACTACTGTTTCTTTCCATCAGCTTTATACAAGCATTGACTGGACTGTCATTGGCATGTAGCGACAAGGGCAGGCTGACTACTTGCAAAAGAGTCAGCCTGCTCAATAAATTCCTGTTTGCTTATATGCTCTATATTTATCATTTTACTGTCCAGCTATGGAAAATTCAAGCATGGACTCTGAAATACCGAATGTCATCTATGAAACGCCCCAAAAAACAGGGTCAAAAATCGCAGTTTTTTGCCTCATTTTTTGCTTATTTTTTGCTCCAAAACCACTACATATAGTGGTTTACCTTCCTCATTTGCCCTTAGAACCACAATACGTCATCATTATTACGCACTCAACGTGCCTTGAGTGGGCAAAAAAGATGTCGTACCTCACTGGTACCCCCTTGGCGGAAGGATGGATTTCCAAAATCCGAACCTATATATCCAATTGGAGATTTTTTACTTCCAATCAGATATATTATATTTAGTCAATAATTCCCTTGATAATTTCATACCCTCATCTGTAATTGCCACGGACTTGGAGCGGTGGCTTCCCTGTCGGATATAGCCTTCTTTATCAAGTTCATTTATAATGTCAAAATCAAATCCCTTCCATGCCATATCTAAATCTGACTCGAAACGACTTTGTTCATTAAATCTTGTCAAATACATCAGCAGTATGGTCAATTCTTTAGCTGCCTTTTCGGGGTTTGTTTTATCCGTCATGAAATTTTCCTCACCTTCTTAAACAGTCACATTTAAATATCATAGATGTTTCACTTTTGCTCAAGGTAGCACCTTCGTTATATATTTCATTCCAAACTTGTAATAATCCCATGCTTTATTGCCTTATCATATATCTCACGGAAAGCCGCCTTTGCACCTTCCCCAAATCCTATCTGCATAGAACTTATGAAGCTGTCGTAGATGATCTTGCCTTTGAACGGAAGCAAAACGGTTTCAATTTGAGCGGGCAAGCCTCGTCGCATCGTGTTTGATACTGAATTGCTTATCCCTTTTATGCCGTAAATCCTGTCTTCACCCTGCTCGTTCGGAGCGATGGCAACGGCGTNNGATACTCCAAAATAATGAGCATCCCTTTTTTATGTTTTGTTCTCCACAGCTTCAGAATGTCGATTTTCTCTTGCGGAAGTTCTGTTTCATTGATATATTCGTCTATCAGCTCCGGCTTTTTCCACAGTACTTCTCTGACTTTGTGCACCATAATATCGTTAACGGCGTTAGGATATTCCGGCTTGATTTTGGCTTTAATTACACCCATCCGTTCATTGACAAAGCCCATTATGCCATACCATGTCTCATAGAAAAGTCTGCATTCATCAGAGTTTAGCTGTGCAGACTTTGTATCGTCAACTATGGCACAACATTTCTTGTATTTCTTTCCGCTTCCGCACGGGCAGGGGTCGTTACGTCCTACTTGCGGTCTTTGCAATGTTGGAAATTTAACAGTATTTTTATTATGTTTGCTAATAATCTCGTGAAGCTCGGACGGTGTGTGTCCGTTATTTTCCCAGATGCGTGTGTTGTTTTTTGCAATCATAATAAGATTTATAAACTCCTGCAGTTGTTTTTCACCGTCAAATACGAGATTATGGCTGTCCAGAATGGAACCCAATTCCCTTATCCCGTCACCGTAAGTTATATAACTCCTAACTTCCTCATAGCCTTCCAAGGTATTTTTTCTGTAGCCAAAAACGTCAAACATAAAACGGCGTACATTCCACCAGTAGTCGTTATCTTCGAAATCCTCATCAGTGTATTTAAGAAATTCACTTTTTTCGGGTATATAGCGGGGCTTGTCCGCTTGGTACTTCAGTAAATAATCGGCTTGGTCAAAATCGTTGAAAAACCAATAATGCACGATTTACTCTTTGTAAAAACAGTACCAGCCGTCTTTTAACACAAGCGGCAGGAGGAGAATATAAATTTCTTCGTTGCTCGTCCAATCGGCATTTTGTTTGGTGAAAATACTAACGAAATCATCTCGGCTGATAATGCCATATAGATTCACCGCTGCCTTTGCATAAGAATCAATCAGCTTACGGATAATTGCTCTTCCGTTTGGGCAACGGACGACGTCTGATGTGCGGTTATATTGTTCAAAAATTTTCTTTGCCTTTTCTCCGGTCATATATTCTCACTCCTATCCTCTGAAAGTATTTTAATACTATATCATATCGTGTTATACAAATTACATTTAATAGTAATTATTAAATGCCTCACAGTCGTCCTGCCAGATGATTCATTCAACTGTTTAACCCAGTCCATATTCTCAATAAAATCATATCTTATCAAAATGGCTAGAGCTTCAAGATGCCTTGTTGCTGTAATTCTTATGACTATCGGGCCTAGTACACGACTGTTCCATTTTGTTCTGCGAAAAATATCACCGCAATGTGCGCAAAGCAGGGGTGCCAAGCACTTACTGAGCACTAAATTGCTGCAAGCACTACAATTACTGACTTCTTCAAAAGAATCATGGCGCACTGCCTGACACCGTGGCCTGGAAACAGAATCATCCGCAGGACTCTTATACCCTACCGATACCGTTTCATCGCCGTCCAGAACTCATCAATTCTTTTCAGATGCTTCATACGCCGTAGTTTTATTTTGCAAATCTCACAAATATGTTCCAATACTGCTTCTACAATAGCATTGGACACTCTGATTTCCTTTGGCACTCCCTCTTGAAATATGAATCCTATCACCGTCTTTGCCAATCTCACCATAGCATCTTCATTCGGCTCATTCATATCACATGAAATAATCACTCCCGTATTGGCTTCTGCCAGAATACTCATTGTAGGATTTGCAGGCTTATCATACTTCTTATCTGATACTGTAGCCCCCATTGGTCTCACATCCGCTTCCAATGAAAATGTTCCCTTTGGAACCTTGCTTAATTCTCCTAAAAGTTCTTCATCTGTAATCACAAGGTTTCCAAAATTATAAGCGGTAAATGGCAACGGTTCCTCACCAAAATGCCATGTTTTCCTGTCTGATGAATATACAAAAGAGAACATGTTTCCATTTTCAAAATCAATATTAGTATCTGTCTCTTTGTAATAAGTGAATGCCATTTCCAAATCTTCCAGATGCTCCGTCATCCGTACAACTTCACCCTGATTCAGATTATATGGGTAATATCCAGCTTCATAGGACAAGAAATACAGCCAATTATTCTTGCCACGATATTTATATCCCAGCTCTTTGATTATCTCTCGCTGCTTCACTGACAGTTCTTCCCGATTACCCCAGTAGCAAGTAAAATTACTCTGATTAAACATCGCATATTCCATCGACAGGTTCATCTGCTCCTGCATAGTCAGCATCAGGAAACTGTTAAAGGCATCATATCCCTCATAGACCACAATTCCATAACATTCCCCGCCTTTTCCCAATATACTGTAAAATACCGTATTTTCAGGTTCTTTTCCCACACGTATCCCAATGATGTCCATATCCCACAATAAATCCCATGGATTTAATTCGCGAATTCTTGTAGCCACTTCGTATAATCTTTTCCATTCTTCAATCGTTGCTTCTGTTCTCATACTCTCCTCCCGTTTTTCTTCCTAACTTGTTTCATCAATATATTCATACTTTTAAAGCGGTAGCACGGTTCCTGCCCAGCCGAACTTTTTAACCACCGCTTCAAACGCTTAAAGCGTTAAGTGGTGGATAGTTGACATAATGGTGTTTGCTATTTGAAATCGAAATCATTCTTATCAGCCCATTCCTTAAAGATTTGAATGTAAACATCTCCACAAGAACCTACAAAATCGTCATATAAATTCAATTCACGAAGCTTATCCAAATATGCGTCCATATATTCATTTCGTTTTAAGATGTCAAATAATTGTTTCCGAATTTCTTTATCTTCCACACATTCTCTCACATAAAAGCGCATAATTTCCTCATGATTGATTTCTTCATAGGATGGAAGTCTGAGGTTATTCGGGTCATTAATAGGGATTCGCGCATCAGGTTTCAATTCTCTCCTTTCGATTTCCGAAAAAGGAAGGTGATCAAATTGATTTGTATCCTTATGATAAAAAATAGTACGTCTTTCTCTGATAGCCAACATCAAATCAATAATTGTACTCATGTTCCTTATGCTCCTTATGTCCCCCAGTATATCCTTTCAACACCACTATTTGTCGTGCTTCCAGACGTTGCAACAGGATTACTCATCGTAACTTGCTAAAAAGATGTTAAAATCACTCTTGAACAATTGATCTTGTACAATCTTCCATCGTCAGTTGAAGTGGCCTCTTCAAGCATGTTCAAGACCAGTTCCAATGTTGACATGTTGTCATGGAAATTTTCATATTTTCAAAAACAATACCATTTTCTTATATAATAAGCAATAAGCTTTTTCTTTAACCAGCAAAACGTCAAAATATACTTTTGTTTCCAATCTCGCAATTCCTCGTTATAACAGGATTGCGGCTTCTACTGCCTTAAGTGTGCAAAAAAGATGTCGTTTGAGTCTGGTAGCCCCCTAGCGGCAGACTCCGTTTGGACCGTTGCCATATAAATAGATGTATTTCTCGTTTCTTCTATATCAAACCGAATCTCCCAGACATTTCCTTCTGTTTTCCCATAATGATTATTTCCTATTCTTAAATAAATTTTGCTAACCTTTGATATTACTATAAATATATCATAATAAAAGCGATTTTGTAGAAAATTTTGTATATTTGTCAGTCATTCCGGAGCGTCCTTTTCTCCTGCGACCCATTCGTGTGGAAAATCAGAATATAAGCGTCAAAAACCTGGATTTTATCAACTTCATTTCTGATTATGCTTTCATCATAAGCTCTGTTCTGGCAAACAGTCTCGCCAATGGTATCCTGTATCCATCCTTCATCAAGCGTACTGGAATGTGGACATGCGTCTTTCCCCTTTTCAATCCTTGTAGCGCAGCGCCAGACAACTTTGCCTCTTTCCGTCCTTCTCCGATAAGATGCTCCGCAATCACTGCATACCAACAAGTTCCCAAGAATGTATTTGCTGGTATATTTACTTCCGTTGATCTCTACCGTGCCATACTCGTTGCTGATAACCCTTGAACGCTTGTCCATTTCTTCCTGAACCTTATCGAACACATCGTCAGAAACAATAGCAGGGTGGCTATCTTTCACATAATACTTGTTTCGCTGCCCATCATTTCTTCTTTTCCTTCCGGTCATAAAATCCTCGGTAAAAGTCTTTTGTAGCATTGTATCTCCCTTGTATTTTTCATTGGTCAACATCCTCTGAATAGTTTTTGTATCCCAGATGTCCTTGCCAGTTACAGTCTTAGTTCCTTGGGCCTCCAGATAAGCCTTTATTTGCCCTAATGACAAGCTCTGCAAATATAAGCCAAATATCTTTCTGACCACCTCTGCCTGTTCCGGCACAATGACTATCTCACCTTCAACACAAGTGTATCCCATGAAATTCTTATACTTTGTGAAGATATCTCCCTTCTCGAACTTACGCTGAAATCCCCACTGAATATTCTTGCTGGTATTCCGACTCTCATCCTGTGCCAACATCCCTCTTAATGTAATCTCGAATTCATTATCTACATTGATCGAATCCAGATTCTCAGTTTCAAAATGCATATTGATCCCTCGCTCTCTTAAAAATCTTATAATCTTCAAAACCTCCAGAGTATCCCTTGACACTCTGCTGATTGACTTAGTGATGATGTAATCAATTTTGCCTTTAGCCGCTTTTCTGAGTAGCTTGTCCAGACTATTTCTGCTGCTTCGGCGAAGCCCACTTTCAATATCATAGAACATAATTTACCCACGGAAGAAGCCAAACGTGAATACTGTCAAAGACATTTAATTCCTTCTGACATTGATCTTTCATTTACTAATTTCCCGGAATTTTTTGAAGCTCGTGAGAATCTTATTATTGAGAGGTTAAAAAAGGAATTGCAATAACTGTGGGGTGAATACCAATGCCTTTTACAATCGTCCGACAGGACATCACAAAAATGAAAACTGATGCAATCGTTAATGCCGCAAATACGGAACTTAAAATGGGCGGCGGTGTTTGTGGTGCTATATTTAAAAGGGCTGGAGAATATGAACTACAGGAGGCCTGCCATGCCCTTTCTCCGATAAAAACAGGCAAAGCGGTAATTACCCCAGGCTTTGATTTGCCAGCAAGATACATTATTCATGCTGCGGGACCTGTCTATAATCCTTCAAGCCCCAAGGAAAGCGAGAAACTTCTTCGTGCAGCTTACCTAAACTCTCTTAACCTTGCCAAAGACTATAACTACAAAAGCATCGCCTTTCCCCTTATTTCAAGCGGCATTTATGGATATCCGAAGGATGAAGCACTCAGGGTAGCGACTGCTGCAATCAAGGATTTTCTTGACAGCCACGACATGGATATCTATCTGACCGTATTTGACAAAGACGCATTTATGGTCAGCGAGAAGCTGCTGGGTGAAGTGGCAAGCTATATTGATGACAACTACATCGAAAAGCATAAGCTATCCCGGCGTGAACTGCTTGATATTGAGCGAAGATCCTTAGTTGATGCTATTCATATAGAATATGATTCACCGCTGCTGCAAATTTCTGAGGAGGTACTTAAAGCCCCTGCAGGCATTGATGATTTAATAGATAATCTCGATGAGCCCTTTTCGACAACTCTCCTACGCTTAATTGATGCCAAGGACAAAACTGATGTGGAGGTTTATAAGCGCGCCAACCTTGACAGAAAACTGTTTTCAAAAATAAGAACTGGTAAAGGCTACATGCCCAGCAAGCGAACAGCTCTTGCCCTGGCTATAGCCTTGGAACTTAATCTTGATGAAACAGATGATCTTTTGGAACGTGCTGGTTACGCATTATCACATAGCCAAAAATTCGATGTTATTATTGAGTATTTTATAATCAACCAAAAATATGATATTTTTGAAATTAACGAGGTATTGTTCAAGTATGACCAACCCTTGTTAGGGGGTTAAACAAATGGATTATGCAAATGAAATAGATAATTTAATTCGGGAGGTTTCCTTAGCAATTGGCAAGCCGATTCCCAGAGAAAAATATGAAATACTTGATAGAGGTTTGCCTCATACACAACCTACACGGTTGCCTCCCGGAAAAATGGCAGTATATATATTTTTGCTTAATAAGGAGTTTTTAAAGATTGGAAAGGCTAACCATCGCAGTAATGCAAGATTCTGCAGCCATCATTATAGCCTAAGTGCACCATCAACGCTGGCAAAATCTTTGCTTGCAGATGATGAGATGATTAGCTTTAATATAACCCCTTCCAATGTGAAGGATTGGATTAAAACTAACTGCCGCAGGATTGACATTATTATTGATGCGAATTTAGGGGTTTTCGCTCTGGATTTAATCGAAGGAATTATGCACTATAAATACGAACCCAGATATGAGGGCTTTGCCTCACAAAGATAATTGTCGCTTTTGAAACGACCTATGATTTTGGTTTATAAGTTATCCTTAAGTCACAATAAAACTTAAGGAGGACAAATCAATGAAAAAAGGATTAACAGAATTAGTATTTATACTGGACAAGAGTGGCTCCATGAGCGGGCTGGAAAAGGATACAATCGGCGGATATAATTCAATGCTATTAAAGCAAAAGAATGTAGAAGGTGATTGCCACATTACCACTGTACTTTTTGATAACAATTACGAGCTGCTTCATGATCGCATCGATATTAGAGCGGTTAGCCCCATCACCGAAAAAGAATACCAAGTTGGCGGCTCAACGGCACTACTTGATGCAATAGGCAGTACCATTCATAAGATTGGCAATGCCCAAAAACATACAGCGGAAGAATATCGCGCAGAAAAGGTAATGTTCGTTATTATCACAGATGGCGAAGAAAATTCCAGCCGTGAATATTCCGCTGAAAAAGTCAAGGTGCAGATTGAAAGACAAAAATCAAAATATAACTGGGAATTTATTTTTCTTGGAGCAAATATAGACGCAGTTCATACCGCCAGACAGTTTGGCATAGGTGAAGACCGGGCTATGGACTACGTCGCAGATAGCGAAGGAACAGCCCTTAATTACTCAGTTATGAGTGATGTCGTCTCTGAATTTCGGGAAAAGACAACTATATCGGATAAGCACTTTGATGAAATAAGAAAGGATGTAAAGAAACGTGGTGGACGAAGATGAAGCCTAATGAAATGCCATCTGCAAATATTTCCAAGCTGTGGATATCTGATAATCAAAAGGATTGGTCGGATGCCAGTATCCTGCTAGAGCAGTGCAAAAGCAGAAGAATTAAATCAATTATTTCAAACAGATAAATGGAAACCAAGAAAAATTGATAAAATGCTTTGGGCTTATAGGGAATAAAATATGCATATATTTTTGAGTAATATACTTTTGTAAATAACTTTACCGAGAAGTAATCTAAGATATACTTTGTTCTTTCTCTGTAACAATGATTTATAGAGTGAGAGGTTCTGGGTAGTTCACCATGAACCGAGGCTGGGTTCAGCTAAAGCACATAATTCCCCCTTGGCGGAAACTATGTGCTTTTTTGCTTAACAACTACTATTTTTGTTATCTTATTTTTCTCATGCCGTTCTCGTCCACCTCATAGCCGTCTATCCTGGTGCTTTTGGCAAGGGAACCGTCTGCATAGAAGTAATACCACTTGCCGTCAATCTGAAGCCATTTGCCGGAGATCATCAGACCGTCCTTGCTGAAGTAATATGTCTTTTTAGCACTTTCACTGCCGATGTTCCACCAACTGGTGAGTGCCTTGTTGCCAGAGTAGAAGCGCCAGTTACTATCGTCCTTTACCCAACTGGTTTTTAGTGTCCCATCAGCGTTAAAGAAATACTTCATGCCATCAATGATTTGCCCGCCGATGAGGGCCTTGCCGCTTTTGTAGTAGAGGTACTGCCCGGCATCGTTCTTAGCCCAGCCCTGTGCCGTGGCGGGGTCAATGGTTAACTTGATGTAACGGCTGAGCATGGTACTGACCTCCGCACGGGTAGCGCTAGCCTTGGGATTGAACTTGTTACCTGTGCCGCCCATCATAATGCCTGCCTGCTGCATGGCCGTTATCGCCGTTTTGTAGGCATTACTGATGCTGGAAGCATCTGCGTAAGCCGTTGCGGCACGGGTCACAGGCAACTTGTAGCCGGTTGCCTTGGCGAAGTTTGCGAAGATCACGGCAATCTCCTCACGACTGACAGCTCTGTCAGGTGCAAACTGTTCATTGCCGATGCCCTGCACAACGCCTTTTTTGTACGCCCACTCAATGTAGGGGCGGAAAGTGCTGTCTACCTTTACATCCGTAAAGCTACTCCCGGTGTACACTTTCACATCCACACCAGCCAGTCTGCCCAGGGCTGTTACCAGCATTCCCCGTGTCATGGCAGTGTCGGGTGCAAAGGTGGTTTTTGATGTACCAGCAAGAAGCCCCCTGCCTACCACATAGGCAAGTCCACAATATCTAAAACCTGCAAAAGGATGGCTGCCGCCGCAAAGCCGCTATGCAGAATGACCGGTGGGAGCAAGAATCTTTTATAATGGCGGAAGGAAAAATAAAAGTAAAGCACCAGCGGCACCTGAAAGGTATAGTATAAACCAAGGCTAAGCGTGGATACCCAAAGGGGAGAGAAAAATTGAAACACAACCAATTCAGTACATACATAGTACAATGCCCATATCACCGCAAAAATTCCAATGGACAAGTGCTGAGCCTGTGGGGATCCTTTTGCGGACTGAACAGCTGTTAGAATAAGGATGCCAAATCCAATAAGCAGGGACATAGCCATAAGGATGACTGAACGCATAGAGCGAGAAATAACATAGGCCTCTAAGGAGGGAATGCTGCCCATGAGAATAGGACTGGTGCGCCCGGCGTAGAGGGTATATGGTGATGTCAGCTCAATTTGCAGTGTTTTGTTCAGATAATCTTTTGGTAGCGTTAGAAAATGGAGTGCCATGCCGGGGTTTTCCCTTGGTGTCATCTCTTTATCTAAATAAAGGGGTAGTCCATCCAAATAGATTCTAACCGACTGATGATTGGTTCTGAGGAGAATAGTTGCATCTTTGATTTCCTTATCCAATATTCTGGATAGGGACAAAGTTTCACCGCCTTGGAGAAAAGGACCGGTTAGAAGTGTGTCAAGCTTCCTTTCTTCCATCTCCCCGGTACTGTAGTGCCAACCTTCGGATAAATCAAGGATTTCATTCATCAGATAAGGGTTAGTATAGGCCTTAAAATAAATGTTTAAGAGCATAGCAATAATCACAGTGCATAGGAGGACAGACACCGTAAAGGGTATATTTTGCAGTTTCATATTCTTAATTTTATATATATTCTTTTTCATAAAAGAATCCTCTTTTCGTTACTGAGGGAGCATGTCTTTTCTTACTTTTCATCATAGCCTATGAATTTATCACTGCATAGCCCATTTGCAAAACCGGTAATAAAAACGACGTAACTTGCAAAAGGTGATACAAAAATAGACCCCCGACCAGTAAAAAAATGGTATAATCAAAACATGGAGGTGAAACGCCATGTATCGGATTGCTTTATGTGAAGATGAAACCATCTTTTCCAATGCAGAGGAAGACATTTGCCGGGATATATTGGAAAGGTTACAAATAGAATACCATATTTCTACATTTGATAATAGCATTGATTTGCTTAATGCCCTATCCCGGAAAGAAGGGCAATATGATCTGCTACTACTGGATATTGTCATGGAGGGTATGGACGGCATGACACTCGCCCGGCGGATACGGGAAATAGATGATGAAGTACGGATTATTTTTATTACCTCAAGCATCGATTACACCTTACAGGGCTACGATGTGAATGCCTTGCACTATTTGATGAAACCGGTTGATAATGCGAAACTTGCCCAGCTAATTGATACCGACTACAAAAATCGATTTTTGACCCAGTATGTGGTGCTGGATTCAAAGGTGGGGAAAGAGCGCATTGCTCTAAAGCGTATAGTTTGCCTTGAAACAGTTGGTCGACGTGTGGAGGTCACTCTCACAGATGGCACGGTCTATTATTCCGGCAGGCTGACGGTATTGTTAGATGAGCTACCTAAGGATAAATTTGTCCGCTGCCATCAGTCCTTTGCCATAAACATGGCAAACATCAGAGAACTCACCCAGCAGGATGCCATTGGGGTGAACGGCAAGCAGATACCAGTGAGTCGTAGTTTTTCCAAGGATGTGCAAAAAGCTTTCGCCAGGCAACTGCGAGAGAGATAGGAAATATCGGCAGGTACCTTCGCATAGATATCCCAAACATCAGTAAAAACGGCAAAAGCTTACCCTTCGAGTATGAAGGGCAAGCTTTGTTTAACTATCAGAATAAAGACCATTACAGTACCCAAGACACTTAGATACCCACCTATGTGCCTGGCTTACCCGGGGATGTTTACAGTTTTACTAATCCTTTATCTTATTCTCCGGCACCCTCAGCACATCACCGGGATGAATTAAATCAAACCTGCTCTTATTGTTCAGCCGCTCTAATTCGCTCATGGTGCAGCCAAGCTTGTGGGCAATCAACCAGAAGCTATCGCCCTTTTGTACGGTGTAGGTGGTGTACCGCAAATTCTTCGGCACATCCGCTGTCACGCCATACTGATCGAAGGTATAAGCTGATCCGTCGATGTCCTGCTTGCCTGTAACGGGCTTGCCATCCTTGAAGTACATCCATTTGCCGGAATCGTTCATTGTCCACCCCTGTGCCGTGTCGCTGGAAATCGCCAGCTCCACAAAGCGGCGCAGTACAGCGGATACCTCGGCTCTTGTGGCTGTGCCCTGCGGATCAAGGAGATTGCTGTTTTTGCCGCTGATTACACCTGCCATCTGCATTTGTTTTACGGCTTCCTTTGCGTATGCACTGATCTTAGCGCTGTCGGCAAAGGTGTTTTCCGCATGGACTTTCGGCAGTGCAAAGCCGATGACTTTCGCATAGTTGCTCATCATAACCGCCATCTGCTCACGGGTGATGGACTGATCCGGGGCAAACCTTCCATTGCCAACTCCGTTGACGATATTATGTTTGCTTGCCCACTCAATGTAGCTCATGTAGTAAGCGTCACTTTTCACATCGGTGAAGTTGCTCTTTTTGTAGCCGCTTACATCGGCGTTTGCAAGCCTGCCGATAGCGGTGACGAACATTCCTCTTGTCATGGCGATGTTCGGGCTGAAGGTGGTGGTGGAAGTGCCGTTTAACAGCCCACGGTTTGCTACGAAGGCAATGTCGTCTTTTGCCCAATGGTTGCTGATATCGGTGAAGCTTGGCTCATCCTGCTTGTAGCCCACACCGTAGGTGGAAAAGTGATTGGTGCTAAAGCACAGAACTCCATTGATGCGGTCATAAACAGAGCTTGCCAGCCACTGTACCCTGCCGTTTGTGTCCACATAAACCGCCTGTATATTCCCGGCGTTTTCATTTGCGCCGAGAGGGTAGGGAATCGTTACCGATACACTGCCCGCACCGAAGTTTTGAATCTGTTTGCCGCTGCCGTAGCTTGCCTTTAGGTCAAACACAGGGCGGGAGCCGATGGCCTTTTTCCCTTCTCCGGTCAACTTACCACTGTTAATGCGTGTGGCGGTGAGGTTCACATTGCCGTTTGCCTGCCTGCTGATTTCTTTCAGCGCAGCGAAATCTAAGCTGATATGGAGCATCGTATTATTCTGATTGCCCACCGCAAAGGTAACACTTGCAACACCTTTTGCAATGAGAGCATCCTGTACTGCCTTTGGCAGATTGAAGGAAAGGCTGTTGATCGGCTGATTGCTGCCGGTGCCGATATTCAATACAAGAGAAATACCGTTTTGCTCGGCACCGCTTTGCCTTGCCTGTGCCAGCGCCCTGTCAATGGCGGCGGTTATGCTTTGCTCTGTGATGCTTGCCGTAAGGTTGCCGCTGCCGTCCACTGTACCAGACACCCTGATTTCCCCTTGTGTTGGAGCGTTCGGCTGATCCGGTGCGGGCGGGGTGACGATGACAGAGCTGCCGCCATCGTTTGAGGAACCGCCGCCATCACCGCCGGAGTAAGGGCGTACCGGTGTTGCGGTCACGGAAGCATCAGGACCCTCACCTATACCGTTCACAGCACGCAGCTTCACGGTGTACGCTGTGCCGTTGGTCAGTCCGGTGATGGTGTAGGTGGTAACCACACTGATGTCCTGCCAGCTTGCGCCATCATCTGTGGAAAGCTGATACTTCGTAATTTCACTGCCCCCGTCAAAGGGCGCTGTCCAGTTCAGCGTGATCTGACCATTTCCCGCCGATGAAGTGAAATTGGCCGGAGCCTCCGGCACGATAGCAGGAATAGCAACTGCATCAGCTGTGAGTGTGCCACTGTATTCGCCGGTGCCGCTCACCTGTACAACAAGAGTCTTCCCCAAATCATCTTTGGCGATTGTATAAGTGCTGCCGGTTTCACCGTCAATCGCTGCACCATCACGCAGCCAAATTATAGAGGTTGTTGCATCGCTTGGCGTGAGGGAATTGGTGTTAATGGTCAGCGTTTCGCCAACGGCGGCTGTGCCGATGATGGAGATGCTGCCGCCCAGCGGAACTTTGCCTATTTCCACTGCTTCGCTGGTCTTTTCACCGCTGTAATTCCCCGTGCCGGTTACCGTAACAGCAATCCGCGCACCGACCCAATCAACCTCTTTGGCTGCAACTGTGTAGGTGCTGTTGATTGCACCCTCGATCGCCGTTTCGTTACGATACCACTGATAGGAGAGCGTTGCGCTACTTGGCGTAATACCGCTGATATTGGCGGTCAAAGTATCACCCGCATCTATCTTCGCCGCATCACCTGAGCCTTGAGTCACATCAATGGAGACCGTGCCGGCAATGGCTTTGGGGGTGATAGTTGCGAAAGTATTCTTTGCGCCAGGCAGGCTGTAGTTTTTAGCCTTGTCCGTATCCTTTGAGGTTATCGTTACCGTTACGGTTTTTCCAGTGCCCGAGTTCGCATTGGAGAATACGGCTGTGGCGGTATAGTCGGTGCCCAGCTCCAGACTTTCCCCGGCAACCAAATTGTCAAACACAACGCCTGTAACTGTGGCAGTGTTGTCTCCGTCATATTCCTTGTCCGCCACGGTGACAGAATTGATGGTTAATGGACGAGGCGTAATATTCACTGTTAGCCCGGTAGGCTGGATAAGTGTATAGTTAAATGCTCTTTCACGGGAGATGCTGCAATCGACAGCAATAATGGGTTTATTACTCCCCACGTTGGCATCCGCCATGGTTGCACCGTTGGTAGACAGGAAAACATCTTCCTTATCAATATCCTCCAAGCCATCAAGTCCATCGGCTGCAATGCCCACAGTGGTTGAGCCGTTATAGGCTCTGTCGGATATCTTGATACCGATGAGGCTTACAGGTTTTGGTGTGATGGTAAAGTCACCCAAGGAAATGCCCGCAGCTTCATTATAGACGGTTCCCGCCGCCACATCTGCTGTCACCGAATAGGTGCCCACATCTGTGGGGGCGGTGGAGTTGTCGCCATACATGAGGGTAACGGTACCCGCTCCATTCAGCGGGGTATAGGTGAGTTTCTGCGCTGAGCCGTTATATTCCTTGCTGCGATTGTCGTCCCCAACTATAAAATCCGCCGCTGTCAAATGCCGCTTGCTCACGGTGAGGGTGACGGTTGTTTTGTTGGCAGGGTTGCTGACGGAGGCTGCGGTGACAGTGATATCCCCCGAAAATTCGGCGGGAATGGAAAACGTGCCGCTGCCGCCGTTATCCATGGAAATGTCCGCAGGAGTATTCTCACCCTGCTGCCAGTTCACAGTAATATCCGGATTCGTCCAGGTATCCCAGCCGGTGACGGTTACGTTGACAGTCTGCGCACCGTAGCTTGCAAGCGCGGTGTAAGGGCTTGCCGCCGTGCCGTTGCCGCTTACACCCGTGCCCGCAAGAGCAATTGACAACTTATCTGTGGAAAAGCTGAGCAGATACAAATCCGGCGCCCCGCTTTGTCCGGAGATGTCCTTGAGGGTGGGCAGCTTGCCGTCGGCAAAATTCCAGCTACTTTCGTCCCAGGCTCCGGCGTACCATTTTGCTGAATCAGTCCAAAAGCCGCCGCTAAAAAGCAGGGCGGAGGACAAATCCGCTCCGTCATTGCCGTCAGGGGTTTTATCTTCGCCGCCACCGGTTAAGCCGGAAAAGGCGTAGTTATGGCTTAATGCGTTTCCCTTAATTCCCTCAGAATCAAAAGGTACGTCAGGCCCATATATCTCTATAAGCAGATCCCCGAATATTGCCGGGTCATCCGCTCCGACTATCCGGCCGCCGTTTGTGCCGCTGACAGAAGACTGCAGTGCCGCGCAATTCTCTATATTGCTAGCCAGAACAAGCCCGCCCACACCGCCAGCGCACTTTTCTCCGCTGACCTTACCTGTGACGTAGGAGTTTTTTATTGCGCCCCCCTGGACCATTCCGGCAATTCCGCCGGCGAAGAAGCTGCCGTTAACATCGCCCGTGGCATAGCAGTTTTGGATTAAGCCCTCTGCTAAGCCGGCAATGCCTCCGGTGAAGCCCGCCAGACCGGCGCCGCTGATGGCGGACGCGCTGTAGCACTTTTCAATTGTGCCGCTTTCAAATGCTCCGACAATACCGCCCGCACCGATCCTTAGATTATCTTCCGGATCAGGGTCTTCATTTTCCGCGCTTGCCTGAAGGATTGCTTCACTGGAGCAGTTTCTTATTACCCCGTTTTCTGGATCTCCCCGGAAATGTCCTACTATGCCGCCCGCCATGTATTTGCAATTGATGCTGCCGGTAAAGTAGCAGTTTTCTATCAGGATACGCGTTGCACCCACTTTACCTAAATCATCTAAATAGGCTATACCCACAATACCGCCGCCGGATAGACCGCTTGCAATATTAGTATTTATGACACTAAGGTTTTTAATTATGGGGGTTATCCCCTCACCATCAACTACATGGCCAAACAGCCCTTGATATTCCCCATTAGGTCGATTGATGTACAGCCCAGTGATCTTGTGGTTTTGGCCGTCAAAAACACCTTGAAAGTAACGATTCTGCTGCACATCCCCGTCCGTCTGGTACACATTCCCGATGGGCACCCAGCCGGAGCCGTCGCCCAAGGGGTCAATGCCGGACAAGTCGATATCGTTCATCAGTGTGTAACACTTGTCTCCAAAATTTCTTGCTTTACCGGCAACTTCGCTGTTCACCAGCTCCGCCAGCCTTGCAAGGTCTTGGGCGGTTTTAATGAGGTAGGGGCTGCTTTCTGTGCCCGCGCCCTCAAAGGGAACCTTGCCCTCCGGCAGGAGGTAGGCGGGCATGGACGCATCCTGCACCCCTGCGGCAAAGCCTTTAAGGATGGGTAGACTGCCTGCGGTGTAGGTCCAAGGTGCAGAGGTAAAGCCGGTGGGGAAAGCGCCTGCGGTTTGCAGGTCGGCGGCAGTTTTAGCTGCGCCGTTTTTAGAAAGAGCTTCACCCCAGTTCGTGGCATTGCCTTTATCCAACATCCCGGCAAAGGCGATATTGTCCTGTAGTGTTACATTAGTCAATTGAATCCCCAATACACGCCCATCGCCACTGACCAGCTTTTGCAAAGCGGCACAATTTTGTACCGCAGATTGGCTGTTGGAATCGGCATATCCTACGATGCCGCCATTATAGCCATTACTTCCGCCCTTTAATATGCCCAGTGTATAGCAGTTTTCCACGGTTGTTTGTGCAATAGTTCCGGCTATACCCCCGGCATGGCTTGGTTCGGCACTAATCATTCCGGAGAAATAGCAGTTTTTAATGGTGTTTACACCATCATAAATATTTCCGGCTATACCCCCAACGCGATTTCCTATCAGGCTTCCGGTAACAAAACAGTTTTCTATGGTGGTGCTTTTTATGGCACTCCCTGCCACACCTCCTACGGTAGCATTGCTAGCATTTATGTCCGCATTCACTACTCCTAAGTTTTTTATGGTGGCATTGTTAATACCGCCAAATAGACCTTGGACATTTAAACCGGAATGCCTGATGTAAAGATTATTGATTGTCTTGCCGCCGCCGTCAAGGCTGCCTTTAAATGGGTTATCCCATGTGCCGATGGGCACCCAGCCCTCGCCGCCGTTGAAGCTGATATTATCGGCGTTATAGATGGAAAGATCGATATCCTGCATTAGCATGTAGTGTGCGGCGTTGTAAGCGGTATCCCCCGCATTCACCAGTTCCGCCAGCTTGGCAAGCTGCTGGGGCGTGCTGATTTCATAAGGGCTTCCCACTGTTCCCGCACCGTTGAAATAAGCACCGCTTATGTCAATGATGTAATCCGGCATTTCCATAGCCGCCCCAAAGCCGGGCAGCTTGCCGTCCCCGTAAGTCCAGGCGCTATCGCTGCCAAACAATGTTTGGAAGAAGTTTGCCTCTTTTATATCTGCAGCCGTAACATTGATACCATGCTGACTGGACACACCTCCAGCGACGGTTTGCCCATTTACCGTCATCCCGTCAAAGGCGATGTTGTCCTGTAGTATTACATTATCCCCTTTATACCCTAATACACGATAAATGTTACCAGTACTACAAATGACCTGCTCCTGCAAGGCGGCGCAATTTTTTACCGCAGATTCGCTGTTGGAAAAGCTATATCCTACGATACCGCCGTTATAGCCATTAGATCCACCCTCTAATATGCCCAGTGTATAGCAGTTTTCCACGGTTGTTTGTGCAATAATTCCGGCTATGCCCCCGGCATGATTTGTTTCGGCACTAATCATTCCGGAGAAATAGCAGTTTTTAATGGTGTTTACACCATCATAAATACTTCCGGCTATACCCCCAACGCGATTTCCTATCAGGCTTCCGGTAACAAAACAGTTTTCTATGGTGGTGCTTTTTATGGCACTCCCTGCCACACCTCCAAGGGTAGCGTTGCTAACATTTATGTCCGCATTCACCACTCCAAGGTTTTTTATCGTGCCGCCCTCGATATACCCGAACAGACCCTGATAACTACTGCTCGGGCGGTTGATATATAGCCCGGAAATCACATGCCCGTCGCCGTCAAAATTACCCTTAAAAGGATGACTGCTATTTCCAATCGGCACCCAGCCCTCTCCGCTGGCATAAGCGGACGAATCAATATCATTATCCAGCTTTAAGTAAACCGTACCGCTGCTTGTGCCGAGAAACATGGTTTCCAGCTGCCCGGCATTGGTCAGTGTGGCAATCTCCGCCAGCTGTGCCGCCGTGCCAATCAAAAACGGGTCGATATCCTGCGCTCCGCCACCAAAGCTGCGGGCAAACATCTGCTTTTCGGGTACATTTGCCCGTACCACCACCGCGATATACGGTAGCTCCGCCGTAGCGTAAAAGCCCTCGGCAAGCTGTGCCGTGAGCAGATACAGCCCCTTGGCGCTTGCATCATAAGTGGGGTCGGCCTGCCACTTCACAGGCACCTCAGCCGCCTCGCCCTCCACCGTGGCAGAGAGTGTTTTAGGTAGATTTAAGTCCTCCCAAGCGGTGCCGTATTCCACCGACTGCCAGCGGATTTCCTCCGCAATGCCTTCAAAGGCGATAATCTCGCCTGCTGTGCCGTCATTTCTTACGCCCTGCGCCGATGCCGTCACCGGCGTCATAGTCAATACCATCAGGACAGACAGCGCAAGGGCCGTCAGCCTGTTGGATCGTTTTGCTTTTCTCATATTATTTCCTCCTCATCATGGCTATTTTGATGCTTTTAATGCAGGTTTGCGCTGTGAAACGCATATCAAGGATCCTCATCTGAAATCTTCCTCCTCGCAATTGTAATATATACAAACGCTGAGAATATGCTTAGGCTCCTTGCACTATATTGCGGATAGCAAGAAGTTTTTCTGGATCATTCTACAGTAGGGCACAAAGCTTATCCATATCATCAATTCCGCCCCGGGCAAGCTTAGTCCCCGTGTCAATACCCTACACTAAAATTATAAGGGAAAATTGTTCCGGATAACAGACCCAGAATCGCTGGATACCCCAACGAAAATAATACTTGACAATGCATGAGTTTTATGATTTGGATTTTTAGTTCAATGCGGTACAGGGGATGGAGAACCAGCTTCCTGTGTGAGAACTATAGTAATCGTTTACTATTATACGGAAAGCTTAAAGGAGGGGGCCAGACAGGCTCCCTCCTTTGGGTTTTTGTACTCTGCTTAAAGGCAGTTTAGACTTATTTGAATGTCTCGATAAAACGGTGCAGGACAGCCGCAACTTGTGCTCTTACCGCTAAACCCTGCGGTGCAAGGATTTCATTGCCTGTACCTATAATAAGACCTTTTGCATTGGCCCAGGCTAGTGCATCCTTTGCCCAGCTGCTGACCTTGTCGCCGTCTGTAAATTTGCTTATGTCTGTCTTAGCACTTACATCATAGCCCTTTAGCTTGGCATAATTCATCAAGATAACGGCCATTTGCTCTCGGGTGATGCTGTCCTCGGGGCCGAATTTGCCGTCTCCGTAGCCTGCGACAATGCTATTTTCAGCCGCCCACTTGATAGCATTACTATACCATTTGCCTTCTTCCACATCTGCAAAGGTATTGGTGCCAGTAACCTTAGTGCTTCCCTCCAAACGGTGGAGGATGGTTACTATCATTCCTCTTGTGGTTTCCAGATTAGGGCTAAAGTTTATGGTACCGGTGCCTACCATGAGACCGTTTTCATAGGCGTATTTTACATCATCGTAGAACCAGTCGCCCGTATTTACATCAGTGAAAGGATTTATATAGACAGGGGCCTTATCTTCCCCAATCACATAAAGGGATAGATGGTCTAAAACAAAGGTGACCAATCCATTTGCAAANNTCATCATTCAGGTACCAGACGGCAACGGGCTCGCTTCCGGTGTAGGGTATCTCTATGGTGAGGTTACCATCGAAGCTGCTGATTTTCTTATCAGCAGAGTAGATATTGATGTCAATAATCAAGCTGCCATCTTCTACTCCTTGCTGCTGTGCCGCTGTCAGGCTAGCCTGCGCCACTTCCTTAAGCTCCATTCTTAGATTACTGCCTGTGGCTTGAGAAGCGATAGATGCTGCTGCATCAACATCCAGCGTCAAGCTTCCTTTCGGCATCTTGATTGTAAGGCCAAGTCCTGCCCTTCCAAAGGCTAACAGAGCCTCTTTTGATAATTCTACAGAGTTAATGTTCTTTACCTTGGAGAGGTCAATAACCGCTTCTTCTTCGCTTTTGGCAATGATTTCAGCAATCTTTGTATTGGTTAAAGAGAGGTTTGCAGTATTACCTGATACTGTATAATTTACCTGCACCTTACCCTCTGCTGCGGAGACTGTTAAAGGAGTTACTGTAACGTCGTAGTTGTTGCTGTCGTCCTTTTTAGCTTCCTCGTAAGCCACATCGAAGGATTTTTCACTCATATTGCCGGCTCTGTCGGTGGCAATGATCCTTACTGGAATAAATCCTTCTTCTTCGGTGACCTTGCCGCTGATGTGGAAGAGGCCCTTGTCCGTCTGAACATCCGGCTGCAGTGAGTCTCCAAAGTAGGCAACTGCAGCGCCGTTTTCCGTGTAGCCCTTTATTGAGATATTGCCTCCGTAGGCGGTGGCGCTCTCTCCGTCCACCTGAAGGATCGGTGCCTTGGTGTCGACTTCCACTACAATAGTTGAGTGAGCTTTATCCTTGCCGTTTCCAGCGATAGCGGTAATGTTAATGACGTATTGGCCGTCTGCTGCAAAGGTTGGGCTGATGGAGTAGCCGCCTGCATCATCTAGGCCTGTGACCATTAGCGGGCTTTCGCCCAGTTTTGCCGTTATGGAGGATAGTGCCATATCGGCTGTCAAGGTGAATGTGACCGAGCCCGATTTATTGCTGTAAAAAACGGTTCCGCTTTCATCGCTGACCTTATTTGCATCCGAAGAAGTAACCATTATTTCCGGAATCTCCGGCTCCTTTATTTTAAGGGAGGCTGTCCCGGCTTTGCCGTAAACTGGGATATTGTATTTCTCAGTGCTGCCATCAGCCGATTTTAAATCTACTTCTCTGTTCTTATATGCTTCTACACTTACCTTATAATCCCGGCCATAGCCGATACCGATTGAGTCAACGATTTTCCCCTTATCGTCTAATGTGCTGATAAAGCCGGCCTGAATTTCCGCTGATGTGGCAGATTGCTCTTCCACTATGACTGGGGCAAGCCCCGCAACAGGGCTGCCGTTTTCAGTGAGAATGGTAAGCCTGTAGCCGTCGGCATCGCTGACAGATCCCCATGTGACTTTGACTCCGCCATTACCCAGGGCTTCCACTTTAACATTCTCTACCTGGCCCGGAGCATTGCTGTTTACAAACTCGAATTGCTCAGTGCGGGATAGGCTTAGAATCTTTTCTTCAAGCACATTGACATATTCCGGGCTTTCCCCTTCCTCGCTTATATCCACTTTTACTTGTCTCTTTGTAAATAGTTTGCCGGAGATATAGTAGCTGCCCGTGGATAAATCACCGGGAAGCTCATAGGTAAAGGTTCCTGAATTAGCGTCAATGCCTGATGACACTGTACCATTATTATCTCCATGGCCCTCAGTCATTGTTGTAGTCAAGTTCGCTACAATTTCTCCGCTTGTGGCATCAATCAGACTAAGCCCTACAAAAAGGTCTTGGTTGCTGTTTTTAGCTGTATCATTAAGCTCCCACGTTACCTTTTTCCCATTTTCATCGTGCTCTAAAGTTTCACCGGCAAATTCCGGCATGGGCGCAAATCTGGTAACTGTGTAGCTAAGCTCTATTCCTTCCTCACCAGGGCCGCCATTTTCATCGGCAGCTACAAATTTGTAGGTTCCTTCTTCTTCTATTTGATAGTTGATGGAATAGTCGCCGTTTGACATAAATTCATCCCAGTCGTCTTCAGACCCTATCCATTCATCTTTATTTAATGACTGCTTTTCAAGCCATTTGCCCTGACCCATTGACATTGTCTCATACCACTGCCAACTGTCTTCAACTAACTTGTAGACAGCGATTGTATTGTATTTTTCATCTGAATGTATGACCGCTATGTCGCCGGTTTCCAATTCCGGATAATTTGCCCCGGTATGGGCGGCCAAGGCGAAATTGTTTAGTCCGGCGCTGAGCCCGCTAACCCGGGCCACTGGGCCTGCAGGTCCGTAGGTCCCTAAGTTTTCCATATTAGAAAGGGACAGCTTACCTTCTTCACCATTTAAGTCCGGCAAAGGGCCTAAATAGGGGCCAGCCAAAAGGCTTCTCATTCCAAAGCCCCAGTCCAATTTCTTGCTTTCAATACCCAGTTCAAACCAGATGCTCTTGCTGATTCTGTCTCCCTTCCAATCTTCTAAATAGCCTTGAGCACTGCCGGATACCAGAGTTTTATTGGCGTAGAAGCGTCCATCTGCACCAATTGCCCCTAACCAGCAAGAGAACCTTATGCCGCCTTCTATTTCAACCTCTACCTCAAAGGCCTCATAAAGCTGCTTTTTGACCTGGTGCGAAGGTAGAATCATGGATTTTTCCGACTTAACCTGGTCAAAATATTCGATTAAAGCCAAGGCCAAATGGTAGGTATGAACCTCCGCTAAAAAATTTGCCCTGCCATAAATCGTATTGTCGCGTATGCTGATGCGGCCTCCCGCATTGATGTATGCCTTTGGATATCCTCCCTTGCCTTCCTTTATCCCCGTAGCCAGGCCCACATCATAAAAATTTATTATTTTAAGCAGGGTTGCTTCATTTGCTATGATAGAAAATTCCTGAGCCCCTATGGTTATAGTGGCCTTTTCAATGCTGGCTATTAAACCTGTTACATCAGCTACTGCACCAGACACGGTTATGGCGATTGGCGGTATCTTACCGGAGCCGGCATCCATCACTGTTTCAGCAATGCCGCTGATTCCCCCTCCTATGCCGTTAATGTAGGCCAGAACCACTGGAGGCACCAGAGGCACGCCGCCTTCTCCTACTCTGCCGAAAAATTTCAAGGTATCAGGCATGAAGTAGGTGTTCCCCTTTTGCTGATACCAGGCAAATACCAATTCGCCTTCCAGGTAGATTACATCGGAAATATCAAGCTCCCCATAGGCCCTGAAGTAGTGTGGAGACACATCGGGGAGGGTGTTGAGCCCCATTTCCAGGCCGCCACCGCCGCCTACAAAGTCACCGAAGAGGTCTCCCGGCTTAAAGGCCAGGCTGCCTTCCGCATACATGGGCGGGATGCCTATTCTATCTTTCTTTTGAAGCAGCAATTCGTGCAGGTCTATGCTGGCATTTGCTTCACCGATAAAGGAAGGAAGCACGGGGCCTAGCAGCAGCCCCCCGCTCATGGAGAACTCCTCTTCATAAATTTTATACTTATTGACTTCAGCCTTGAATAAAAGTGCATTGAAATCAATGTTGTTGTAGTCGCAGATAAGCTCCACGTACTTTGTATTCTTGTCTTCACTGCGTTTGTTGCTGTATACTAAGCCGTCTTCTAAGAAAATATCAAATTCATCAGCTATAGTTATACCATTCCAAAGAAGCTTACCCTGGGGGCCGGCTCCGATTTTAATCCCTCCTTTAACCCTCTGGACTAAAATTGAATTGCCTGCAGGTGCCCTGTATTCAATAGCCTTGTTGATTGTGGAATCGCTCTTGGCAGTATATATTCCGCCCTCGGTCATCCCTAAAAGGCCGCGAATGCTGATCAGTGTCGTACCGGCAGTTTTTTTAGCCTGCATTTCATCTTCGCTTTTAAAGGTTTCTATAACAAATTCCCTATTAGACTTTTGGGTTATGGCTAAAATTCCGTAGTTGTCCTGGGAAAAGCCCTGGTCCTCTACAACATTAAAGCCGACAAATTCAGATATGGTATTGTCCTTGGATTTATATGCTATTTCGTATTCTCCAGGGCTTTCTAACATTTCAACCCCTGAAACATCCATGGCTATTTTTTGCCTTACCCCGGTTGTAACCTTCATGCCAAGTTCGCTTTTGCTATATTCCCGTTCCGTGCTTGGCTCATTCTTTTCCCTGAAAATAACGGCTATGACAGGGTTATATTCCTGGGCGAAGTATCCGTACAAGGAAAGGTTTTTGACAGCCGAAGCGTAATATATGTTGTAAGGGCTGACAGATTCTATAGTTCTCCCATGGCTCTGTACCGCCTTATTGGCCTTAAATACAGCGTGTCCTGTAATTTGGGATTCGCCCTCCTTTTTAGCCCCTACCACTATGGCTGTATAAGCGTTGCCAGTGAACCAGTTGTTGATGATTAATGAAATGTCCTCCTGGTTTTCTCTGTAGTATGGATATCCCAGATTGTAGGTTATAGTGTTTGTTCCCTCATCAAATTCTGCTACCGTAACCCGGGCGGAAAGACTTTCTCCTTCCAGGCCATTTGCCCCCCTCCTGAGCGTCACAGTCAGATAATCGGAATCGACCGGAATATTGGTGTTGTTGCTGAATTTTACTTTAATCTTATTGGTGTCTTTCTTTCCGTTTTCTCCGTCAACTTCAATTATTTCATAAGTTGTATCTGCCTGTGTATTCCTCGCTACCGCGAGAGTTCTTTCCTTAGCTCTCACTTTGTAGCCTGGAAAATCCTCCACTTCTATGGTGATGGGCACCTCTTTTTTATTTCCATCGGCATTGATATTGGAAATCCCCAGGACAAAGCCGCCATCGGGCGTCGGGGTTAAGTCCCCCTTTGTTGCCCCGGTAACTGTGATGTAATCGCTGCTGAAATCTTCCGGAGGAATGGGGAAGCCAAACCAGAGGTAAAGGCTTTTGCTGTCGGCTACCCCCGGATTTCCGGAAAAACAGCGAGCCTGGAAGGTGGGCTGTTTGCGCACATCTTTATAGATTACTACGGTTTTCTCAGCCTCATCAACAGTAACTCGACCTGAATCCCAACCGGAGATTGTTATTGTAGCTGTTTGTTTATCGCTGTGGGTTGGCCTAAGGCTTAACAGCCATTGATTTTGTTCCTCTCCCTTTTCGAGTCCAAAAAAGCTGGCATTTTCCACCTGAATATCACGGGACCTAAGCTCAGGCAACTCTTCTGTCAATGGGTTGCCCTCAGGATCGGTGAAGCTTATCTGAATGTATTCAGTATCGGCTATGGTCTCATTGTTGAAGCCTTCTTTGTCTGAGAATTTCTGACCTACTGCCTCCAATGTATATTTGACATGACGGCGGGTATCCTTATAAATCCAGCAACTCTTTTGTCTTCCCTCTCCAAAGTTGTGACCTTTAATCTGCCCTTCATCCCCGCCTATGGTAAGGGTTACCTCCTCCCAGACCGAATTCCCCTCAAGGGGGACTTTCCAGGCATAACCTTCATTATCCATTTTTTTGGGTTCGGTCGTTAGTAACAGCTGATTTCCACCGGCGTAGCTAATATTCAGATCTGCAGAGGCTAGTTCCGTCACCGGCCTTAAAAAGCTGATCAAAATAGCCTCGGTATCGGCTTTACCCGCCTGGCCGCCCACTTGCTGCAAAGAAAATTCATTGAAATTGGCATTCCGCTTATAGGCAGTAACACTTTTCTTTCTGCTTTCTTCATTTAATTTATAGCCATTCCAATCAGAGATTGTTACTTCAATGACATCGCCGTTTAGGAAGTTGTCGGTAATCAGATTAATGAGCCAGGTCTTATTATCGTCGTCATTATTGTTAGTGACCGAATCGAAAGAAACATTTGAAACAGTGCCGTTCCTGGTCAGCTTGACATGTTTGCGAGTCAAAGCTGTGACATCTTTATTGAATCTGACAAGAATCCCCGTGGTATTCTTATTGCCATCTTCACCGCCGATCTGGGTTAGGCTAAAGTCAAGTTCCTCCCTTAGATCCCTGTAGAGGGTCACTTCTTTAGGCTCATTGGTGGGTTTATAGTAAGTTGTTTCCCCAGCCCAGGTGGGTATATTCACCCATATTTTTTGATTATTTTCAAATTCTCCTGATATGGCTAAGTTATATTTGTTCTTATCGGCACCGCTGCCCTTTGTCAGCTCGCCTTTTGTTACTTTATTCGAGTCAACGCCTGTTATTAGGATATTATCTGCACTTAAACCGGTGATTTCGTGATTATCAACTCCACCGGCATTTAAGGTAATGTCAATAGACCCTGTAGTTGCAACTCCGTCTGCCCCGCCTGCCTGGCTGGCCTCGTATTCAATTTCTCGTTCGGCTTTTAAAAATATTCCCACGGAAACCGGCTCTGCTGAGAGCAAATAACCATCTCCGTCGGAGATTTCCAGTCCTATAGAAGCGAGGCTTATATCTGATATTGAAATTATCCAGCTTTCGCCCTGATTTTCAACAGCCCCTTTCTTAGCCCCGGTCAGTGAGATTTGATCGTCCTTTAAGGTGGTTACCGCATTCGGTTCAGAAAATGTCACCTTTATTCCGGTGGAATCTACCAGGCCAGAGACTCCTCCAACCTGTTCAGCAGTAAATGTTATTACCTCGCCTCTTTTATAGAGAGTGACATTTTCTGTATTTTTAACTTTATATTTACCCCAGTTGGCTATTTTAATAGTGATACTTTCTTCATCGGCGATAGGGCCTATATCTGTTATAGGTATATACCAAGTTTTATTATCCTCATCACCATTGCCATTGGGTGTTCCAAAGCTTATTCCCTCAGCAAACACCGCCCCAATAGGCAGGCTGTCAACATCACTATCAAAGGTTAAAAGTATTCCTGCTGAATTCTTCTTACCGCTTACTCCCCCTGTTTGGGCAGCCGCTGTAATAGTGATTTCTTGTCCATTTGGAAGGATTTGCAGACCGTTGCCCCCGTTTATAATGGAAATGCCGGCAGGCAGGTTATCAGCTACAAATAAGCTATCAAAGACTTCTATAGTACACTCTCTAGCATTATTACCATCCAATGTAGCAGTAATGGAGTACTCCCCATCCTCCGAGAAAGGAAACATTGCCCTGCCGTTTGACCCGGTGGTAGCAATTTTTTCTTCACCATTTTTTGAAACATTAAAAGTTACTTCGTTTAAAGGTGTACTCTCATCAGTGCCTGCATAGATATACAAATTGTTGGACAAGGGGCGTGCAAAGGTGATCGTACCGCCGCCATTTTTTGGCTTTACGGCAAAGTTTACATCTGTCAAGTTGCCCTCTATATCGAATTTACCTTCTTCTATTTCAAATACTCCGGGAAAAACGCCTTTGATGTTTACCTTGGAGGATTCTCCCTCATAATAAGATCCGTCAAGCAATTTCAAAGACGGCTCTCCGCTGCCTATATTAAAGTGGGCTGTAATATTGCCCATTGTGGCAGGGCTATAGTAGCTGCCTTTAAGACTTACAAGCCCGTCATTTCCATCATTACCTCCATAAAGTTTAAGAGCAAAATCCCCTGCTGCTTTAAGACCTACGCCGTCTGTATTGGAAAATGTGGAACTGCCTCCGTGAGCCACTACTGACCCGTTTCGGACAATCATTTCACCGCTTCCCATGGCATAGATGCCCGCCCCGCCCGGGTTGCTCCCATATCCGCCGTAGCTGCCGAAGGCTTCTAGGGTTCCATTATTTACATCAATTTTACCGCCCTCAGCTAGGTTTATGGCATTGGGGGATACAGTATCCGATACATTATTGTTTCCACATAGTATATACAAGTATCCGTTTTCATTTATATTTATATTTTTTACAGATTTTATCCCCGGATTTGCAGAACCTGTATCGGGGGGTATACCGTCTGGATTGGTATTTTGTGTTCTTATATCTAAACTTCCTTTTACATTTAAGGTATCTAAATTACCTAAAATTCCATCATATACATATACATTGCCGCTTGCCACAGTAAATGTGTCGATATTGTCTTCTACAGAGCCACTGATTTTAATATCCCCGCTGGTCTCAAGAGTACCAATGCTACCTTTAATAGAATCAAAGCCAAGCACTCCATCGCCAGCAGAGATATTAAGGTTGCCGGAATCCATACTTAAGTCACCAAAACCAAAGGCAGTTGTCTTTAAGATAATGGCAAAATCTCCTGAACCTTCTTTACTAAGGCTTTTAAATTTAGGAAAGTTGCTTTGATCTTCAGCGGTACAAAACAGGTTTATTTGACTTACACCTGTGCCGGCTATTATTGTGCATTCGGAATAGTCTTCTACATCCACTACATCAATACTAACATTTTTTTCAACAAGTCTTAATACCCCTGTTGCCCCATTTTTTACAGTAATTTCAGTAAACCCTGCCAAATTAGCATCTGTGGCATCATCGTCCCACTCGTAGGATGTGCCCCCTGCTGCGCCTCCCCCGCCGGCGGCACCGCCTGCCGCACCAGTGGCAAAAAGGCTGGTTAAGGGTATGCTCCCTGCCCAAAAATCCCCAATTTGAGGGCCGACGGCGTTAGTATCATCGCCGGACCCTCCGGGATATCCATTCATCGCACCGCCCGTACTTCCAGATCCGCCCATCCCCGGCAGCATGGATAGGATTTTATTGCTATCCCCTTGAGTAAAGTTACTGCCCCCAATGGCGGAATTTGATGCCCCTGCCGCCCCGACGGCCGCAGGCTGGCCCCTATTTTCTTGGGCCCCTAAGGCATATGATACAGATGGAGAAATTGTCGTAAAAATCATTGCAAAAAGTAATGTTATTGCTAGTATTTTTTTACTGTACTTTTTA
>LSQX01374887.1_pt2 | contig 43783 bp, 44 predicted proteins | sample 654561 | NCBI WGS metagenome assembly LSQX01 (sample SAMN04489861, study PRJNA283612) | anaerobic digester metagenome | isolation source: 4 biogas reactors fed with cattle manure at either 37C or 55C with and... | place: Denmark: Kongens Lyngby | collected 2014 | reverse complement strand
CAATCTTGTGTAAAAGTGTTATGAGTTAGACTGGCTAATGTTTATAACCAGTTTTTGGTCTGTTGTGTAAATTGAATATACTGTCTAGTACTTGTAGTCCATTCATCATTTATATCAATGAGTATTGTACCAATGAGTCTTAAAGCGGATGCTTCATTAGGAAATATTCGAATGACTTTTTCTCGTCTACGTATTTCTTCATTCACTCGCTCCAACATATTGATACTCTTTCGAATGATGGCTTTTCTTTTGTTCAATCATCAGGCTTAACAGAAGAATTTGGGACAGACTCATTTTACTTAATTGGGAATTTATCATCATACTTTCCAGAATTAAATGGTAAAGATGGCATTATAACGAATGATGACATCCCTAATAGAACGATAGATTTTAATGGAAAAGAATATTCTGTCGAATATAATAAAGATGTTGATAGAATATTAAGTTTTCTTGTTTTTGGCAAACAGAATTTGCAAAATAAGCCTATTTACTTATTACTAAGAACTGATGTTCAAGGGTTGTATCATCCATGAGCCATTTCGCTTATACTCAAGTTCTTTCAAACTTGGTATTGAATTCTAATAACGAAGAGAAAAACAATGAGTTAATTAATGAGTTTAATAGTAATGAAGACTTTATTGAGTTGAGACTCAAAAATTATCCTATTAGTTCTGCTGAGTCTGAATTTATAAAACAGTATATTTATCCTATTGTCACATCAGGATTAGTATTCTTATTTACTTCATTGTTTATTTTCTTAAATGGAACAGTGATACGAAATCTAAGAAAATATGCTATCTACTTATCTTGAGGTGCAAGAACCATAGAGTTAATAGTAGCTCTAATAATTCCATTTTTAGTAATAATATTATGGTCATTACCGACCGTTTTAATCTTAGTCGATTTTGTATATTTCTCACCTCTACGGCCTAGCTTTGTACTTATGGTCTATCTATTACTAATCATTATCTACACCTTTCTAAGCATTATTGTCATTAGAAGTTCAACTATTCAGGAGTTTTATAAATAATTATGATCATCCAATTAAAAAATGTGTCAAAAATCTACAATAAGTCTACTCCTCATATAAAGGCGCTAGATAATATAAACCTTGAAATCAAACTTCAAGAGAAAGTTTTAATAACAGGTGATTCAGGTGCGTGAAAGACAACACTCTTAAACATTTTAAGTTTAGGTGATTTGGATTTTCTAGGAGAGTATCTACTGAATGGAAAATCTGTTCATAAAATGAGTCCTAAAGAATTTGCCAGTAGTAGAAGGAATATATTTTCTGCAATTCATCAAGAATATGCACTAATTGAAGATGAAACAGTCTATGATAATGTCAAAATTCCATTAATCTTTTCATCAATAAAACCTAGAGATTATAAAAAATTAATTAACCTTGCGTTAGACAAAGTCGGTTTGATTGAATATAAGAAGCGAAGAGCTGATAAATTATCTGGTGGACAAAGACAGAGAGTCGCAATTGCTAGAGCACTCGTCAAAGAATCAAAAGTCTTACTGGCAGATGAACCCCTCAGTTCAATCCAACAAGAATTAAGTAGAGATTTATTTGAAATAATATACAATAACAGTTCTACTCTAATCTATATTAGTCATCATCTAGGATATTTAAAAGATTACAATTTTAGAAATATTAAACAAAAAAATGGTCACATTGAAAAGTAGGAATAGGTCGTTAATTAAATGTCTCAAGATAAGAGCCAAAGTAAATTGCTTGTTGTGATATAACTCATTTTTCTGTTCACTATCCAGATGTTGTTTTTTGATCTAATGCTGTAAAAAGGATAATTCCATCAGTAATTTTTGCAGCCCATTGATTCATGTTTTTTCTGTATTAGCATGTTATTGATTGCACTTTTACTCTTCATTTAGACAAAAGAAAAAGCACTGTTTAATTAAATCAAACAGTGCTTAGTATTTCGCTATACAAATGGTGCACCAGAAGGGATTTGAACCCTTACAGCAAATGCCATACGCCCCTCAAGCGTACGCGTCTACCAATTCCGCCACTGGTGCATTGGAAAGATATTATATATCAAATCTAACTAATAAATCAAATAAACATGCGCTAAAAGAAAGAGTTGAACCTGCCATCTAATACTTGCAAGAGCTAGCAGCTATTTCAGAATGTGCAATAATTAAGCAGATTAATCATATCCAATAGATTAAAATAGTGTCCATAAAAAAGGAAAAGAAGACCCAGGAAACATAGGTCTTCTTGATTAGCTTGTTAGAAAGGAAATCATGTTATCAGGAGGAAACTGTGCAATGACTACAAGCTATTTGTTAAGAACATAATCCTATTATACTCGAAAAAATGGATGTGTCAACTAATTTACAGAAAATATTATAAATATTTTCATTTCAGATGAAAATAGTTACATTAATGAGTTGTTACTGAGTATGATATTATTGATTTATCTAGATGGAGGGCTTATGAAATTATTTTTAGAAGAACGAAACGTTCCCTATAATCAGGAGTTTAAAGACAAATTAGTAGAACTAGGATATACCCTGCAAGAAACCCCAGATAACAAGACTCAAGTTATGGTGTCAACCAATAAAAAGATTTTAAATAATGGTGAATTGTATCCATCATTACAATATGTACAATTAACTTCTGCTGGATTTGATTACTTTGATATAGAACAATTAAAGGCTCAAGGTGTCAAAATTAGTAATGCGAGAGGGGTCTATTCACATGGTATCGCTGAATTTGTTGTAACAAGACTATTAGAAGTGTATCAAGATCTGAGGGGACTAAACAGTAGTCAGAGACAAGCTGAATGGAATCGTGACATTAATCTAGTCTCACTAAGAAATTTAAAAGGAGCAATTCTTGGAACAGGAAGTATTGCTAAAGAAGTAGGCCGACTATTGAGAGTGTTTGGTCCAATTTTAGAAGGTTACAATACGCAGGGAACACAACATGAAGAATTTGATAGATGCTATCCGCTATCTGAATTTGATCAAAAAAGTAGTTCATATGATTTTATCGTAATTACACTCCCATTAAATGCATCAACAAAACACTTCTTTAATAAGGAAAGATTACTATCCTTAAATAAGGATGCAGTCTTAGTCAATATTGCGAGAGGTCCAATTATTAAAGAAGATGATTTAATTTCGATTCTAGACACGCATCTCAAAGCAGCGATATTAGATGTGTTTGAAAAGGAACCATTAGACGAAGGCAGCCCACTTTGGACACACCCTAAAACATATCTGAGCTCACATATATCATTTAAGAATAACTTTTATATAGAAAATGTGATAGCACTCATCTTAAGTAATCTTGAAAAGTATATATTAAATAAAGAAGTAACTCATTTAATTTAGAAATAAAAATAGCCATCACCTGGCTATTTTTTAATATTGTAGAATGGGTAAATCATTTCGATAATACCACTCTTTATTGAAATTTCTTCAACTTCTTGATTTAAAGCATATCCTTCAGGGGCTACAATTTGTTGAACATAATAAGTACCTGGAACTAAGTTTTCTAATAATGCTGGAAATTCATCCGTAGATACTGTTGTAGTCGAAGGTTCTAAAAATTCAGGTCCAGTCGATACATGGTATTGCGCTCCATAGATTTCGATTTTTGAATCCTCATCATATGTTCTAATTGCTAAAGTAATGCCATCAGATAGATTTTCTTTTTCTAAATATAAACTATTAGAAAGCACCGTCGAGCGATACTGTCCAATACTCAAATAGGAGACATTATCATTAGAAGAGTAAACTTGAGATATTTCTTGCTTAATCTTGAACGGTGAAATGAAATCAATCTTTGAATTTCGAGTTATATTCCTTATATTAAAGGAAAGCACATTTGGATTATCTGATTTTAAGATATCAATCCCATCAGAAGCTACAATGTCGAAGCGACTCAATATCCCATTGGAGTCTGTTAACTCAAATGGTTCATTTTCAGCCAGACGCTCATCACTAACATTTAATACGGACCCTCCAAAGAATGGAGCACGATCGTAATCTTTTTGAGTATCTAGAATCTTTGTTTTTTCAAAAGAAACATCAATGTCCTTAAACTCTATTTGATATGTCCCACCAGACTCTGGATCATTGATAGTCTCCCAGATAAGTTCTTGAGTGGCTAGGTAATAATTAATGTAATCTAAATTATTGAAGTCGTTATTGTTGTAAAAATCTCCAAATAGAACAGAGTAATCATTTTTATTTAATAAGGAATTATTAGCAGCCTTATTCATACCTGAGTCATTAAGCACCCAAAAACCATATCCGTATAACGCATATTTATAAACAGTATCCTTGGTATATGTATCAACATCATCATTTTTATAGAAAGTAGACATGTAAAGATTACGAGCATCCTTATTTTCTACTTTAGGATTTAGAGAATAAATCGGTCCAACGACACTTGCCAATTCTTCATCAGTTGTATTAAGAAATGGGACATTCAATGTGTATTCAGTATCCTCATCATTAATCGTGTAAACATAGGATGTCATATTTTCTTCAATTTTTAATTTATGTGGGGTTTCTTCTTCACTCTGACAACTCGCGAGCAAGAGAAGCATAATTAGTAATAGTAGTGTTTTCTTCATAGTAACCTCAAATTTTCCTGGCGTTTGTAGTTTACCATAATTGACAGAAAAGACAAAGTGAGTCATTTCTATTTTAAAAAATCGGTAAATCTAAAGTGACTAAATAGTCACTTAACATTGGCTTTTATGAAAATATGTGAAAAGTCACAAATTATTAAGGGCTTATTTTTTTGACTTAAAGCGCTAAATTTGTTTTAATTACTGCAGTTTCTTAATGAATGAGTGCTTTTTAACATCGCATTCAGTAAAGGAAGGACTAGGAGTTTATGAATACAAAAAAAATCACAGTAATTGTCGCTGTTGCGATTCTAGCAATATTAATTGGAACATTATATTTACCAATAAACGAGGCACAAGCTGTATCCCCACAAGAACCAGTAGTCATCGAACCAGTTGATATCACATTAACTAAAGCCGATGTAACGGTTAAGCAATTTGATAAAGTAGATCCTTTAGATTATGTTGTCACTGGAACTTTTGATGCAATCGATTATTCAATCGTTGACACATCAGAAACTGGTCCACAATTAATTTCTTATACAGCAACTAAAGGAAATGAAAGTATAAAGCGCCATTTAATTATCCAAGTACTAGATACACAAGGGCCAACAATTGAAGGTGATGACACAATCACTTTAAAATATGAATCTGACTATGCAATTGAAACTGATTATGTTGCAGTCGATACAGTCGATGGAAATGTAGATGTTACATTAATCCAAGATGTTGACCGAAGTGTTCCAGGAGAATATGAAGCCATATTAACAGCTCAAGATTCTTCAGGAAACAAAACAACCAAGACCATTACAGTTATCGTATTAGAAGATCCTGAAGTCATCGCACTTCAAGAGCGAAATGAAGAATATGCAAGCTTAGTTGATTCAGCAAACATAGTTGTAAACACCTTACTAGCAGATACAAGTGTTGATGAAGTATCAAGTATGTTCAATCAAGTTAGCAATGCCTTAGATTATGAATCTGATTATACTTCACAGTTATCAGATCTATACAATGAATTAAACGCTAAACTAGACCGCGTAGAAGATTACTACACACCACAACCAGTTGTTGTCCAACAGGCTCCAGCTGTCGTCGAAACAGAAGCAGTCGAAACAGAAGCAGTCGAATCAGAACCAGTTGTTTATGATAGTACATTAGGCCAACAAGCTGTTAATATCGCGATGCAATATGTTGGATATAACTATTCATGGGGTGGAACATCTCCAAGTACTGGATTTGACTGTTCAGGATTAACAACCTTTGTTTATGCTCAACTAGGAATTAATCTACCAAGAACTGCATCCGGACAATTATATTCAGGATATTCAGTATCATCTCCAGCAGTAGGAGATCTAGTAATTTATCCAGGCGCAGGTCATGTTGCCATTTATATTGGTAATGGACAAGTAGTACACGCATTAGATTATTCGTATGGTGTATTAGTTACTAGCATGCATTATTCTGGAACACCAATTGCATACAGAAGAGTCGTATAGACAACCTTAGTGTTGTCTTTCTTACTTGAATAAAGGAAGATAAATAATATGAAGAGACCAACAAAAGTGAGTTTAATTCTTTATACTCTAATTCTGTTAGTTGGATGGGTTGATGTAACAGCCACTGATAAAGTGTCACACGAAGTAGAACCAGCTCATTTAGAACTAACAGACCAATATATCTCAATAAAAGAGGGTGAATCACTTGATCCACATTCTTTAGTTGTGTCTGGAACCTATGATTCTATTGAATACCCAATTATAAAGGAAGATAAAGTAGGCATTCAGACTTTAATCTTTAAAGCTAGAAAAGGATTTTCAGAAGTCAAACGCTCAATCGAAATCGAAGTATTAGATGGAGATGGACCAAAAATTATTGGTGACGATGAAATTGAACTATCAGTTAATTCAGACTTTGATTTTTACTTAGCCTATAGTGCTACAGACGAAACAGATGGTGAAGTAGACATTGAAGTGGTCCAAGACATTGACTTCAGTAAACCTGGTGAGTATAGAGTAATAATAAGAGCAATAGACAGTGACAATAACGAAACTATCAAACAAGTTAAAGTCATTATCTTAGAAACAGAAGTCGAAGAAGAACAAGAATTAGAATCTGATTATTCACACTTAATCTCAAGAGCCTATGAAGTACTAGATACTTTATTAGTCGATATAAGTGTTGAAACTATAGAATCAGTCTTAGCAGAAGTAAATGTAGCTGTCTGGGATGATTCAAATGAACAAGAAGAATTAGTCTATTTAAGCAGTGAACTAGAAGCCAAACTAACAAGAGCTATTGAGTTTGCTACAGAACCAGAAATTGAAGAGGTTGTAGAACCTGAGCCAACACCAGCACCAACCCCTGAACCAACACCTGAACCAGCCCCTGAGCCGGCACCAACACCAACACCAGCCCCTGAACCAGAACCAAGTGGAGATACATTTAACGCCACATTAACTCGTTATGGTATGGACTGTGTCGGATGTGTTGTCACTAATGGTGTTGCACATACATCTCATGGAATTGCGCTTCAAGCCAATGCTGTACGCCAACCAAATGGTGTCTGGCAAGAAGGAATCACCTATAATGGTCGATATATCTTTGCTGGTAATAGAGATAGAGTAAAATGTACCCTACTATCACTCTATGATCATCCATATGAAGGAAGAGGAATCCAACAAGGAGTTCCAATTCATGGAGTCATCGCCGATAATGGGGCCTTTGGATATAATCATTTAGATTTATTTGTAGGAACTGAAACTAATATAGACGCTGTGTCAGTCGTCAATTATGCAGCCCAGCCATACGCCATAATAACAGGTTTTGGAACCTTTACAGGAAGTGGTTGTGATTTCTAAACAGTGGAGAAATTCACTGTTTTTTATAAATTTGTATGAATAAAAAATATATATTCGCTTCCTCATCTCGATTTGATTTAATCTCTGATGAGTTTGAAGCCTTAAGAAAAAAACCAAGAAAACTAGTCTTTGTTCCTAGCTCAAGTGTAGAATATCCATTTAGAATCACCCAAGAAGAAGAGCTCCAACAAAAACTAGATTTAAACCTATCCAGTGTGATCTCGCTAACTGATGAGTATCCAAATTGGCAAGAAGCAATCTCAACAGCTGATATTTTATATTTGCATGGCGGAAATCCCTTAGTTTTTCAAGACTATTTAAAAGAAAAACAAGTCTATGACATAATCAAGAACTTTGAAAAAACGATTATTGGAATTAGTGCTGGCGCAATGTTAATGAGTCAAAACATTACACTCACGCCATCAAATGATGAATACAATGAATTCGTTGTTCAAGAAGCCTATGGATTTGGGCCGGTCAATATTTTCCCACATTTAAATTTTTCAGAAGTCTTACCATCTCAAACCATTACTGGTGATGGAGTTATGCGATTATCTGATTTAATTAAGCTCTCATATGAAACTCAAATTGATTTATTAGCAGATGATCATTTTATTGTAGTAGAAAATAACAAACTCCATTATCGAGGAGATTATTTCTATCAAATTAAAGATGGCATCATAAAAACATTAGTAAACAATGAGTGGATTAAACTGAATTATCAAGACAATACCCTAAACCAATCAGAAGAAACGACCAATTTTGAAAGAGTATTCAATAGTATGTCAGAAGCAATGTCAAAAGGCTTCTATACAAGTTTACTCTCTAAACCGGACTTTTCATTCTTTCACTTAAATGAACCATTACATATAAGTCAACAGCTTGATTTAAAACATCTAAAAACATGGGTCATCGAACATCCTGAATTTAGATATGCGACTCTAAGCCTGACAAAAATAGACAATAGAGTCTTAGAAAAATTCGTTTTTAGAACTCGCTACTTAAAATCATTTGAACAAGTAAAGGTTTGGCCAAAACTTCTTAGATTTTAAAAGATGTTTGATTGTGATAAAATGATAAAGAGGTATCCTATGAATCTATCAGTTACATATTTACATCACTGTTCATTTATCGTAGAAACACACGAATATCAACTCGTTTTTGATTGGATTAAAGGAGATATCCCTGAAACCAACAAAAAACGAATCTGCTTTATTACTCATTCACACATTGATCACTTTAGTCGCAAAGTGTTTAATTATGATTTCGATGCATGGGTTGTATCTAGTGATATTAACCAAAGAGAAGACATGAAAATCTCAATCGTTGATCCAAATGACACACTACATTTATTAGGAATCTATGTTGAAGTGTATGGCAGTACTGATTTAGGCTGTTCTTATTTAGTAAAAATAGGAGACCTAACTTTGTTCTATGCTGGTGATTTAAATAATTGGCATTGGAAGTTAGAAAGTAGCAGTGAAGAAATCAAAGAAATGGACGATTGGTATTTATCATTGATAGAACCATTAAGAGATAAGAAAGTAGATGTTCTATTTATTGATATTGACCCTCGCTTAGAAGTGGATTATGATTTAGGAGCTTCACAGCTTTTAGAACTCATACATCCAAGTATTGTATTCCCGATGCATTTTACATCGGATAGAGAAGCATTTAAAAAATATCTTGAAAGTACTCAAATCGATCAACTCGTTCCTCTAATTGAAGAACCTTCTCGATTTGAATTTAAATTGGTGAAAGAATATGACTAAGACAGAAAACACGACAACAACAAGAAAAAGACTTAATCCAGCCGTTTATTCATTATTAACCGGAGTAGTATTTATTATTATCGGTTTTTTATGGAATCAAGTAGTAGACATACTCATTGATATTGAAGGCTTCGGATTAGGCGATATAATTTACCTACTTCCATATGCAGGATATGCTGTGATTGGATTGGGTGTCTTATTAATATTTGTTAACATTATTAGAATGGTCATAACCAAACCAGTCGTTAAAGAAGTTGTACCTGTTAAAAAAAAGGTCGTAAATCCAGAAGAAATTAAAGAAACATCTAAATTTGAAAAGAAGTTCGTCAAAGGATTAATCTTTGATTTAGACGGAACACTTTTACATACTCTTGATGATTTAGCCGACGCTGGAAACAATGTCCTGGCAACTTTAGGGTATCCTATCCAAGACGCTGAATTATTTAGAATTTCATTAGGCAATGGTCTTCGCAATCTAATGAAAAATGTACTTCCACCAGAAGTAAGCGAAGAAGAAGTTGACAAAGCATATCAAGGCATGGTCCAGATGTATGCTCAAAACTATATGAACAAAACAAAAGCATACCCAGGGATTCAAGAAATGATTGAACAATTAGCGAAACGTGGATATTTGATGGCAGTTGTCAGTAACAAAAAAGATGAGTTCACCAAAGAACTAGTTAAAGTTAATTTCCCAGATGTTTTATTTGTTGACGTAATCGGCGATCAAGAAGGGGTCCCAAGAAAACCAGACCCATCACTCGCAAGGGTCGTCAGTGATAAAATGATGTTACCAACCAACCAAATAGCCATGATTGGTGACTCAGAAGTTGATATTATGTGGGCCAAAAATGCCAATATGTACTCATTTGCGGTGACATGGGGCTATCGAACTGAAGAAGAACTTAAACCAGTTCATCCAAATGTCTTTGTTACTTCACCTCAGGAAGTCGTGATGAAACTTGATATGATCAATACACAATTTGAAGAAGCTTAATCGCTTCTTTTTACTTTTAGCTTTAAAAAGTATATCAGATATAAAGTGAACCGTTCTTTGTTATAATAGGAACGAAACAAAGGAGACGATATGAAAATACCAACTTTAGTTATTTTAGCAGCCGGAATGGGAAGCCGTTATGGAGGCTTAAAACAAATTGATGCACTGGGCGATAATGGCGAAACCATCATTGATTTTTCAATCTATGACGCCATCAAAGCAGGATTCAAAAAACTTATATTAATTATTAAAGAAGAACATGAACAAGCATTTGAAACTCAATTAGTCTCAAAAATTAGACCATTTATTGATGTTCAATATGCCTATCAAAGATTAGAAGATGTCCCGCAAGGAATAGAGGTGCCAGAAGGGCGTGAAAAACCATGGGGTACAGTTCATGCATTACTAGCCATTGAAGAGATTGTCGGCGACAATCCATTCACTGTTATGAATGCGGATGATTTCTATGGTCGTGCATCATTTGAAAAAATGTATGATTTCTTAAGTGAAGAAGTTAATGATGATAATTATTCAATGATTGGATATGTACTAAAAAACACATTAACAGATCATGGGTCAGTCACGCGTGGAGTTTGTGAGATAAAAGATGATTATTTAGATAGCATCGTCGAAATCCAACAAATTGAAAAAAATGGCAACAAAGTACGTATCAAAGAAAATAATCAATGGAAAGAAATCGATGGTGATGGTTTGGTCTCAATGAACTATTGGGGCTTTACACCTCATATTTTCTCTCAACTTAAACCATTGTTTAAAAACTACCTAGACATGCATCTAGCATCAAACCCAATGAAGGCTGAATACGTCATCCCAACAGCCATTGGTGAATTATTAGAAGCCAATGAAGTCAACGTAAAAGTCATCGCTTCACCAGATCAATGGTATGGAGTTACTTATCAAGAAGATAAAGACCTTGTCATCAGCAAACTTAAAGAATATAAAACAAATAAAGTATACCCACATGATTTGTGGAAACAGAAATAAGAAGGAGCCACAATGAATTCTTGGACAATCCAAATAGTTGAATTAAATGTCTCTGATTTAGAATTGATGAAACAATTCTATACTCAAAACATCGGGCTAAAAGTACTACACGAAACATCAGACAAAGTTATCTTGGGAGTCGATACGCCACTTTTATCACTCTATAAAATTGACTCTAAAACACGATCCAATACTGCCGATCTTTACCACTTTGCGTTACTTGTTCCAACGCAACAAGTTTTAGGTGAAATATTATTAGCACTATATCAAAAAGGATTATTAAGCGGAGCTTCTGATCATGGATACTCTGAAGCATTGTATTTAAACGATCCAGAAGGCAATGGTATAGAAATCTATTGCGACAAGAACATCGATCAATGGGACATCAAAGATGATGGTCGAATAGTAGGTGTAACAGAAGAAATAGATGCTCAGCATTTATTATCTTTAGCCAAAGAACCTTTTACAAGCCTACCAGAGGGAACTAAGATGGGGCATGTCCACTTAATGGTGCATGATTTAAAAGAAACCCAAGCTTTCTATGAAGACTTAGGTTTCGATTTAAAATTAGATTATGGAGGCAGAGCTAAATTCTTTGCCAGAGGCCTCTATCATCACCATCTAGGCGCAAATACTTGGCATGGTCAATTACCAGTCAGAAGTGAAAACCAATTAGGTGTTAGAAGTGTCCATCTACATATAAAAGAGGCTCAGCCACAAACGCTCACAGATCCATCAGGTATTATTCTTAAAATAAACCTTGGATAAAGTTACGAAGTGAATCACCAGTAAAATACAAGGTGACTACCACAGAAAATAATGAAGTCATAAACATAACAATCAGCGTTCTAAGAACATTATTCTTGAGCGCTTTTTTAATACTCTTAGCATCCTCGTTCAATGTTTCAAAATCACCCACTGTTGGAGCTCTAAAATATGCTTCGCTGATACCAGCAAACCAACCAACCGACAGAATCGGGTTAATTGCTGAAATAAAAGCTGTTAGAAAAGATACTAAGATTGTTACTGGGTGGCCCAAAGAAACTAAAGCTCCAAGTGCTGAGGCAACACTCACCCATAAAATCCATGATCCTACTTTTTGAAGCCCATCTTGATTAAATCCAAAGGCTAAAAAGATTAATAAGATAAATAGAAGAGGAAGAACCCATTTCATCACTTTTGATAAAGCTGATTGAGGCTTAATAAACTCTAAATCTTTTAGATTAATATCATCTTCATAAAGATACTTTACAATACCAGGTCCATGAGCAGCCCCAATAATAGCTAATACATTAGTTCCAGGAGCATTTTTAATGGATTGTGCCATATACATATCACGCTCCGTGACCAAGATTCTATGTACATTAGGAAGCTCTGCACTGATTTCTTCTAAGGCACTGTTTAAAACATCTTGTTTTTTTAGATTCTCAATATCAGTCTCATCTAGATCGATATCCTCACTACTAAGTAAAGCTCCAAATATTTTAATTTTTTCAAAAAATGACATATGCGACCAAATACGTTTAAATGTAATTTGAATATCACGATCAATTGCCGCAATGGATACATTCATTTCTTTAGCAGCCTGAATCCCTGCTCTCATTTCATCCCCCACATTCGAGTCCATATTCTCTGCCATGCGCTTTTGGTACTGGCTCAGAATATAGTTAACAATGACTAAGATTAATTTTTTTTCTTTAATAACATCAATCAATTTCATGGACGAATAATCAACAGGTGTATCAATTCTTTGAGCCCTTTGATTATCCAGTTCAATGCAAATGACATCAGGCTTCACTTCTTCAACCGCTTCAAAAACATCCAAGACAGATTGTTTGGAGACATGAGCCGTTTCAACTAAGGTGATTTTTTTATTTTCTAACTGAATTTGTTTCATTGTGATATTATACCATAAGGATTTTATTTGGCAGGGTAAACATGATATAATTTGGGCACAAACGGAGGTTTCAAATGGACTGGACATGGATAAACCAAGTAATTGATTACGTAAGAAACCTATTGGATATTGCGATTGTGTGGATGGTTGTCCACTATTTATTACGTGTCTTTAGAAATAATGCCCGCACCATGCAAATTATGAAGGGAATTATTTATCTTTTTATTGCGAATTTTGTCGCGGACTATTTACAATTACGAACATTTAAATTATTACTAAACTACCTACTCGATTGGGGGTTCTTAGCCGTCATCGTTATCTTCCAACCAGAAATCCGCTCATTGCTAGAGAAAATGGGTCAAGTCAATCCAGCGACTGGTGTTTTCTCATTAACGATTAATCAGAAGCAACGATTGGTTCAAGAAATAACATCAGCCGTTAATACGTTATCAGTTAATAATACGGGTGCCCTAATTACCATCCAAAGAGGAACATCACTAGAAGATTATGTTAAAGCATCCACACCATTAAATGCGGAAGTAACCAAAGAACTTCTGATTTCTCTATTTGCGACAACAACACCACTTCATGATGGTGCCATTATAGTTCAAGGGAATAAAATAGCTAGTGCATCAGCCTTTTTCCCGCCAACAAATAATGATTTACCAACTCGTTTTGGTGCACGTCATCGAGCGGCAGTAGGTATTTCTGAAATCAGTGATTCAATTACAGTCATTGTCTCTGAAGAAACAGGATCAGTTTCTGTTGCTCAAAACGGAAAGTTAACATTGTTTGAAGATGAGGGACATTTATATAATTTCTTAAGTGATGTTTTAAAAGTTGATGAAGACGACACACAAACGACTGTTCCATTTTGGAAGAGACGCGAACAAAGTACCTCAGACTATTCTGCACAGAGCATGTCTGATGTAATCCGCCAAGAAACACCACAGGAGAGCGAAGATGAATAACGATAAAACTATTATTGGTGCGATTACTCGTGCCTTTGGAAGACTCTCATCATGGGTCTCAGCACTTATTGATAAACTTTTATATTCTAAAAGGTTTTTAGCACTTGTGTCTCTGGCTATCAGCTTACTTATTTTTTCTTCTGTTATTTACTCTTCTCAACTTGCCAATCAAATTAATCAGTCGACTGAATTAGTCGCACAAGTTGAAATTATTGGTGATTTAGACGAATATGAAATTAGTGAAGTACGTGACACGGTCAATGTAACAGTTACCGGCTCAGCCATTGATGTTCGAGCTGCTCAAAATACAAATAATTATTCAGCTGTCTTAGATATTAGTAATTTATCTGAAGGAACACATCGAGTTCAACTTGAGCGTAAAGGATTCTCACAATCGCTTAAAGTTATTTTTCAGCCTGATACAGTTGAGGTTAATATTTCAAGAAAAACATCTGAAGTATTTGAAGTCACACCAAACTTTATAAATCTAAATAAGGTTGAACCACAGTTTAACCTAAGTAATCCTACTTTAGAGGTTAATGAAGTCACAATTAATACATCTCAGGAAAAACTTGGTCAAATCTCTGAAGTAAGAGCGTTGATTGATGTTGCCAATAAGACAGAAACATTTAGTTCAATTGCTCGTGTTGTTGCTTATGACCAAGAAGGAAGGGCGATGGATGTCGATATTGAACCCAATGAGATCAATGCTTCGGTCAGTATTTCATCACCAAATAAACAAGTTGATGTGGTTGTCAATCCAGTTGGTGTGATTCCTAATGATATGGCGATTGAATCGATTACTTTAGATCATCCTTCAATTACACTCTATGGACCTGAAGAAGTCTTAGATTCTGTGTCTAATATCTTAGCGACAATAGATGCAACTCAGTTAACAAATGTGTCAACTGAATTAAGGCATACATTAGTCAGACCAGAAGGTGTCAGAAGTATGGATATTGAAACAGTTAACATTGGAATTATTTTAGCACCAAGAGTGAGTGAACAGGTTGAACAGTCTCAAATTTTCTTTGAAAACAATACTAACAACTATGATATTGCGAGACCTGACGGAACAGATTTAGTTGTTGATGTGACCTTATCTGGAACACAAAATAGAATTGACAACTTAAATGTAAGTACGATTAGAGTATCACTGGATATGAATGGTTTAAGACCTGGACGACAAATGGTGACACTGAATGTTAGTGGCTCGGACCAATTTGTAAATTATGAATTAATGAATAACGAAATTGAAGTGGTTATATCTGAAAAAGGAGAAGATTAAGTGAAATATTTCGGAACTGATGGTTTTCGCGGAAAAGCAAATGTTGAATTAACTGCGAAACATGCTTTTATGGTGGGCTTAAGTTTAGGTGCCCAATTAGTTAATAAAAATGATAAACCTTTTGTGTTTATTGGAAAGGACACACGACTTTCAAGCTCAATGTTAGAATCAGCTGTAGCAGCTGGAGTCAGCAGTGCAGGAGTAGGTGTTAAGTTATTAGGAGTTGTTCCAACACCTCTAGTATCATTTGTTACAGAGCATACTGAGGCTGTTGGTGCCATCATGATTTCTGCGAGTCATAATCCTTATTATGATAATGGGATTAAGATTTTTAATGAACATGGCGAAAAAACAGATGAACAAACTGAACAATTAATTGAGAATGTGATTGATGAAATTGAAATAATTCCATTAGCATCACCTGATAAAATTGGTGTCATTGAAGCAGATAACGAGGATGTTGTTCGCTATATTGAATATTTACATGGGTCAGTCCCAGTTGATTTGACAGGCTATAAACTTGTTTTGGATTGTGCCAATGGAGCAAGTGTCACAACAGCTAAGAAGGCTTTTGAAAATACAGGTTGTGAGTTAATTGTAATGAATGACAAACCTGATGGGTACAATATTAATACAAATTGTGGCTCAACTCATCCACAAGATTTAGTTCAACAAGTGCTAAATAATAAAGCAGATATGGGTTTCGCTTTTGATGGAGATGCTGATCGATGTATTGGTGTTAATGATAAGGGTGAACTCATTACTGGTGATGAAACATTGTATTTATATGCGCGCTATTTAAAAGAGAATAACAAACTAAAGAACAATTTAGTAGTGACAACAGTTATGGCTAATTTAGGATTATTTAAGGCGTTTGAAAAACTTGAAATTGAAACAGTTTCAACAGCTGTTGGTGATAAGTATGTCTTTGAAGCTTTAAATGAAAAAGATGCCATTATTGGTGGTGAACAATCAGGGCACATTATCTTTAGAGACCTAGCAAATACAGGGGATGGTGTTTTAACGGCTTTAAAACTGGCGTCTGTTGCCAAAGAAATGGGTAAATCATTATCTGAATTGACGTCAGATTTGGCTATTTATCCTCAAACTTTAAAGAATATTAAGGTTGTCGATAAACATTCAGCTCTTGAGAATAATGCGTTATCTAATAAAATAGAAGATGTAAGACAACGATTGAATAATGATGGTCGTATACTTGTAAGGCCTTCAGGAACCGAGCCACTAATTCGTGTGATGGTTGAGGCTAAGACCCAAGAAATTTGTGATGGATTAGTGGATGAAGTTATCCAATTAATACAAGAATTAAATTTATAAGCCACAAGGAGGGATAAACATGAAACCCATGATTCATGTGGTTGAAGATGAAAAGCAATTAAATGATTTAGTAAGATCATACTTAGAAGCTGAAGGATATGATGTCAGACCATTTTATACGTATGAAGAAGCGATGGCAGCGATTGAGGCTGATGATGTTTCATTATGGATTTTAGATATCATGTTGAAAGAAAAGAGTGGTTTTGATTTGATTGATCAGATCAAAATGCGAAATCCAATGATGCCTGTTATTTTCATGTCGGCTCGAGTTCATGAATTAGATCGAGTGGTTGGTTTAGAGAAAGGGAGCGATGATTATATTGCGAAGCCTTTCTTGCCAAAGGAACTGGTTATTCGAGTCAATAATCTTATGCGGCGAGTCTATAAACTTGGCCAAACTAAGTTGATGGTTGATGTCTATGTAATTGATGAAGTTCAGCGTAAGGTCTATACAGAGGATGAAGAAATTGAATTAACAACGAAAGAATTTGAACTACTTATGATGTTTGCTCGTAAACAAGGGGTTGCCTTTGATCGAGAGTATATCCTTAAAGAAGTTTGGGGAACAGATTATTTTGGGTCAGATCGTGTGGTTGATGATACAATGCGGCGCCTTCGTAAAAAAATGCCTGATTTAAACATTCATACCATTTATGGTTATGGATACCGTTTAGGATAGTATGAAAAAGATTCGTGATCATTTAAATGGCTTAAATTTGAAACAACAACTAGTGGGATTAGTTATGTTAATATCACTAGTTTTAGTCATTGTGTCATACTTTGTTACATTTTCTCAGGTGAATCGCTTTGTTAACCAGGAAATGTATAATTTAGTGAATCGTTCACAGAAAGCCATTATTCATCGATTCTTAGTGACGGATACCGAGGCGACAAATGCGAAAGAAATAATCTTTGATTACAATGATCCAAATATTACACATTTAATTTATGATAAAGACTTAGATTTAATTATGACTAATTCAAATGTCATACTTGGTGAGAATGTATTAAACGAAATTGAATCACGAATTCCAACCCAAGAAGAAGAGTCAAAAGCCTACCGATTAATCACCAGACAGTCACAGGATTTATATGTAGTGACAAGAGTTAATGATGATGTTACAGTTGCTACAATTCTGTCTCATCAATATCAGAATGATTTTAGACAAATTGTTATTCAACTTATTTTCTTTGTTGTGTTCTTGACTATTGGTGTTATTCTGATTTTCTTCTTATGGTGGGCGACATCCATTATTAATCCGTTAAAGAATATTTCGAATTATATGAGAGACATTCACAAGAAAGATAAGAGTAAGCTTGATACCACCAGACAAGATGAGATTGGGGATGTAGCACGCTCAATTATTACAATGGAGAATGAATTAAAGCGTCAAGAAAATGTGAAGATGGAAATGATTCATAATATTTCACATGACTTAAAAACACCTATTACGACGATTAAAACATATTCAGAGAGTATAAAGGATGGCATTTATCCGTATGATACCTTAGAGAAATCGGTTGATGTTATCTTAGAAAATGCTGATCGATTAGAGCGCAAAGCTCATTCACTTCTTGTTTTAAATCAACTTGATGCATTAGAGGATGAATCGGTTGAATTGAGACCTATAAATATGAAGGAAATTGTTTCTAAAGTAATTCTAGACTTAAAAGTAGTTCGCCCAGAAATTGATGTTCTGACTCATTTAGAAGATGTTACATATATGGGTGATGATGAATTATGGAGAATCTGTATTGAGAATCTTTTGGATAATGCCTTTAGATATGCGGTTTCAGTGATTGAGGTTGCTTTAACACCCCAACATTTAACAATTTACAATGATGGCGAAAAGATGAGTGAAGATCGTATTGAAAAGTTGTTCAAACCGTATGAAAAAGGAACAGAGGGTCAATTTGGTTTAGGTTTATCTATTGTTGATCGGATGACGAAACGGATGGGTTATGTAACAAGAGGCTATAATCATAAAGAGGGTGTAGAGTTTGAAATTAGTGATCCAAGGCCTAAGGCTGAATATACAAAACGAATGAGGAAACAAAGGAAGGGCTAAATTCCCTTCTTTTTTATAAAAAATTGATTGTGCTATAATGGATTCAATTATAAGAAAAGAGGAATGTAAATGAGTTATCCAGCTTGCCCACAGTGCAGTGAAAATTATACCTATGAAGATGGGCATTTATTAGTCTGCCCAATGTGTGGTTATGAATGGACACAGGAGAGTGAAGATTTAAAGGCAGAAGCAGCCATTATCAGAGATGTGAATGGAAATGAGTTAGTTGATGGTGATGATGTTACCGTAGTTAAAGATTTAAAAGTGGGTGGTTCGGTTATAAAACAAGGAACAAGAGTAAAAAATATCCGCTTATTAGCAGATGTTGTGGATGATCATGATATCTTAGCTCGGGTTGATGGCATGGGCAGTATGTATTTAAAATCATCGGTTGTAAAGAAATAAAAAAGGAGGATTAAATCCTCCTTGATACTACTTTATTCTGTTGGGTCTTCAGATAGTATATGTTTTGAAGCTGCTAAGAGTGAACCAAGATTAGTTAGTTCAGATGGTAGGACAAGTTTAGTTGCTTTTCCATCAGCCACTTTAGCCATTGTTTCAAGGGCTTGAAGTTGTAAGTATTCCTGAGAAGGGAATGCTTTTTTAATTTCTTCAATACCATAGACTTGAGCATCATATACTTTTTGCATGGCTTCTTTTTGACCAATTGCTTCTTCAATCATTGCTTCCTTACGAGCAGTTGCTTCTAGAATCACTGCTTCCTTTCGACCTTCAGCAACAAGAACGGCAGAGGCTTTTTCACCCTCAGCTCTTAAGATGGCTTCACGACGTTCACGCTCAGCACGCATTTGTTTTTCCATCGCATCTTGAATATCACGTGGAGGAAGAATGTTTTTAACTTCAACTCGTGATACACGGATTCCCCATGGGTCGGTTGCTTCATCAAGGATACTTCTCATTTTTGTGTTAATGATATCTCTTGAGGTTAGTGTTTGGTCTAATTCTAAGTCCCCAATAATATTACGAAGGGTTGTAGCAGTTAAGTTTTCAATCGCATTGATTGGATTATGTACACCATAGGTATACAGTTTTGGGTCAGTAATTTGGAAATAGACGACCGTATCAATTTGCATCGTAACATTATCTGCTGTAATGACTGGTTGTGGTGGGAAGTCTTTAACAATTTCTTTGAGTGTTACTCGATTGGCGACTCTTTCAATAAATGGAATGATGAAATGTAGGCCTTTTTCGAGTGTTCTGTTGTAGGCACCTAAACGTTCAACAACATAGGCGTCTGATTGGGAAATAACTCGAACACTTCGAGCTAAAACAACAAGCACAAAGACAATTAAAATTCCGAGAATAATTGACGGTATAGCATCTGTTACGGATGCTAGCATAAATACTTTAAGCATTTTCTCTCTCCTTTACTTCTCTAACGACAAGTTTTACTCCATCAATACTAATGACTTCCACCCAGGTATTAGCTGGGATCAGTTTATTGCGAGCACTGATGATGCTCCATGTATCACTATTGACAGTTTGTTGGTACCAGCTTTTTGGATCTAAATCATTTTCTAATTTAAATTGATGCCCAATAAGTCGGTCGGCATTAGTGGCGACAGTGTCACCCCTCATTAAGTTTTGTGTCATTGGTCTCATTAATAATAGAGAACCAAATGAAACGATCAGAAAAATAAGTACTTGAATAACTATATTAGCTCCAAGCTGTTGTACCAATAACGCCCCTAAGGCACCGCTTGCGAACCAAATGGTAATTAGATTACCTGGGGTCATAAACTCAAAGATTGCGAAGAACGCGAAGATCATTAACCAGACCCACATCATATCTAAATTTCCTAACACTTCAGACCTCCTTTCTGACCTCATCATTTAGGTCGATAACCAAATATTTGTTCTTTTCATCATATTCAGAATTATATTTGTTACCATCTAATTTATATTCTAGTTGATTTTGTATCAATTGGCAAAGCGATTTATTTGTTATTTTCGCATAACCATTTCCAATATGAATCTTGTGTAATTGTTGTGGGGTAAAGACACTATGTTCAATATCTTCTTTTGTCACAGGATGGATGGCAACAAGACGTCGATCTGGGTCAATTCCCACAGTCACAAATCGAGTGTTTTCAAAATATGAAGCAGCTTTTTGATTTAGGGTTATACTGTTTTCATTAATCGTTGTGATTAATGTATTAACATTCCCGTCTATCCATTTAAACATAATTGGTCTCCTTTCATCTTAATTATAAACTAATTCTTCTTATATATCAATACAAATATTATATTTCTTATTTTTATTATACTGTATAATAGATGTATGACGAATGAACAATTTATTATGAAGGCACTTGCTATTTCTAAGATTGGTTTGAAGTATTCAAGTGATCCATATGCTCTTGAAAACTATGCTGAATTACAGGAATTAGCTTTACAACAACTATCTAAATTAACTCAAACTGAGTTTCAAGATAATTTTTACAATCGAGATCTTTATCCGACCGTCAATGTTTCGGTCAGAACGATCGTGACGAATGAGGCGAATGAAGTCTTAATGGTTAAAGAAAAGTCTGAACAATTGTGGTCTTTTCCTGGTGGTTGGTGTGATGTGTTTGAGAGTCCTCAAGAAAATGCGATTAAAGAGGTTGTCCAAGAATCAGGGTATCAAATCAAGATTGATCGATTGCTGGGTGTCTTTTTTAGAGATAAGTATAAAGAGCGTAAACAGTCTTTAATTTCTGAGTATTGTATATACTTTCATGGGAGTATTATTGAAAAAGTATCAGAACATAATCATGAGATTGTTGATGTTGGATTTTTTAAACAAGATAAATTACCTTCTTTAAGTTTTAAGAATTCTAAGGAAGAGGTAGAAAGAGCGCTAGAAGCTTTAAATAACAACTCAGCGACTTTTGATTAGATATGGTAAAATAGAGTAAGTTAGAAGGAGAAAATATATGTCAACACCACATATTGAAGCAAAAAAAGGACAAATTGCGAAAACAGTATTAATGCCCGGAGATCCACTTCGCGCAAAATTCATTGCTGAAACATTTTTAGAAGATGTTGTACAATTTAATGACGTTAGAAACATGTTTGGGTATACAGGAACCTATAAAGGACAAGAGATTTCTGTAATGGGTTCAGGTATGGGGATGCCTAGTATTGGGATTTATTGTTATGAATTATATACTGTCTACGATGTTGAGAACATTATTAGAATAGGATCTGCTGGTGCTTATACAGATGAGCTGGATTTATATGATGTTGTCTTGGTTGATGGTTCATATTCTGAGAGTAGTTTTGCTGAGGTTGCTTATGGTCTTAAGAATAGAATTATTAAACCTAGCGAGAGCTTAAATAACGAGCTTGTAGCTATCGCAGAAAAGTTAGAGATTCCTTTGAAGAGGGGAAATATCCATTCTTCTGATGTGTTTTATCGTGCTGATAAGGATGAATATAAATTAATCCATGAAAAATATAAAGCACTTTGTGTTGAGATGGAGAGTTTCGCATTATTTGCGACAGCTCATCATTTAAATAGGAAAGCGGCATGTTTATTAACGATTTCTGATAGTTTGGTAACTCATGAGGAAACAACCGCTCAAGAAAGACAAAATTCATTTACTAGAATGATGGAAATTGCTTTAAATATTGTTGTTTAATAAAAAAGATTTTACTTTTTGAGACGTTTCACTTGAAACGTCTTTTGTTTTAGGTGTATAATACCCCCATAGGGAGGGTCTATGAATAAAGAAAAAAACAAATCTCTTAGAACACTGAAAAATGCTAGAGGTAATTTAAATGCCGCTATTGAGATGTTAGAAGATGATCGGTATTGTGTCGATGTGAGCAATCAGATATTGGCAGTAATTGCTTTACTTAAAAAGGGTAATGAACAATTATTGCATCAACATATTGAAAATTGTGTCGTTGCTGCTTTTGAGAGCGATGATCAAGAAGTTAAACAGATTAAAATCAATGAGGTCATGAACATTGTCGCGAAGGTAGGTAGATAGAATGGAAAAAAGCTATAAAATAGAGGGAATGACTTGTTCAGCTTGTTCAAGTGCGGTTCAAAAGGCAATTGCTAAGGTACCGGGAGTAGAAATTAGTGAAGTCAATCTATTAATGAATCAGGCGACAGTTACCATGAATGAGTCAGTTACGGATACGGATATCTTAGATGCGATTGTTAATGCTGGTTATGAAGGATCAACAATTCAAGAAAATAAAGAATTAGATTTAGATATAGAGGGCATGACTTGTGCTAATTGTTCATTAGCTGTTGAGAAAGCTCTACAAAAACAAACGGGTATTCAGTCAGTTGAGGTTAACTTAATTACGAATCAGGCCCATGTTGAGTTTAATCCTGGTTTAATTAAAACTCCAGAAATCTTAGAAGTGATTAAGGATGCTGGTTATACTGGAATGGTTAGAGCGAGTTCGAATGTTTTTGATAATAGCGAGGATGATGCTAAATTAGTCAAACAAAGAAATGATATGATTTGGGCATTAATTTTTGGCTTTATTGTTATGTACATTGCGATGAGTACAATGTTAGGACAATTTAGTTTGCCTTTACCTGAATTCATTCACCCAGATGTAAATCCTAAAAACTTTGCGATTGCACAGATCTTGTTTACAATTCCTGTCATTTATTTAGGTCGTGGATTTTATACGAGGGGGATTCGTACTTTAATTAAGCGTGTCCCGAATATGGATTCACTGGTTGCGGTGGGAACAGGTGCCGCATTAATCTATTCTGCTTATAATACGATAGAAGTATTTATGGGTGATGCTCATGCTGTTCATCATTTATACTATGAATCAGCGGCGGTTATTATTGCTCTAATTATGTTAGGGAAATATATGGAGTCTATGAGCAAGGGACAAACGTCTAAAGCGATTCAGTCACTTTTAAACCTGAAGCCTAAAACTGCTATTCTGCTGAAGGATAATCAGGAAATTGAAATTGATAGTGATGAGATTGCTCTTAAGGATCAGATTGTTGTAAAGCCTGGTTCTAGTATTCCGGTTGATGGAGTTATTGTTAGTGGTCAATCGGCTATTGATGAATCAATGTTAACGGGTGAGTCTTTACCGGTTGATAAAGCGGTTGGTGATGATGTTGTAATGGGGACCATTAACTCGTCTGGTCGTCTTGTTATTGAGGCGACGGCAATTCTGGGTGATACAAAGTTGGCTCAGATTGTTAATCTTGTTCAGAAGGCTCAACAACATAAGGCACCAATTGCGAAAATGGTTGATAAGATTGCGGGTATCTTTGTTCCTGCAGTAATCATAATTGCGATTCTAACCTTCTTTGGTTGGATGATATTTACGGGTAATTTTGAGAAGTCTTTAACTCACTTTATTACAGTCTTAGTTATTGCTTGTCCTTGTGCTTTAGGATTGGCAACACCTACGGCTATTATGGTTGGTACAGGTCAGGGTGCTAAGAATGGTATCTTTATTAAGTCAGCTGAAACCTTGGAGAAGGCATCACATATTGATACTGTAATGTTTGATAAGACTGGTACCTTAACACATGGTGAACCGGTTGTGACTGATATTGTCCCTTATGGTGTACAGGAGTCTGAATTACTTAAAATATCTGCTTCTTTAGAGAAGTATTCACAACATCCATTAGGTCTTGCGATTGTTGATGATGCTACCAAAAAGAATATTGAATTAGTTGATGTCGATAATTTTGAAGCTTTACATGGTTCTGGCATTACTGGCATGATTAATGGCACAAAGTACATTATTGGTAACCTATCTTTAATGAAACACAATAATATTGAGGTAGCAGATACTCAAATAGTGAGTGACTATTCAATGAGTGGTAAGACGGTGCTATTTGTCGCCAATGAATCTTCTTTAATTGGTTTAATTGCGGTTGCTGACACATTGAAGGGTGAGGCAATTGAAACGGTTAAGAGATTGATTAAGATGGATATTCAACCAGTTATGATGACTGGAGATCAACATCAAACGGCTAATGCGATTGCTGGTCAGGTTGGCATTAGTGATGTATTGTCAGAGGTTCTGCCAGATGAAAAGGCAGATCATGTCAAGAGATTACAAGATCAAGGAAAACATGTCTTGATGGTTGGTGATGGTATTAATGATGCTGTTGCTTTAGTTCAATCTGATATTGGGATTGCGATTGGTAGTGGTACTGATGTAGCGATTGAATCGGCCGATGTTGTTCTTATGAAGGATGATTTATTGGATGTTGTTAAGGCTGTTCGTTTGTCTAAAGCAACGATGAGAAACATTAAACAGAACTTATTCTGGGCATTCATATATAATGTTATTGGAATCCCATTTGCGATGGGGATATTTGAAATATTTGGTGGACCTGCGCTTAATCCAATGATTGCTGGTGCAGCCATGGCGTTTAGTAGTGTATCTGTTGTTAGTAACGCATTACGATTAAGAAAATTTAAGTAAGGGAGGTGAATGTATGGATAAGAGAGTTTCAGTACCTGATATGAGTTGTGCACATTGCGAAGCACGTATTAATAAAGCTCTACAAGAAGCTAATGTTGAAGCAGTTGTTGATTTAGCGTCAAAAACAGTGTCATATACTGGTGATGATGCAGTTGTGAAGTCAGCGATTGAAGATGCTGGTTATACTGTTGAAGCATAGATTGGTGAAAGCCAATCTTTTTTTTAGCAAATACCTTCAATCTATTGAAAAGAACAGACTGAATTGTTTTCGATTTCATATTGAATAACAACACGATCTCTAAGTGTTAAGTGCTTAGTCATAATGAACTCCTTTCATCCTGATGACCATTACACACCTATAGAATAACTAATCAATCTACCTATTTACAAGAGATTTTGGGTTTTCAATGTTATTACAATAGTCTATTGCATTTAATTTGAAATATTACAACGAATATCATGACCTTGTAAAATAAGATTAAGGATGATATGATAATTAAAATATTAACATAAATTCACTATGGATAGTGAGACGTTCAACATTATCATTAAGAGTTGATAATAGAGAGATAGTGGAAATATAGTAGTAGGTTGAAAGCATGGATATAATTCTTACTGTTAAAATGACTAAAATTAGACGTCTTTTTATCCTGTTAACTTCTATTTTCTTAATGCTTTTATTTTATCCCAAAATTGAAGAAGTAATTCTCATTACAGAAGAGAACAGATCGGTTCGGGATTTTATTAAAAATTCAGAGACTACTAATATTGAGATAGCTGTTTTAAAATTGGAAGATGTTGAACAATTTAAGCACAATATATTAATTTTATCAAAAGAACATAATGTCGATTTCTATTTTACAGATTATGATACTGATTTACAGACAGATATTCACATATATGCTATCTTTTCGTCACAAAGGTCTTTGGATTTATTACCTATCAAGCCGACTATTAGTATTGATGTTTTTAATGAACTGGAATATCCTATTTCAAATACTAATCCTAATGGACAATATGTAGTTGATGTTTTACCTACAAAGTATGAACAACAATACGCTTCATTTATGAAATATCCAAAGACTGAAATAATTGAGAGATTGTAATATCTGGTGTTGAAACTGATGTGTTTGAATTTTTGAGTGGTCTGGCTGAAATTGATAATCTTTCTTTTTCATATAATGAATTTCCGATGTTTGAAATGGAATGGTTATAATAAAGTAAACACTAAGGATAAGAGAATTCGATAAAGTAGTTTTGATTATGAATAGTTCCAATATTTTTTGAATAAATCAATTCATATATTTTCAAACATAACACAATCTCATTTTATGTCGCAATTTGTTGAAATATTGTGTAAAATAGATTTATGAAAAAAATATTGAATGTAGTAAATTTAGAAAACGAGAATGATGTTGAAAAAATTAAGACTGAGTTAAAGGATACTCGGCTAAATTATGAGATAAGTTTTGAACATAAAGCAGTGATTATTTATGGTGGGGCAGATGAACATAGGGTGGCTGTTCTTGCCATTAGAAAAGCTGGGTTTGAGGTGCTTTAATTAAGGGTTTAGTAGTTAACTAAATGAGGGTGAAGAGAATGAAATATCATGCAAAGAAGAGTTTAGTTTTAATTGCCACATTATTAATTGTTGCTGGGGTTGTTGGTTTTTTAATGATAACTAATTATCCTGATGAGGGTGTGTATTTGGTTGATGTTGCACCATATTATAGTACATACTTAATCATTTTAATTTTGGGGATTGTTTTTAATCGCCTCGTAATTAGTGGTGTTATGCGCTTAGTGCATTTTAAAGAATGGGAAAATAAACCGTGGCAAAAAGATGAACAGGATTTATTAGCAGAACATCAAGGAATTTACAATGTTTTTTTAATCAGTCTAATTGGTTTAGTCATTGCTTTATCTTTAATGTATTTTAAGCAGGAGCTCCCATTATTTTTTATTGCTTTGTTTTTAGTTATCCTAGCAGCTGAGCTAACTTTGCTGGGTTCTACCTTTTATTATCATCGAGAACAGGAATTTGAGGACTAAAGAGGGTATTTTTCTCTTGCTTTTGAAATATCACTATGGTATATTATAAAGGCACTCAACCAACTGGAGTAGTACTCAAGAGGCTGAAGAGGTGCCCCTGCTAAGGGTATAGGTCGGGAAACCGGCGCGAGAGTTCAAATCTCTCCTACTCCGCCATTTTGTTTACACCCACTAAGAATATATAAAGATACGGTCCCGTGGTGTAGCGGTTAACATGCCTGCCTGTCACGCAGGAGATCGCGGGTTCAATTCCCGTCGGGACCGCCATCGTGCAGATGTAGTTCAATGGTAGAACGTAACCTTGCCAAGGTTAATACGGGGGTTCGATTCCCCTCATCTGCTCCATTAATAAACATAACCACTGATAAGTGGTTTTTTTAATACTCTTCTTATTAATAATCCACACCTCATAAGAATCATAAAAATAGAAATTACTATATTGTTTAAATTTGTTTGTGTTTTGTTTGGTTATTTCAGTTTTATGAATATTAGGGATTATGTTATTCAATCGATACCATTTTAAGTCCAACGAGTCTAGTTGATGGTTCTATCAAAGTTACGACAAACTCAGAATTAATTACTCCATTACTAGCATATGGAGTTTTAGGGTTTTACAGTGTCATATTTATGGTCTTAAATTTTGAAATAACGGAGAGAAAGGAAGCAATGCAAACATGAGAAAAAGAGATAGAGTCACTGTCATTTTATTAATAACCTTCAATATTAATAGAAACTAGGTTGTTATTGATACCCTTTTCTTGAAAAATCCTTAATATAAATATTGTATTAGAAAGCTTTAATTTGATAGCAATATGTGGTTAAATAAGAAGGAAAGGCGAAAATTGAATGAAAATGAAAAAAATGCTAGGTTTATTAGTATTTTTATTACTGTTAGTATCGTGTAAAGCTAATCCAGCTAATGCGATTAATGAACAATTAAAGAAAATACAAATAACTAATAATACTTTAATCACTCAAATAAATAGTTTAACAGCTCATGACTCAGAAGAGTTACAAGCTGCTTTTGAGTTTGACTTAAATGCTGAAACAATGACCCTAGAGTCTAGTAAAATGAAAGAGTTATTAGACTTAAGAAAACAAGAGGTTTCTGAATATGAATCACATCTAGATTCATTCTCAAAAAGAATAAGTGAGTTAGAAGAAATAGATCTTGAAAATTTAGAAAAAGGAAATAGTCAGTTTAATACTATTAAGACCAACTTAGTCTCTCTAAACGATTTGTATACTAATGTAAAAGCTAAAATTTCAGAGTTATTTGAAGCAGAAGATAATCTCATTAAAATAACAATTGCTGAAGACCCATCGATTCAAGAATTACAAGAAACTTTAGCACTAGTTAATACAAAGAATTCAGAATTTTACGGACTATTGTCACAACTTAAAGAGACTGATATACAGTTAGTTTCAAATTTAGATAATTGGAAAAAGGCATTAGAATCTGAAGAAGATGCTGAAACAACACCAAATGAAGAAGTAAATGTTCCAACAGAAGAGACACCAGTAGTTAGCGAACCTGAAGAACCAGTTGTGGAAAACAAAATATTATATAGAATACTAGATGACTTTCGAATTGAATCAATCGAGCCAGTGGAGAAGCCATTAGTATTGCTTACAATTGATGATTCCGTTCAACCAGAGCCTGATTCATATACATTAGAAATTGCTAAAACTTTAAAAGAAAAGGGTGTTTACGCGATATTCTTCTTTAATGGAATGCATCTTGAGAGTGATTTTGGTAAAGACATTTTAAAACAAGTGTATGACATGGGCTTTACAATTGGTAATCATACCCATACTCACCCATATCTAGACCAGTTAAATTATGAAGAAACTAAAGAAGAAATTGCGAAGACTAATGATATTATTGAATCTGTAACAGGAGAGAGACCAAAATTCTTTAGACCTCCATTTGGAATTATGGGAGATCATAGTGCACAAGTCCTTAAAGAAGAGGGCATGGTATGGATGAATTGGACCTATGGCTATGATTGGGAGGAACAATATATGGATAAAGATGCTCTAGCAGATATTATGGTCAATACACCTTATCTTAGTGATGGAGCAAATCTTTTAATGCACGATAGACAATGGACATCAGAAGCAATGGGCACCATTGTGGATAGTTTAATAGAAAAGGGTTATCTCATTATTAACCCAAGTGAGATTGACACACAGGGAGATAATGATGAACTATAATAGAGGATACACATATAAACCGCGCCGTCGAGTAAACTGGTTAGGAGTTAGTATTTTAGTTTTATCAGTACTATTAATAATTCTATTACTAGTTTATTTATTAGTGCCAAAGAACGAACCAATCGAAGAAATAAACTATGATACACCCGTTGAATTGAATGTAAAAGAAAATCCTGTTCTTTATAACGAACCAACCCAATATCCAAAGAAATTTTATTTTGATTCAGGCATAGATATTCCATATCCTGAAGATGGTGTTAAGGGTATTTATATGTCTGCATATGGATATGCAAGTGATCAATTAAGAAATACCAATCTCGCACTTATTGAGAATTCTAACTTAAATGCGATGGTTATAGATGTTAAAGATGACTGGGGCACAATCCTGTTTGATTTTGAATCAGATAATCCTTTAATCTTAGAAAACACTGAAAATGTTTTACATGCTAAAACAGTCTTAAAAGAACTTGAAGAACATCAAATCTATCCAATTGCTAGAGTGGTAACATTTAAAGATTCTAGTTTTGCTAAGAAACATCCTGAACATGCCTTTAAAAATGCTGATGGTAGTGTTTGGGCAAATCATTCGGGTGAAAACTTTATAAATCCATTTAGTCAAGAAGTTTGGGATTATACGATTGCAGTCGCAATTGAAGCTGCCATGGCAGGATTTAAAGAAATCCAATTTGACTATATACGATTTGCTGAAGGCTTCTCATTTGTAGAACCTGGACTTACCTATGATATGGGGAAATATGCTGATATAGATAAACCTATCGATCAACTGCGTGTTCAAGTTATTAATGATTTTATAGAGTACGCTAAACAAAAACTAGAACCTTACAATGTTCATGTTGGTATTGACATCTTTGGTTATACCGCAACAGTCCCTGAGGATTCTGATATCGGACAAAATTTTGCTCAAATGGCTGAGCGGGGAGATGTTGTTAGCTCAATGATATATCCTAGCCATTGGGGATTAAGTTACTTTGGGTATGATGCTCCAGACACACATCCATATGGCATTGTTAAAGAATACATGATTCAAGAAAAAGAAATATTAAGTGCATTACCACATCCGCCAATAACAAGACCTTGGTTACAAGACTTTACAGCTTCTTATCTGGGACCAGGTTGGTATATTGACTATGGCCCAACAGAAGTTAAAGCACAAGTCCAAGCTTTAAAAGAACTAGGAATCAATGAATGGCTACTATGGAATGCAGCCAATGTATACTCACATGTTGAGGGTGAGTATTAAAATACTCATTATTTGTTGATAAACAACAAATAATTGTTGACATTCGAAAATAATCTAGATATACTTTCATTAAGATGATAAGGAGTTACTTTATGAAAGTAAAATATGTCTCGCATTTTGTAAAATTCTTAATTTTAGTGTTACTAGCTTTTTCAGCTCTGATAGTTGTCTATGTTCTACCACTATCTGCCCATCAAATTGCGCAATCGTGGGAAGAAATAGACTATTTAAAAGAGCCGCTTTTGCTAATCGGTCAATTATTAATGCTACTGTTTATGGCTGGGTTAATTATTATTTTAAACTTACTATATAAATTTGATAAAGGTAGAGCCTTCACCTTTGAGTTTGCGAAGAAAGTTAACTGGTTAGCCATAATGTGCGCAATTTCTGTGTTATTTATAATCGTCATTTTCTTTGTTCTAGCAAGTTTAGGTGGACCAGGGCCTGGAATGGCTCTTATGCTTATTGGCATGGGAATAGTAATATCTATTCTAGGATCGGTTCTTCACTTGATTTCAATTATCATTAAACAAGCATGTTCATACAAAGAAGAAATAGACTTAACAGTTTAGGAGGAATTATGCCAATTATTGTAAACTTAGATGTGGTTCTTGCTAAACGAAAAATGAGTGTCGGTGAATTAGCCGAAAAAGTCGGAATCACAATATCCAATATTTCTATACTAAAAAATGGAAAAGCCAAAGCTATTCGCTTTAGCACACTAGAAGCAATCTGTGATGTACTAGAATGCCAACCAGGTGATATTTTAGCATTTGAAAAGAATGATCAATAAAATCAAATCACTTGACATTTTCTTTGTAATCGGTTTCATTCTATAAGATAATTCGATATAATATTCTTATATATTGAAAGGGGCATTCAAATGCAAAATAATATCCGCATTTTAGATGATGATCCTAGATATCTTGAATTAGACAATTACATAAATTCTTATCAAGATAAGAAGGGTATTTCATTAAATGTACTACACAAAGCCCAGAGTATCTTTGGGTATCTTCCATTAGAAGTACACAAACATATTTCTGAGAAGATTCAAGTACCGATTGCTGAGTTATACGGGGTAACAACCTTCTACTCGCAATTCACCACAGAGCCTAAAGGGAAACATAATATTCAAGTCTGTTTAGGAACAGTGTGCTATATAAAAGGCGCACAAAATGTCATCGATGAAGTATCAGAAGTTCTCGATGTAAAAGTAGACCAAACCACTGACGACTTAAACTTCTCCTTAGAAGCAACCCGTTGTTTAGGGTGTTGTAATTTAGCACCAGTCATGATGATTAATAAAGATGTCTATGCTAATATTACAGACACATCAAATTTAGAAGAAATATTAAAGGGGTACACATCTGATGAAGCCTAATTTAATATCAAACTCTAAACAACTTCAAATGAAATATTTTGACTTTAGTAAAACTTTGTTTGAACCTAAAAAATTCAGAATCGTCGTAGGTATGGCAACATGTGGAATTTCATCAGGTGCTGATGACGTATATGAAGCACTTATCGATGAAATAGAACATTTCAATTTAAAAGATGACGTTGTCGTTGATAAAACAGGATGCATCGGGATGTGTATTTATGAGCCAATCGTAGAAGTTTATGAACTTGGCAAACCAAAAGTCACTTACATTCATATGACTCCAGAACGAATGGAAAATGTTGTCTCTAAACATATAATCAAACAAACAAGAGTTGAAGAATACACATTCAAAGGACTTCGCAAACAAGAAGAAGCAGCCTTTGAACTTCTTCAACATACCCATGAAGGAGTTATGAAACTACACAATCACGATGCCCCATTAACTCCAAGGCAACAAGAATTAATTGACTCAATTAACCAACTAAATATTGAAACAGACGATGTATTAGACCTAGGCTTTTATAAAAAACAAACACGACTAGTCTTAAAAAACTGTGGTTTTATCAACCCAGAAAAAATCGAAGACTATATTGCTGTTTACGGTTATCAAGCCCTAGACAAAGCACTCAATACAATGAGTCCACAAGATGTCGTTGAAACAATCATCAACAGCGGACTCAGAGGTCGTGGTGGAGCAGGCTTTCCAACTGGACTCAAATGGAAATTCGCCCTAAATAATGAAGCAGACCAAAAGTACTTTATTTGTAACGCTGATGAAGGAGATCCAGGAGCTTTTATGGACCGCTCAATCCTAGAAGGAGACCCACACTCCATTATTGAGGCAATGGCCATCGGTGGTTATGCGATAAAAGCAAGCAAAGGCTATATTTATGTAAGAGCAGAATATCCGCTCGCAATTGAACGCTTAGAAAAAGCTATTAAACAAGCCCATGAAGTTGGATTTTTAGGTGACAATATCCTAGGCTCAAACTTCAGTTTTGATATTGAAATACGCTTGGGCGCAGGAGCCTTTATTTGTGGTGAAGAAACAGCCCTAATCGCGTCAATCGAAGGACAAAGAGGAATTCCAAGAAACAAACCCCCATTCCCAGCAGAAGCAGGATTATGGGGTAAACCAACCAATATTAATAATGTTGAAACACTCGCTAATATTCCACAAATTATTCAGAATGGTGCCCAATGGTTTAAAGGTTTTGGAACCGAAAAATCACCAGGAACAAAAGTATTCGCACTAGGCGGTAAGATTAATAATACAGGCTTAGTCGAAGTTGAAATGGGCACAACCTTACGTGAAATCATTGAAGAAATTGGTGGCGGATGTCCACACAATAAAAAGTTCAAAGCAGTCCAAACAGGTGGACCATCAGGTGGATGTATCACCACAAAACATCTAGATACACCAATTGACTTTGATAATTTAGTCAAAATAGGCTCTATGATGGGATCAGGCGGAATGATTGTCATGGACCAAGACAACTGTATGGTCGACATTGCTCGATTCTTCCTAGAATTTAGTGTAGACGAATCATGTGGTAAATGTGTTCCATGTCGAGAAGGAACTAAACGCATGCTCGAGATACTCGAGAAAATAACACAAGGACGAGCAACAGATAAGGACCTAGAATTATTAGAAGATTTATGTGAGAATATTTCACTCTCATCTCTTTGTGCATTAGGTCAAACGGCTCCTAATCCTGTAAAGTTAACCTTAGAACATTTTAGACATGAATATGAAGATCATATTCACAATGCTCATTGTGAGGCTCATGTTTGTAAATCATTAATCGGATACTATATCACAGGAGATTGTGTAGGTTGTGGTAAATGTTCACGACTCTGCCCAGTCCACGTAATTGAAGGAAAAATCCGTGAACTCCATGTCATTGACCAATTAGAATGTATCCGATGTGGAGCATGTATGAGTGGCTGTGCATTTGATGCCATCATACGAAAGTAGGAGGTAACTATGTCATTATCCAAACAAACCCCAAAGAAAAAAGTATCTATGACAATTAATAATTTCCCTGTTACAGTCGATGAAGACACAACTGTATTACTCGCCGCACGACAAGCAGGATTTGACATTCCAACGCTCTGTTATCTAAAAGATATTAACGAAATCGCGGCCTGTCGACTCTGTATTGTTGAAGCAGATATTAATGGACAACCGATCCGTAATTTACCAGCTTCCTGTATCTTAAAAGTTCAAGAAGGAATGAATATAAGAACAAATACTCAAAAGGTTCGAAAAGCAGTTAAAACAAATTTAGAACTTATTTTAGCCAATCATGATCGTGACTGTTTAACATGTAACCGAAATGGAAGCTGTGAACTTCAAACACTATGTGAACAACGAGGGATTGATGTTGTCTCAATTACAGGTGAGAAACGAGAAAAGAAAATTGATAATCTATCATTCTCAATAGTTAGAGATACATCAAAATGTATCCTCTGTGGGCGTTGTGTTAACACCTGTAAAAAGATACAAGGATTAGGCGTTCTAGACTTTGTCGGTCGCGGCTTTAATACAGAAGTTGCTCCAGCCTTTGGATATAGTATGAAAGATGTTAACTGCATTTATTGTGGGCAATGTATTGAAGCATGTCCAGTCGCAGCTCTAAGAGAAAAATCATACACAGAACAAGTCTTCGATGCCATCGATAATCCAAATATCCATGTTGTTGTCCAAGCAGCTCCATCTGTCAGAGCAGCCATCGGTGAAGAGTTCGGAATTAAAATGGGAACCCCAACAACAGGTAAAATGACAGCAGCCCTAAGAAGACTAGGCTTTGATCGAGTCTTTGATACAAACTTCTCAGCTGATTTAACAATTATGGAAGAAGCCAATGAATTACTCCATCGCATTAATACAGGTGGCAAACTTCCAATGATTACATCCTGTTCACCAGGATGGGTTAAATTCTGTGAAATGATGTATCCTGATTTTATTGACAATATGTCAACTTGTAAATCACCTCAACAAATGATGGGTGCCCTAATTAAGACTTACTATGCCCAAACCAATAATATTGACCCAAAATCAATCTTGAGTGTATCAGTCATGCCATGCACATCAAAGAAAACAGAAGCCAATCGACCAGAGATGGAAGTAGACAACTTAAGAGATGTTGATATATCATTAACAACTAGAGAATTGGCGGATATGATCAGAGAAGCTGGAATTGATTTCAATAATTTACCAGATGAAGAACCAGATAGATTAATGGGAGAATATACTGGTGCTGGTGTGATTTTTGGAGCCACCGGAGGTGTCATGGAAGCAGCCTTAAGAACAGCCGCAGACATACTAACTGGTGAAGACCTACAAGAAATTGAATACACAGCTGTAAGAGGACTAGATGGAGTAAAAGAAGCAACATTAATGTTACCAATAAATGGAGAGCTGACCCAAGTTAATGTCGCAGTAGCACACACTGTTTTAAACGCTGCCAAAGTATTAGACGCAGTACGCTCAGGTGAAAAGAACTACCACTTTATTGAAGTGATGGCTTGCCCAGGTGGCTGTGTTCATGGCGGAGGACAGCCAATTGTGAGTGCTAAAGATAGACTCGATTTAAATCCGCATGCCTTAAGAGCAAATGCTCTTTACTCAGAAGATGAGCGTCAAGTGAGACGTAAATCACATCATAATCCAGAAATTATCGCCATCTATCGCGATTATCTGGGCCAACCACTTGGTGAATTGTCGCATAAATTGCTACATACGCATTACTATCGACATTTCCCATATCCAATCCAGGATGAAGAGGGGATTTAAAATACTGCCTCATTATTGATATATGAAAGTAATATTTATAAGACATGGAAAAGCAGAAGAGTATTCATTTTCCAAACCAGATTCAGACCGCGAACTAACCAAAGAAGGACGAAAAGATTTAGAAAAGAACATGCCATATTTAGTAGATAAGCTAGACTTTTCGTCAACAAAAGTATTCAGTTCACCACTTATACGAGCTTATCAAACAACAGACTATGTGACGCAAGACTATGAATTAGTCGACTTTTTAGCAACAGGTGATCTTGATGAACTGAAAGACTGTGTAAAAGCACATGCTCACTATGAAACGATGGTCTTTGTTGGTCATGAACCAATTCTTTCCGAATGGATTTTTTCTTTAACAGGTGAAATGATGACTGTTAAAAAAGGAATGGCAGTTTTTCTTAATTGGCCAGATAAGGTATTAACATCAGCCAGGTTAAAAGATTATCAATCGTTATAAGTGTATTTTTCCTGGTTCTTGATAGAATAGTTACAGGAGGAATATAGTATGAATGAAAGAAAAGGATTAGTATCCTTTAAAGAATTACCAGTCACATTGGTTGGTGATGAAATAAAAGTAGGACAAACTGCTCCTGAATTTACAGTCTTAAAACAAGATCTAAGCGATTTAAAATTAAGTGATTTAGATGGAAAGATTAAAGTACTCTCAATAGCTCCAAGTTTAGATACACGAGTCTGTGAGTTACAAACCATCCGTTTTAATAATGAAACAACACAAGTATCTGATGATGTTGAAATCGTCAGCATTACTGTTGATTTACCATTTGCTCAGAAACGATTCTGTGAAGCACTCGATATCAAAGGGCATCAAGTAGTTTCAGATCATAGAGACTTAGACTTTGGTTATAAGTATGGATTAGTCATGAAAGAGTTAAGACTTCTAGCAAGAGCTGTTATCATTCTTGATAAGGACAATGTTGTTAGATATATTGATATCAATAATCAAGTTTCACAAGAACCTAATTATGAAGCAGCATTAGATGCTGTGAAGAACTTAGTTTAATAGTTTCCTAAATCTTACTTCGGTAAGATTTTTTTATGCTTTAATACCTTGCAATGAAAGGTACAGCATAGTATAATGGTACTGGAGGAAGGCCAATGAATGTTCAATTTAAAAAAGGAATCTTAGAGCCCTGTGTCCTGTCCCTATTATCTCAAAAAGATTACTATGGGTATGAGCTTGTTGAATCAATATCAAAGTATATTGAAATTTCAGAGGGAACAATTTACCCATTGTTAAAAAGATTAAGAGATCAAAAGTGGGTTATAACTTATTTAGTTGAATCACCAAGTGGTCCGCCTAGAAAATATTATCAACTCACAAAAAAAGGTCAAGAAGAAGCCAAACTTCAAGTGAGTGAAGTGTACAATTTTACAAAAGGTGTTATGGAATTATTACAAGGAGCAAAAAACGATGACTAGAAAACAATGGATTGCACAGCTTAGAAAAGCTTTAAAAAACCTTCCACCACATATAGTGGATGAAATTATTGAAGACTATAATGAACATTTTGAAAACGGTATTTATATGGGCAAATCTGAACAAGACATTGCCAGAGAATTAGGCAACCCAAAAGAAGTAGCTAAAGAATATTTAGGTTATTCATCCGTTTCATGGCGCGAGCAATTAAGCGATAGTCCAATATTAAAAGTACTAATTTCTATAGTATTCATTATCGGTCTAATAACAATCTTCCCATATGCAGTTGATGTTACATCTAGTTTAATCAAAGGAATCTTCTGGTTTTTATTATTTGTTATTTTGGTCGGTCTTCTTGTATCAGCAATACTCATAGCATTCTTTAGTCAAAAGTTTAAGGAAGGGTTTGATTCGTTCAGATTTATTAATAACACGAGTTCTGAAGCGTCCTATATTAATTTACGCAAGGAACAATATTTCTCAAACATCAAAGAAGTAATTGTTAATTCTAATATTGGTAATCTTGTGATTAGCCCATCAGATAATGATAATTTTGAAGCAACAGTCAAAGGCTATAGTGATATTGAAATTGAAGAGATTCAAATGATTGTAACCGGAAGTACATTAACAATTGATTTTGGAAAAGAGAAAGAAATAAGAATTCATAAGAATAATGGCATCAAAATCAAAATTGAAGTAAAGATTCCAAAAGCAGCGTTAAACGATATAAAAGTCCACTCAAGTTTAGGTAATATTGAGATCAATGAATCATTTGATTACTTAAAGGTAACTGCTTCATTGGGTAATATAAAAATAAACTCTCCTCAAAAAGATGTGAATATTAAAGCATCCATGGGAACAATTCGACTCAATAATTTTGATGGTTATGGTATCATAAAAAACAGTATGGGGAATGTTTATTTTGAAGATATGAATCAATTTCACTCAGATATGACAATCAATATCACTATGGGAAATATTAAAAACACTAATCCTAATGTTATCTTAAATCAAACAGGTAAGAATACCTATTTTGTCCAAGGGAAAGATTCAACCAGACAACTAAAAGTAAATCTATCAATGGGGAATGTGAAGATAAAATAAAGAAAAAGAATCAGTTGATTCTTTTTTTATACAATCGTATTCAATAATTCATTCAATGCTTCACTCATACTAGGATGAGTATAAATAGCATCACGCAATACTTGATAAGGTGTTTTGGTTTGCATCGCTAGGCGGATAATATTAATAATCTCAAATGAGTCTTCACAAAATAGATGAGCACCTAGAATCAAATCTGTTTGTGCCTCGACAATAACTTTTAGGAAACCAGCTTTATTTCTAAGGATATGAGTTTTAGGAATAGTAGCAACTGGCATCTTGGCAACTTTAATATCTGACGTTATTTCTTGTTCTGTTAAACCAACCCGTGACAGTGGTGGATCAATAAAGACAGTATACGGGATATCACCTCGATTGTCTGTCGTTCTTTCATGTGTTGTGATGATGCGATAATCATCAAGGGAAATATATGTGAACTGTAAACCACCCTTAACATCACCCAACGCATAAATATGGTCGACCGTGGTTTTTAATTTATTGTCAACTTTAACAGCTGCTCGATCCATTTCTACATCAGTCTTTTCCATCTTTAATTGTGAGGTATTTGGGAGTCTGCCAGTCGCAATTAAAACTGCATCTGATTTGATGACGGTATCATTATTAATAATAACTTCACCATCACTTAAATCTGTGACAGTTGATTCAAAGTAAAAATCAATGCCGATTGCCTTCATATGTTGAAAGACTTTTTGTGCGACTTCAAAATCTTCCTTTGGCATAAAATCATTACTATTGGAAACAACTGAAACCTTTGATCCAAAATTGTGATACATACTCGCAAACTCAAGCCCAATATAACCCGCTCCAATAATGGTTAGATGTTCAGGTAATTCAGTAAGCTCCATAATAGTTTCACTCGTATAATAGGCTGTATGTCTAAATACTTCAGGAATATATGGAGTTGATCCAGTATTAATATAAATTTTATCAGCTTTAATATGTTCATCATTAACAAGCAAAGTAGTGTTATCAACAAAGGATGCCACGCCATCAATGATGGTGACATTTGCATCGTTAACCTTATTATAATTAGCCTGACGTAACGTTTCTGTTATTTCGTTTTTCTCTTGGATTGCTTTTTTGTAATGAGCTACTTTTTCCTTGAAACTTAAATCTTGGTGTTTCACTTGTTCAGCAGAAAAAACCAATGCTTTAGTAGGAATACAAGCAACATTGATACATGTTCCTCCATACATTCCTTGTGACTTTTCGATAAGTGCCACTGTTTCATTCTTTTCTGATAAATGGGTTGCTAATGTCTTACCAGCCTTCCCAAATCCTATGATTACGTTTTGATAATGTGTCATGATAATCCTCCTGTAACCTAAGAATATCATCAACAAGAGTAATAAAAAAGTCTGACACATATCAGACAAGTCGTTAGTAATAATGGCGGTCCCGACGGGAATTGAACCCGCGATCTCCTGCGTGACAGGCAGGCATGTTAACCGCTACACCACGGGACCAGTGAATTGATTATACACAAACAAAAAGAGTTTGTAAAGAGGAAAATGGATGCTACCCAATTGGAAGCATCCATTTATCATTATTCTTTAGGTAAAACTAGATTTAAGATAACTCCAACCAGTGCTGCTATAGCAGTGCCAGATAATGAAGCAAGATCTGTTAATGGTAGAACTGCACCCCCTAAGCCTAGCACCATCATCGCTGAAGCAATAATTAAATTACGTTGTTTATTGAAGTCTACTTGATTATCAATAAGAACTCTTAAACCATTACTGGCAATAACACCATACAGTAGTAATGAAATACCTCCTAAAACTGAACTAGGAATACTTATGATTAGTGCTTGAATCGGATTAAAGAAACCTAGTAGCATGGCAATCACAGCCGCTCCAAAGATAACTGAAGTACTAGCTACCTTAGTCATTCCAACCACTCCAGTATTTTCTCCGTAAGTTGTATTGGCTGGACCTCCAAGGAAGGCTGATACTGAGGTTGCGATTCCATCACCTGCTAAAGTTTTATTCAAACCAGGATCTTTTAGAAAATTCCGACCTGTAATTTGACCTAAGACTGTATGATCGCCAATATGCTCAGAAACTGTAACAATTGAGATAGGCAGGATTGCTAATGTTTCAGGACCAAAGTAAAATTGATATTCATTGAACATTCCATTGGTACTAAATGGTAAATAGAAATCTGGGAAACGAATGATATGACCAAACAAAGGACCATTGACTGATTCTACTACTCCACTAAAATCAACTTCTCCCATCATTACCGCAAAGATATATCCTAAAACAATTCCACTTAAGAATGGAATAATCTTAAAGATTCCCTTCGCTTTGGTTGAAACAAAAGCAGTAATGAGAAATGTAACAGTAGCCACCAACATAGTCTTAGGTGAACCTCCAGGGACAAATCCAGCCTGACTTACAGCTGTTCCAGATAATCCAAGTCCTATAACAATAATCAATGGGCCAATAACAATAGGTGGTAATAGTTTATTCAACCAATCTGCCCCTGTCACTTTTAGCAAGGCAGCGATTATTACATAAATTAAACCTATTAAAAAGATTCCTGTTTGCGAAGCGGAAACATCTCCACCCATAGCACTAATTGCGTATTGCATAGCTGCAATATAAGCAAATGAACTACCTAAGTAAACGGGAACCTTAAAGCCTGTAATTACTAAATAAATAATAGTTCCAATCCCACTACAAAATAATGCAACTGAAACCGGAAGTCCAACCAAGATGGGAACAAGTATCGTTGCTCCAAACATGGCAAAGACGTGTTGAAAACTCAATAACAAAGCCTTTCCTACAGGTGGTTTGTCGTTGATGTCATACAATAAATCAGTTTTTACGCTCATCTCTTTTTCCTTTCTCGGGCATAATAAAAGGCCCTAGTGAATTAGGACCTTCGAGATCACATATTCTTCTCCTTTAGCAAGCTCACAGGTTTGCTTTAAAAGGACCTAATTGAAAAAATGATAGCACAGAATCCTTCAACTTACAATCAATTTTTATCAATTTTACTTTCTTTTGGTTTGTTTTTGCGATTATATCTCTTAACACCAAAGACCGCTAATCCAATAAGAAGAAAGAGTAAGAGTATATTCTCAACAGTAAAGATGATTAGTCGACTTAGATTGTGACCTAAATTATTAATACCACGCGTAAACGCACGACCAATTTGGCTAAAGAAATTATCCTGATCAGCTAAAACATCGGTCTCCTCAAGTTCAATGATGGTCACTGTTATAGTTGAATAATCGATTTGATCATCAAGCCTTTGTAAAGTTGACTTATTATATTCTAACTCTTGTTCAACATCCATTAACTGTTCTTGTAAAAAGACAATCTCCTCAACTGTTTCAGCCTGCTCAACAAGTTCAAGTAAACGATCTTGTTGAGTCGTCAATACTTTAATTCTATTTTCAGCATCATAGTAAGTATCAGCTACAGATTGATTCTGAGTTGACTCTGAAAGAACAGTAAAATGAGCTTTTAGTACTTCTGTAAAACCATCAAAACTATCGGATGGGATTCTTAAACGATAGGTTGCGACTCTAGTTTTAGTCCGATAATTATTTAAAGAAATAGACGAACTCTCAATAAAACCCTCAAACTGTTCTAAGTCATTATTTAAAACCTCAAGATCATCATCGAATGTTCTAGTTTCGATCGAAAACTGACCAGTTTTAATTACCTTTGAAGGATCAAAGCGTTGATTGGTAACTGACTCTTCTACTGCTGGAACATCATATTCTGGTGCTTGAGCGAAACTATATTCATCCAAAGACATATCAGATGTGGACTGACTTGAACAACTGATTAATAACATTGTAGTAAATAATAATAAAAGTAATCTTTTCATAAGAAACCTCCTTGTAATTTCATTGTAAACCTTTAAAATATGACAATCAAGCTGGGCAGATTATTCTTTCTAAACTGTAATTTAAGGTAGAATAGGGTTGAAAAGAAATGGAGTGACAATATGAAGAATCAAATTGGAGTCATTGGAATGGCAGTAATGGGAAAAAACATTGCCCTAAACTTCCACGACAATGGATACAATGTCGCGGTATTCAATAGAACATCCGCAGTAACAGAAGAAGTTGTAAAAGAAAACCCACAATTAAACGCGTATTATGACTTAGCAGAATTCGTCCAATCATTAGACAAGCCTAGAAAAATTCTATTAATGGTAAAAGCCGGTATGCCGGTTGATTCATTTATTGAGAAACTTGTCGAACTACTTGATGAAGGCGACATAATTATGGATGGTGGCAACTCAAATTATCATGATTCAATTAAACGATATGAAGCCCTAACTGAAAAAGGTCTCAATTTCTTAGGGGTTGGCATATCAGGTGGTGAAGAAGGAGCTCGATTTGGTCCAGCCATTATGCCTGGCGGAGCCCCAGAAGCCTATGCTCAAGTCTCAGAAATGTTAGAAAAAGTAGCAGCTAAAGCCTATGGTGAAGCATGTGTCAGTTATATTGGCAGTAGTGGCGCAGGTCACTATGTCAAGATGGTCCATAATGGAATTGAGTATGGAGACATGCAATTAATTGCTGAAGCATATCATCTTCTTAAAGAACTAGGTGGTTTTAATAATCAAGAATTATCAGATATTTTCAAAACCTACAATGAAGGTGAGTTGAACTCATATCTGATTGAAATAACTGTTGATATCCTAAAAGAGAAAGATGACTTAACAGAAGGATATTTAGTGAACTACATCTTAGATAAGGCTGGCAATAAAGGAACAGGTAAATGGAGTGTTAGTGAATCGCTCGATGAAGGAGTCAACACTTCAATTATCACAGGAGCTTTATACAATCGTTTCCTATCATTTGAAAAAGATGAACGTGTTAGAGCCAGTAAAGTATTAGAAGGTCCAGCAATTAAACAAGTTGATGACAAACAAAAACTAATCAAACAAATTGGGCAAGCACTCTACATGGCCAAGATAATGTCCTATGCTCAAGGCTTTGACTTAATGGCCAAATCCGCTAAGACTCATGGATGGGAGTTAGACTTTGAAAAGATTGCTAAAGGATGGCGCGGTGGATGCATTATTCGAGCTCACTTCCTTGATGAAATAGCTCAAGTATATGCAGACAATCCAAATCTTGAAAACTTAATGTTGAGTGATTATTTCAAAGACATTATTCACAGATATCAAGAAAGTGCGAGAGAGATTGTTGTGCTAGCTATTCAAAATGGCATCTCAGTCATTGGTTTGAGTTCTGCACTTTCATATTATGATGCATATCGAAA
>LSQX01174155.1_pt1 | contig 43797 bp, 39 predicted proteins | sample 654561 | NCBI WGS metagenome assembly LSQX01 (sample SAMN04489861, study PRJNA283612) | anaerobic digester metagenome | isolation source: 4 biogas reactors fed with cattle manure at either 37C or 55C with and... | place: Denmark: Kongens Lyngby | collected 2014 | reverse complement strand
TTACCTAAACCCGGAGGTCCATGCAAAAGAACATGATCGAGGGCATCTCCGCGCATCATAGCAGCTCTAACAAAGATCTTCAGATTATCCACGACCTTCTCCTGACCCGCAAAATCGCGAAATTGCACTGGCCTGAGCCTGTTTTCAAACTCCCGTTCCGACTGCTCAGATGCTTCTCCCCTGATGTTAATTGGCTCTGGCATAAATCTTTAATCTATTTCTAAGCTTTTAATCTACCTCCAGATTAACCTTGATCCCGTCAACCCGAATTAGCTTATCATTGCTGTAAACATACGAAATCACCACGTTACCTTCCGTATCAAAAACCCACCAGCTCTTTTCCCGCGAGCCAACCCGGTAATACTGTTCCTCCTTAATTTTTCCATTCTCATGATAATATCGATGCCGGCCATTGGGAATGCCCTGTACATAATCGCCCTCAAACTTAAGAGTACCGTCGATATAGTAGTGCCGCCAAGTTCCCTGACGTAAGCCAGCCCGATAAACGCCCTTCTCAATCTGTTCACCAACCTTCAAAAACCATTCACCCTCCTCTAATCCATCGATAAAATCTCCTCGCGCAATCTCTTCTCCATTACGGTCATACTCAACTGATAAGCCATCTTCCCGACCCATCAGATAATTTTCTTCCCTCCTGATCTGCCCACCACGATAATACCAAGTCCATAAGCCATCCTCTAATCCGTTGCGGTAAGAACCAGTCTGCTCAAGTTCTCCATCAGGATAATAAAACTTCCAAACCCCGCTGCGCTTATCATTTTTATAGTTTCCTTCCAACCGCACCTGTCCACCGGAATAAAAAAACTGCCAAAACTCCTCCTTGTTTCCTTTGTCGGTAGTTACCCCCGTTGAAATCACCTGACCGCTGTTGTCGTACTCATCAACCTTAACCTGAGATTTCTCCCTGAGATATTCGCGGTGAATCCCGACCGGAACGTTGTTGATAAAGCTGCCACTGGCAATCAAGTTGCCATCCTCATCGTACTGATTCCTCACTTCAGCCTGGATTTCATCCGCGATTCCCTCCTCGATCAGCTGGCCATTTTCATAAAAACGGCTCGATAACAGCTTCCCCGACTGGCTATACTCTCTGGAATACCCGTTGAGAAGATCATTTTTATAGTGAGATTCTGATTTAATATTGTCATTATCAAAATATTCCCGCCACACTCCTTGCTTACGCCCCTGTGAATCCTTCTGGTTGATGTACTCCCGATCAATTAAAAAATCGTTGTGATATCGGTAAATCACCTGCACCAACCTATTCTCATACTCCCGCGTCAGTCCATGCTTCTTTCCATCACGATACCGAACCAATCGCTCCAGCTCACCATCCTTGTCATAATAATACGACAATCCTTGGCGGATGTTATCCAGGTATAACTCCTTGAATACCGGAATTTTATTCTGATAACGGTTGTGATATCCACTCTTTTTTCCGTTCAGGTAGCTGATCTCATCCGTGAGGTTTCCCTCCTCATCATAAAAGTTCCAGATCGAATCCAGCTCAAAGTTGGTTCTGATCCCTTCTGATTTAACTTTGCCGTTGACATGATAAGAGATCCATCGGCCATCAGGTTTACCATCCCGGATCATCCCCTCGCTCGATACCTGCCCATTCCCGTACATAAAGCGCTGATATCCATCAGATAGCTTCTCTTGGGAATATAAAGTATTGGAAATCAGTAATAAAACAAAAACTATAGTTCGGAGGTGATTCATGAATTGTTCTTTTCAACCGCTATTAAAATATATACTAGTTATTTGTAAATATATTTGATGATGTTATTAGCCTGTTGAAACTGTTGATAAAAAGGTTATCAAGAATAAAGCCAAAAAAACCCCGACTTATCAAACGGTTTTCAACAGGGTAAAGGTACTTAATAACTTATTAAAGAAAGATGTGGCGAGGTAATTAACAGGCTGTGGAAAACGATGACCGGATGAGGGTCGATTTGTTAACAGTGGAAAAAGTGGTTGATTTGTTTTGATCAAGAATGAAAAAATGTGCTTGCAAAATTTGAACAGATTTTTATACCAGATGGCCAAGGAACTTTGCAAGAGAATTTGACAACATTTTTTCAGTAATGAATGAACAGGTTTGTTAATAAAGAGGAGAAAAAAAGTGGAAAAAAAGCGTGCGAATTTGATCGGTTTGGCATCAGACCATGCCGGGTATGAAATGAAGGAAGCGTTGATTAAGTGGTTGAAAGAGAGTAATTTACAGGTAATCGATTTTGGATGTAACAATTCGGAATCGTGTGATTATCCGGACTTTGCGCATCCGTTGGCGCGGTCGGTTGCAGATGGTGCTTGTGTGTTTGGGATCTCACTTTGTGGAAGTGGAAATGGAATCAACATGGTAGTGAACAAGTATCCGGGGATTCGTTCGGCCTTGTGTTGGAATGAAGAGATATCAAAACTCGCCAGAGCCCATAATAATGCGAATATCTGTGCCTTGCCGGCGAGGTTTATCTCGATTGAAGAGGCCAAGACGATCGTAAAAATTTTTCTGGAGACTCCCTTTGACGGGGGCAGGCACTTAAGAAGGATTAATAAGATTCCGTTGCAATAGATTGAGGGGGAATGGAAAAGAAGGAACGGATTTTCAAGGCTCAGTCGAAGCAGGTTACCCTAGACAGGGAGAATCGTCAAAAGCTGGATTACAATATCGGGAGGTATGACCAAGCCGTTGAGCGGGGTGTTCATTTCTTCAGCGATCTGGATAATGCACGATCACAAGCATCCAACATAAAAGATTTCGCGGTTGATGATCTGGAGAATCTGTTGGTAGGATTTGAAAAGCGAGCATTGGAAAATGGGAGTGAAGTTTTTTGGGCGTGCGACAAGCGGGAGGCCCTGGCCATCCTGAAAGATATCGTGCTCAAAGAAAAGGTAGAGTTGGCTGTGAAAATGAAGTCGATGATCAGCGAAGAGCTGGAAATCAATAAATTACTTCAGGAATTACAGGTTGAAACATGGGAAACCGATTTGGGTGAGTTCATTGTTCAATTAGCTGGTGAAAAACCGTACCATATTCTAACTCCGGCAATGCATAAGTCGAGGGGGGATATTGCCACCCTATTTCACCAAAAATTTGGACTGGATCCGGAATCAACGCCGGAGCAGATTACCCTCTTTGTGCGGGATTACCTTCGAGAAAAATTTACCAGGGCGGATCTGGGGATAACCGGAGCTAATTTCCTGATTGCCGACACCGGATCCATTGCTCTCACCGAGAATGAAGGAAACGGTATGATGACCTTTTCCTGGCCGAAAACGTTGGTGGTGATTGCTGGGATTGAAAAAATCATCCCGAAACTGACTGATCTTGGCCTCTTTTGGCCCTTGGTAGCTGTTCATGGAACGGGCCAGCATGTTACCGCATACAACAGTCTCCTGTCGGGCCCCAAACAAATGGATGAGCTAGACGGCCCAAAACGTATGGTCATCATCCTGTTGGATGGTGGTCGCAGCCGAATGTTCGGGGATCCTGAGATGAGAAAAGCACTCACCTGCATCCGCTGCGGTGCCTGTCTGAATGCCTGCCCTATTTACCGGAATGTAGGAGGCTATACCTATCAAACGACCTACACCGGACCGATTGGTTCAGTCATTTCCATGTACCTCGATGATTCGCGAGATACAGGATTTCTCAATTTTGCCTGCAGTCTCTGTGGGAGATGCTCCGAAGTGTGCCCGGTAAAGATTCCTATCCACCGGCTACTCCTATTGAACCGATCCCGAATCAACGAAAACAGTGACAAAGGAGCAACCGAAAAGTTAGTCTATCGAACAGCCGGCGAGATACTCATGCGAAGGAGAAGCCTGGATCGAATCCCAGCAAAATGGAAGAATCTGGCCATGAAAAAGATCGGACAGAAACATTGGGGCCCCAACCGAAAACCACTGAATTTTGCTCCTGAATCCTTTAGCCGGATGTGGAGACGCCGCAAACATAATCAGTCATAATCAGTCATAATCAGTTCTTAATCCGACCAAAAAAGAGCCCATGAACGGCATCTATATTCACGTTCCTTTTTGCCTTAGTAAATGCGGCTATTGTGATTTTTATAGTATCACGAGAACTATTGATAAAAGACGCTATATCGAATCCATCGTAAAAGAAATTGTTTTAAGATCAGATTATCTTATTGATAATAAAATAGATACGATTTATTTTGGTGGAGGTACCCCATCCCTCCTGAAGGCCGATCAACTCAAAACTATTCTGGATGCACTAAAGGAATACTTCCTTGTTGAACCAGAGCATGAAATCACCCTGGAGGCTAATCCGGATGATCTGTCCCCACCAATTCTTGAAAGCTTCCGAGCTTTGGGTATCAATCGTATCAGCATTGGAATTCAATCGTTTGACGATGGTCATCTTCAGCTCATGAACAGGCGCCACAATGCTACACAGGCTGTAAATACTGTTCTACAGGCCCATCAGGCCGGGTTTGAACGAATCAGCATCGACCTGATTTATGGTATTCCCGGCATGAGCAGTGAAAGCTGGAACAGTAACTTACTACAAGCCGTCAGTCTGCCAATCGGGCATATTTCATCCTATCACCTAATCATCGAACCTGGAACGCCTTTTGACCAATATCGGAAGAGAGGAAGAATTAAGGAAGTTACTGAAAATGAAAGTGTTGATCAATACTATTCATTGATTAAGCACTTGGCTGAGCATGGATTTGAGATGTATGAGATCTCCAATTTTGCACGGCGGGGAGAGTATAGCAAACATAATCTAAAATACTGGCAGGGTGGTCAATATCTTGGCCTTGGCCCATCGGCTCACTCGTATAACGGAAAACAACGTCATTGGAACCCCCGATCGCTTTTCCGCTATTACGAGATGATCGAACAGAATAAGCAACCAGAAGGAGAGGAGATCGATCTATTAACTGCCAGAAATGAGTTGGTAATGACACGATTACGAACAACGTGGGGTTTAAAGCAGGAAGAGATGGTTGAGCTATTCGGAATGGAAGAGTGGAATCGACTCTTGGCGGCTGCGGAACCCTTTATGCGGTCGGGCGACTTGCAATTGATAGAAAATAACCAGCTGATATTCAATAAAACAGGATGGTTTCGTTCCGATGGAATTTTAACCCGACTTTTCAGGGTTTGAACCCAAACGGGGTTGGAGGTTATATCGGCATACGGAACAAACGCATGAACCTGGGGTACTGTTTTTCTTCGTAGAGGAAGAAGAGGTATCCATCATGGATCATAATTTTCTTGATATAGGAGAAACGGGGGATCTTGATCTCGTTAGGTTTCAGGGATCCACTTTTTAGGTCAATTTCACGGATGACGGAGACCCCATTTTTCATGTAATGAGTATAGGCTTTTCCGGTGGCAGCATCCACGTAAAGCCTTTTTTGCCAGCCGGGCTCTTTGTGGAACGCGAAGGAAGTTGGGGTATCAGCGTGGAATCCGCGATAACTAAAGGTTTCTATCAGTCCGTTGTTAAAATTGAAAATGTAAATGGTATCCTTGATCACCTCCAGGGGACAAAAAATCGGGGCATAGAAAGCCATTTTAATGAATCGCTCATCGGAATTGAACAAGTTAAACTGGCTGGTTGACTTGCCCGATGGAGTGATATGGATGCTGCTCATCAAGCCGTCTGTCTTACGATACACCTCAGTAGTGGCTTCGGCCCAGAACTTCTGGATGGTGCTGTCGGGCGGATTATAGAAATAGTAGAGCAGCGCCTGATCGTCAAAATCGTACTGACGCAGGATAATCTTGTTATTCAGGATCTTAATGAACTCAGGAAACGCATTCAAAAAACGTTCCTTATGGGTTGGGAAAAGGAGTTGCAACTCCTCACCATCATAATAAACCTGGTAAGCCGTATCGGCGCAGAGGAGGTGGATGTTATTAAAAGGATCGCGATACAGGTTATTCCCGCGGTTGATGATCTTTCGATTGATGGTGGTCCCCAGACGGTCCATCAGGATCAGATGGGTTTCGAGGCTTTTCTTGCCGGGATTTCCCAGGAGCAGGATGTGGCTATCATAAAATTCGTAATCCAGCACATAGATATCCTGCTTATCCGAAATACTGATGGGTGTACGCTTACCGGTCACCAGCACCTCTGGTATCTCGTGCCGGGAGGGATCGAGCGGGACGTCAAAGTCATCCTTAACCGGTCTGGTGAGAGAAAAGTATCGTCTGGTATAACCTATTGAAGAGAACACGACCATGGCGGGCGTATAGGGTATCTTGATCTCGTACCGGCCATCATCCCCGGAAGCCCCGCCAAGCACAGTCTCGTTAACATAGATACTCGCCTGAGGTATGGGTTCCTTGGTTTTAGAATTATAGACACGCCCTTTCAGCGTAAACGCTTGCTGGCCCGATAGCGAGACTGGCAAAAGCGTAAGGAATAGGACGAGAAATAGGCTATTTCGGTGCATCAGATCCAATTTGGGCAAAAAGGTACGCATAATTTGCTCAGATCAATAGTTGAGACCACGCTAGGCCAGTAAGGGTAAAGGATAGATAGGGAGGGTATTTACCCGGTGATAGTCTGTAGATTTGTGACTAAATTTGGCCCAAAGTAAATATCTGACTGATTGAACGAGATTAAAAAACTTGCTGGGCAAACGGTCATTTACGGGTTGGGTAGTATCCTTCCACGGGTGCTAAACTATTTAGTTCTTACCACCCTCTATACCAGTCTGTTTGGTAAAGATCCCTACGGAATTCTGAGTGAGCTATATGCCTGGCTGGTCATTGTGCTGGTGGTCATTGAGTTTGGAATGGAGTCGGGCTATTTTCGCTTCGCTGGCATGGGAGAAGACCGAAAAAAGGTGTTCAGTCACACGATTGGATTTGTTGGGATGATGGCTATTGTCTGGATGATCATGGTCTATCTGTTCATTAACCCCATATCTGGATTTATTCATTACGAGGATAACCGCAATTACATCATCTGGATGGCCTGGATTGTGGCCATTGATTCCATCGCCATGATCCCTTTTGCACAACTCAGGCAGGAGTCAAAAGCCCTGAGATTTGCCCTTTTAAAGCTGGGTAATGTGTTGATAAACATTGGTTTAGTGCTGATGTTTTTATTGCTTTTCCCCTGGATGGAAAATCGCGGCATGGTGATTCCCGGGTGGCTTTACAACCGGGAATTGGGTGTGGGGTATGTTTTTCTTGCGAATCTGATCACCAGCGCTCTGATGCTCGTGCTGTTGCTGCCGGAAATGAGAAGCTTGCGGTTGGTATTCGACCCGGCCCTGATGAAGAAATTGCTCGCCTACTCTGCCCCATTGGTGATTGTTGGTTTAGCCGGGGCCATCAACGATGCGGGAGATAAAGTGTTTGTCAAGATGATCACCGGTGATCAGGGTCAGGTGGGGATCTATTCGGCTAACTACCGGATAGCGGTGATGATGACGTTGTTCATCCAGATGTTCCGATACGCTTTTGAGCCATTCCTTTTTGCTGTTTCGGGCGACCGGAAGGCGCCGGAAACCTATGCTCGGGTGATGAAGTATTTCGTGATCACCGGATTGCTGGTTTTTCTGTTAACGACACTCTATATCGACTTTTTTAAAGTGATATTATTACGAAAAACTGAGTTTTGGGAGGGATTGAATGTAGTTCCTATCGTGCTGATGGCCAATTTGTTTCTCGGAATTTACTATAATCTGTCGGTCTGGTATAAAGTACGGGATCTTACCCGATATGCTGCCATCATGGCCACGATAGGTGCGCTGGTGACTATCGTGCTTAACTGGACATTGGTACCCAGGATTGGTTATATGGGTTCGGCTTGGGCCACCCTAGCCTGTTATTCGGTAATGATGCTCATTTCCTGGTTGTGGGGACGCAAGGTGTACCCGATCCCTTATGAAACTAAAAGAATAGGACTCTGGATGGTTTTCGCGGTGATTCTTTACTTGATTTCGTTCTTCTTCCGGATGGATAACCTGTGGGTTCGGCTAATCATGAACACTGGCCTCCTTTTGGTGTTTATTCTCCTGGTAGGATACTCCGAGCGGGCTATGTTGACTCCGCTGTTAAAAGGAGTGCGAGAACGGTTCAGGAGGTAATTATATCATTGAAAAACCGTTCTATAATGTTCTTTATTCTTCTTTATTCTTCTTTACGCTTCTTTATCGTCTTACTGGAATAGCATTACAACATGAAAGTAAACATTGTCAACCGCTCCAAACACGAGTTACCCTCTTACAGCACAGAATTATCGGCCGGAATGGATCTACGGGCCAATTTGGATAAGCCACTTATACTTAAATCGTTAGAGAGGGCGCTCGTACCAACCGGACTCTTTATCGAATTGCCGGAGGGTTATGAAGCTCAGATCAGACCTCGCAGTGGTTTAGCTCTGAAGCGAGGAATCAGTGTTCTTAACACACCCGGAACCATCGATGCCGATTACCGCGGAGAGATTGGTATCATCTTAATCAACCTTTCGGCCGAAGAAGTGGTGATTGAAGATGGTGAGCGGATCTGCCAGATGGTGATCAACCAGCATGCAACCGTGGAATGGAAACAGGTCGATTCACTCGAAGAGACCACCCGGGGTGCCGGCGGATTCGGTCACACGGGAGTGAAATAAATTGAAATAGAAGGGATTAACGTTAATGATATCAGGAAAAAAAATTGTGCTGATTCTGTTGAGCGGGTTCCTTATCCTGCCGCTATCAGCCCAGGTGAATCTGACCAAGGACAGTACCGCATCAAAGGAGGAGAGTTACAAATTTCTTTTTGCCGAGGGCTTGCGACTGAAAAATAGGGGTCAGGCCAACCAGGCGATGGCTCTATTTCAGCAATGTATCGAGTTGAAACCGGAATCCCCTGCCCCATTCTATGAGCTGGGCTTACAATTTCTTCAAGAAAAGGAATATGCTACCGCAGAGGGTTATGCACGAAATGCCTGGAAGCGAGATAACCGGAACGAGTGGTATGGCATCCTGTTATGTGAAGCTCTGATGGCACAAGGTAAGTTTGAACCCTGTGCCGAAGTCTTTGCCGAATTGCAGAAAAGCTATCCCGATAAGCTTGAATTTGTAACCGGTGAGATTGAGGTATTGCAGCAGGCGGGAATGCAAAAGGAGGCATTGAAGAAGCTCTCACGGACAAGCAGACATCCGTCCCTCGACCGATGGAAAGCGCTGAAAGAGTTTGAGATACAATCAGCTCTGGGGAAAAGGGACAAGGGAGCGGCTGTGTTGGAAAAATGGCTCAAAAAATACCCTTCCGATGTTAAAGTAAGAGGGCATCTGGCCGAATCATACGTTGCAGCCGGAAAAAAAGACCAAGCGTTGAAACACTATCAGTGGCTGGTGAAGGAGAATCCTGATAATCCTGCGGTCAATTTTTCCTATGGAAATTTTCTATTTAAACAGGGGAACAAAGAGGCAGCAAGAGAGTCCTTTCTTAAAGGTTTTCGCTCGACCGAAGTGAACCCAGCTATCAAGATTGCAATAATCACCGAATTTCTCAAAGCTGGTCAGGAAGAAGAGCCTGATCCGGCCGTGATTGAAATGATCAAGGTGGTGTACGAAACCGATCAGGGTAACCCTGAGGTGGATGCGATGTACGCTAACTATCTGTACACCATCGAGAAACTCGACGAAGCTGAACCTATTTACCGGCGGATCACCAGGAGCGATCCGGGCAACTATCTGGCCTGGCAAAATCTGCTCTTCATTCTGAACGAGCGGGAGAAGATAGAAGAAATTGCTGCCGTGGCCGATTCGGCCCTGATCTTCTTTCCCATGCAGAGCCTTTTCCACCTTTTCAAAGGTATTGGCGCGATCGGATTAAAGGACTATGAGACCGCTAAGAAGGCATTGAAAAAGGGGATGGCTATTCCCGGACAGGCTCCAGAGATCACCCAACAGTTCTACCTGTCGCTATCAGAAGCTGCCTATCGAACCGGTGACAAAGAAGAAGCCTATCGGAATTTTGACCAATTGCTCGCCCTGGATCCGGATAACACCATCGTGCTGAATAATTATAGCTACTATCTCTCCCTGGATGGAGAACAGCTCGATAAAGCACTGGACATGATCAAACGCTGTATTGAACATGAAAAAGATAACCCAACCTACCTCGATACCTATGCTTGGGTCCTGTTTAAAAGAGGTGAATATTCAAAAGCCCTGGAGGTGATGGAAAAGGTGATGACCCTAACGATCGACCACTCAGGAGAGGTACTGGAACACTATGGCGATATTCTGTTTAAAAATGGCCACGAGGATAAAGCCGTGGAGATGTGGAAGCAGGCGAGCAAACAAGAGGATGTTTCGGATAGTATTGATGATAAGATAATTAACGGATTGAAGTGATGAGATTCAACGTTAAACAGATTGGATTCCTGACACTCTTTGTACTTTTAATCCTGATGTCCGGATGTAAAACAGGCCGGAAAGTGACAGAAACAAGAAAAACGGTGAAGATGGAAACGGAGATGATCAGGAGAGTCCTGGAGCAACAGATTGCTGACAGTCCGATTGAAATAAAATGTTCAGGCAAAGCTAGAACGGGAGAGCAGAGCATCAACTTTCAAGGTACCATCCGCATTGAAAAAGATCAGGCGGTTTGGGTCTCCTTACGTTCAGGCATCGGCATTGAAATCGCGCGGGTATTGGCAGAACCGGATAGCGTCTGGATCAATTCAAGATTGTTGAGAATCAAAGAAAAAGGAAACTGGAAGCTACTGGAAGAGTACTCAGGTTACCCGCTCAACTTCATTGCTTTCCAGGGAATACTCCTGCGACGACTGTTCAGCTGGAGTACAGACAATCCCGACCGTTTACTGGATGAGCTGCGTTATCGGCCCGATAAGGATGGTAACTGGATCTTTGCCCTGCCGGAGAGTGGATCAGGTGATGATAAGTCAGGGGTTGGATTCCGATTCCTTACTCAAACACCCGGTTATCAAATCGAATCGGTGGATATGATCAATCAGAATAATGATATCATCGGACGGGTGTTTTATCAGTACGATGAGAACGCTATTATCAAGAGAATAAGCATTAAAGGGGCTGAAAAATCCAATGATATCGGACTAGACATGGATATCAAGAGCTATGAAGTCATACCAGATCTGGACATTAGTTATAAAAAATGGTGAAAAGGATTATCGGTATATTTTGTTGTATGATTCTGATCATCAGTGGGATCAGGGCACAGGATATTGAACAGCTGAAATCGGAGCGAGAAAAGAGCCTGAAAGAAATTGCGATTGCAGAAGAGATGCTGCAACAAACCCTGAGTAATCGGGAAAGCCAGCTGCAAAACCTTAAACTGATCAACCGGAATGTCACTCAACGCGAACGAATCATTCGGGGTATCAATAATGAGATCAGGCAATTGAATAATCAGATCCGGAAAAATGAAACCACCCGGACCGAACTGGAGAAAGAGATCACCAGGCTGAAAGAGGAGTACTCGAAGATCATCTATCGGACCTACCTCAACCGTAATGCTTACCATCGCGCCCAGTTTATCTTTGCCGCTGAGGATTTTAACCAGGCTTTTAAGCGAATGAAACATCTCGAGGAGTACGGAAAATATCGAAGACAGCAAGGTGAACTGATTGTACAGCGAACCGAAGAGTTGAAAGTACTCCTGGAAAAGTTAGAGACAGATAAGAACCAGAAAAGCTCCCTGCTGAGTGCCGAAAACCGAGAGGTAAGCAAAATGTATTCTGAGCGAAAGCAAAAAGATAAATTGGTAAAAAGCTTGCAAAGTCGGGAGCGCCAATTGAAGAAGGAGATTAATGATAAACGATTGGCATACAAGCGATTAGAATCAGAGATTGCACGAATTATTGCTGCTGCCAGCGGAACAGAATTTGCCAGTTCGGGGATGCGGATGACCCCGGAAATGAAAATCCTGTCGAACGATTTTAGTCAGAACCAAGGAGGTCTGCCCTGGCCGGTAGAGCGTGGTGTTGTCACCATGGGCTACGGAGTTCAGGATCACCCGGTACTCCGAAATGCGAAGATTGATAATAAAGGTATAGAGATTTTAACTGAGCCTGCTGCGCCGGTTAGAGCGATTTTCAATGGGACGGTTGGAGCCATTCTGACCCTTCCCAGCGGCAACCGGGCCGTTGTGATTCAACATGGAGAATTCTTTTCGGTTTATCAGAATCTCACAGAAATTAGCGTCAAGGAGGGTGATGAGGTGAAGGTGAAACAGGTGATTGGGAAATCCTATAAGCCGGCAAGCGGAACCAACTCGGAAATACATTTTGAGATCTGGAAATATGCCAAACCGATGCCGGTAACCCTTGATCCGGAGAAGTGGCTGTCGAGATGATGAAAAACCCGGCAAAATCCAGCGAGTTGACGGTTGAACGCCGACTGAATGACTTCCTGAAACGATTCTACCTGGTCAGGATGCTGCAAGGTTTTGTTATAACCTTGATAGTCAGTTTAGTTTATATCGGAATAGCCCTGGTGCTAAGCAACGTGTTGCATGCCGGACCGGTAATGGGAGGGGTACTATTTTGGCTGTTTGTTGCGTTATCAGGCTGGCTTCTGGTAGTGTTGGTTGTGCTGCCTGGTTTACGATGGCTGGGATTGCTCCGGCGGATGGACTATAAGGAGGCAAGCCGAATTATCACCGGAACCCATGGTGATATCCGCGATCGGATCATCAATGTATATGAATTAAAGAAAGAGCTGCCAGAACAATATTCGGATCTCTATCTGGAAGCCATCCGTCAGAAAACGGAAGAAATTAGATGGTTTGATTTCAACAAAGCATTACCTATTAGGGATTTGGTGAAAAACATTCCTTGGCTGGTCGCTCTTATCTTGGTCGTGATAGGATCCTATGCCATTTTTCCAAGATTTGTTAAGAGTGGTATTGATGCCGTGGTGCGATATAATCAAAATGAACCGGCAAAGGTGGTTTATGGATACCGAATTTTAAACGATTCACTGAAGGTTGTAGTTGGTGATGATATCACCATTGAGGTTGAACCTAGTTTTGATCCTGGAAGGGAGAGAATTGGTATCCAGATCGCAGGAAATTATGATGCATTGGTGAAGGAGGATGAACACTATCGCCACACCATCAGGGAAGTGAACCGTAACTTGGATTTTCGGTTTGTGTTTAATAATCAGGAAAGTCAGGTGTACCGGGTTGAGGTTCTGTTGCGTCCAGAAATGGTTAATCAGACGGTGATCGTAGCCCCGCCAACTTACACCGGGTTACCTCATGAAACCATCGAAGGACAAAGTAGTATTGAGGTTATCCGGGGATCAGTGGTAACCTGGCAGCTCCTGATGAATCATACCAATAAGGTGACCATCGTAAATGGCGACAACCAGCAGGAATTGCTGGTTGAAGATCGCAAAGCTGTCCATTCTGAGAAGATCTCATCGGATCGGGAGATCAAGATTATATGTAAAAATGACAACGGATTAACGACCTCCTATCCATTTTATATCACCACCAAGAGGGATGACTATCCCTATATCCGCGTGACTGAGAATGTTTATGATGAGGATGATCGGCAACGGTATGTAGAGGGATTTATTCAGGACGATTTTGGTTTTTCAAAGCTGGAGCGGGTTATCGATCGTAATGGACAGGAAGAGATAACTGAGCTGGAGGTATCCAAAGACCTATTGAGCCAGACTTTCTACCACTCGTTGAACTTAAAGGATACAGGATCATTCACCTATTTTTTCAGAATTTGGGATAACGACTACGAGTTCGGTCCGAAATCAACCGAGAGTGTCAGGCTGATCGTTAAAATGAAAACCTGGGAAGAGATCAAGCAAGAATCGCGTGACCTGGCAGAGGATGTTAGTAAAGGGCTCGAGGATGGGATGAGTGAGGTGGATGAGTTGTTGGAGAAGCTCAATATGTTCAGGTTGGAACAGTTAACTGGTGAGCTAAAGCCTTGGGAGATCGCAGAAAAGATGAAGGAGATTAACCAATTGAGGGAGAATGTGGAGTCGATGATACAGATGGTTGAAGAGAATGTGGAGGATTACCAAAAGAATGAAGAACGGTTGCAGGATAGCGAGGAACTGCTGGAAAGGGCTGAAGAGATCCGAGAGTTGATGGACAATCTCATTGATGATGAATTAAAGGATCTGCTGGAACAGCTCAAAAAGCTCGCTGAGGAGATGAAAGGTTCGGAGTTCAGGCAGTTACAGGAACAGGTTGAGATGAATATGGAAAAGCTCAAAGAGCAGATGGACATGAGCCTGGAACTGCTAAAGAAGTACGATATTGAATCGCGATTAATGCAGCAAATTAACGAGTTAGAAAAGTTGGCCGATCAGACAGAAAAAGTAGATGAAGAAGACAAGGAGGAGGCTGAGCAAATAGACAAGAAAGTAGAAGAGTGGAATCGGGAGTATGAAAAGAATTTGGAGGAGAATGCCGGACTAAAAGATCCGATCAAGACGGAGTCCATGGAGGCTGAACGTGACGAGATGAAAGAGTTGGCTGAAGAAATGAAGGAGACAGAGGGCGGAGAATTTAAGAAAGCCCGCAAGAAAGCGTCTGATAGGATGAGGGATGTCGCTTCTAAGATGAGAAAGATGCTAAAAATGTCATCTTCTGACAGTCAAATGGTTGACCTAGAACACTTGAGGCAGATCCGCAATGCATTGATTGATTTCAGTTTCCATCAGGAAGATTTGAATAGGCAAATTGCCAGAATTAACGTTAACAGTCCGATTTTTCATGAAGTGATCGGGAAACAAAAAACGCTTGAGAGCAAGTTTGGAATTATACGGGATAGTTTAAAAGCGATGGGTTATCGTCAGCCACTGATCGCCAAGATTATAGGAGATGAGGTGTTCCACGTGGAAACATCCATGACGAATCTTGTGCATAATTATGCTGATAATAAGATCAGTCAGGTTCGCATTGAACAGAATCAAATTATGAATCATGTGAATTCGATTGCCCTGAAGTTAGACGAGATGGTCAATCAGATGGCTGCCCAACAAGGTTCATCGGCAGGTAATCAAGGTTTTACAGATAGTAAACCAAAGAAGAGTGGAGAAGAGGAGGTTGGCGAGATGCGGCAGCAGCAACAATCGTTGAAGGAGCAGTTAAAAGGGATGATTGAGCAGATGGGACAAAAGGGTAAGGATGGTAAGCAGCGCGAGGAGATGGCTAAGATGTTACAACAGCGGGAGATGATGAGAAGGGCGATGGAATCGCTGACGCAGGGCGGATCGTTGGGGAAGGAGGCTAAAGAAAAGCTACAGCATGCTATCGAGATGATGAAACAGATCGAAAAGGACCTGATTTACGATCAGGTTAATCCAAACACGATCAAAAGAGATGAATTGATTACCACCAGGTTGCTTGAGGCTGAAAGGTCGGAAAGAGAGCGAGAAAATGATAATAAGCGGGAATCGAATGAGTTTAAGGGAGAATTTGAGCCCGTAATCAAACCCTTGGAAGAAAACGAGAAGCAGGAACGAATCATCGAAGAGTTAATGCGATATCGTGAAATAAGATTAAAACGGTTCTATCAGGAAAAATATGAGGAATACATAAAAGGGAGGAAATAAACCAATGGCTATCCAAATTGTTGAAGAAGATATCACCTTTAGAAAGATAAAAAGGTCTGAGATTAAAGAATTGGTTCGAACGGTTGTTGAACGTGAGGGAGGGATTACGGGAGACCTATCGATCGTTTTTTGCAGTGATCAATTTCTGTTAGGGATCAATAAGACTTTTTTGAATCGCGATTATCTCACTGATGTGATCTCGTTTGATTATCGGGAAGATGACCGAATTTCGGGAGATATTTTAATCAGTGTGGAGCGGGTTAAAGAAAATGCAGGAATTTATCAGGTAACTTTTCCAGATGAGATGCGTAGGATTATCATTCATGGTGTGCTACATCTTATTGGTTATGAAGATGATACGAAAGAAAACAGAGAAAATATGACTGCCAAGGAAAACTTATATTTGGGGATTGTGCGTGCCGAAGGCAAATAGAGCAAAGAGATGAGGATAAAATGAAGAAATATGATATCATAGTGGTTGGAGGTGGGCATGCTGGCTGTGAGGCTGCTGCTGCTGCTGCTAATATGGGTTCGAGTGTCCTGTTGATCACGATGGACATGACCAAGATGGCTTATATGTCGTGTAATCCGGCAATGGGCGGAATTGCTAAGGGTCAGATTGTCAGAGAAATAGATGCATTAGGGGGATTATCAGGCCTGGTAACTGATGCGTCTATGATTCAGTTTAGGATGTTAAATCGCTCGAAGGGACCGGCTATGTGGAGTCCAAGAGCACAATGTGACAGGATTTTATTCAGCAAAGAGTGGCGAAGCCGGTTAGACGCCATTCCAACATTAGATTTTTGGCAGGATAAAGTAAAGGAAGTGTTGGTAGAGGATGGGGTGATAAAAGGTGTTAAGACAGAGATGGATGTCACCTTTAACGCAGGAGCGGTAATTCTGACGAATGGGACATTCTTAAACGGGATGATTCATGTTGGAAGGAATCATGTAGAAGGAGGAAGAGATTCGGAGGGAGGGGTTAGAGGTCTTACGGAGGCTTTAAAACGACTTGGTATTAAGTCGGGTAGGATGAAAACCGGTACTCCGGCACGATTGGATGGGCGGACAATAGATTTTAAAAAGTTGATTGAGCAGCCTGGTGACAAATGGGAGGTGCCTTTTAGTTTTCTTAATCCGGCAAGAGAATCAAAACGATCACGATCATGTTATTTGGTCTATACCAATTCGGACGTACATAAAATATTGGAAAGCGGTTTTGATGCGTCCCCGATGTTTGATGGAACCATACAGGGAATCGGGCCACGATATTGTCCTAGCATTGAAGCAAAGTTGGTGACGTTTGCTGATAAGGATCGGCATCAACTATTCGTTGAGCCAGAAGGATGGGATACGATTGAATACTATATTAACGGATTCTCTTCGTCCTTATCATTGGATGTTCAATTGCGTGGGCTTAGAAAGATGGAAGGATTGGAGAATGTCAACATATTCAGGCCAGGTTATGCCATAGAATATGACTATTTCGATCCGACGCAGTTAAAGATTACCCTAGAAACAAAAGCGGTTGAAAACCTCTATTTTGCTGGTCAGATTAATGGGACTACAGGCTATGAAGAGGCGGGTGCGCAAGGCTTGATGGCTGGTATTAATGCCCATTTAAAACTAACAGGGAAAAAGCCATTTGTGCTCAGAAGAGATCAGGCCTATATTGGTGTATTGATTGATGATTTAATAACAAAAGGGGTTGATGAACCTTACAGAATGTTCACTTCGCGTGCAGAATACAGAATTTTATTGAGGCAGGATAATGCCGATGAAAGGTTAACACCAATTGGATTTCAGCTGGGGCTTGCCTCCGATGAGCGGATGAAAAACCTGGAGGAAAAGATTAAAAATCGAAATAGAATTGTCGGTTTTGTTAAGAAACGCTCTGTTAGTCCGGATGAAATCAATCCGTTTTTGGATAGCAAAGAGTCATCATTGATCAAACAAAAGGTAAAACTTAAGGATATCCTATTGCGACCGGAGATCCAAATAGAGAATGTGGTGGATGTGTTGAGAGATTTTAAAGAGGTTGTCGAAGGGATAAATGAATTCAGAAGTGAGGTGATTGAGGGTGCCGAAATCGATATTAAATACAAAGGGTATGAAGACAGGGAAAAGATGATGGCGGAAAAAATAAAAAGATTGGAAAATTTGAAAATTCCAGAATGGATAAAATATGCGGAAATTGGAGGGATTACAATGGAGACAAGAGAAGAACTGGAGAGCATTAAACCCGAGACGATATCGCAGGCAAGCCGAATTCCTGGAGTTTCGCCATCAGATATTAGTGTTTTACTGGTAATGATAGGACGGTAGTGTTCCACGTGGAACACATAAAAGTTGGTTAGGAAAATGAGTAAAAGGGAGCAGTTAAGAAGGGGCTGGTTGCCCGATATGGAGAGAAGGTGCTTTTACCGGGGTGAGATCGTTTACCGAAATGGAATAATTTCTACTATTCGGGTTTTGTCGGACGAATGTGTGCCATTTCCAAGCGGTGAGAGAGATTGGCCGGTTATTTTACCTGGATTGGTTGACGCGCACGTGCACATTGAAAGTTCCATGGTGATTCCTTCCCGGTTTAGTTCATGGGTGGTCCGGTTCGGAACGGTTGCAACTGTATCAGATCCGCACGAAATTGCTAATGTGATCGGAGTGGAAGGTGTCAGATTCATGGTACAAGATGCTCGGAACGGTCGGGCTAGGATCTTCTTTACTGCTCCATCCTGTGTGCCGGCTACCCGTTTTGAAACTGCCGGAGCCGTGTTGGATGCTGATGCTCTGGAACCGCTTATGGCTGATGGTAGTGTCATCGCTCTTGGTGAGATGATGAATTATCCAGGTGTGATCTTCCATGACCCCAACGTTATGTCAAAGTTGGAGATGGCTAAAAAATATGGTTTACCGATCGATGGACATGCTCCGGGCGTGAGCGGTGAAGATCTGATTCAATATGTCTCTGCCGGAATAACTACCGAACACGAATGTACTACCTTGGTCGAAGCCGAAGAGAAAATCGCTGCCGGAATGAAAATTCTGATCCGCGAATGTAGTGTAGCTCCCAATTTTGATGCCTTGGCTCCCCTGATCGAACGATACCCTGATCGGGTGATGCTCTGCTCTGATGATTGCCATCCCGACGACCTAATTCACCGCCATATCGATGATCTGATCCGTCGCGGTATGCAAAAACAAATCAATATTTTCAACTTGATCCGGGCTGCATCCCATAATCCGGTGGAACATTATAAGCTGCCCATCGGATTGCTGAGAATAGGAGATTCTGCCGATTTTATTGTGGTCAGCGATCTTCCGAATTTCCGAGTTGCCGAAACAGTCATTGCCGGAGAAACAGTCTATTCTACGGCAATGCCCGAAGCCCAATTAAAACCAGTAACACCAATCAACCAGTTCCACGCAGACAAAATCGAGCCGGAAGATTTGAGAATAGATGGCCCCGGCGGAAAATTTCGTGTGATACAAGCAATCGATGGTGAACTAAAAACCGAATCTATTATCATGGAGATAGCGGATAGAGAAGGAGAAATCCGCCAGGATCCCACCCGCGACCTGCTAAAAATCGCGGTGGTGAACCGCTACCATCCCGCTAAACCTTCCGTTGGCCTAATCCAAGGCTTTAAGCTGAAAACAGGAGCAATCGCTTCATCGATCGCCCACGATAGTCACCAGATTATCGTTATTGGAGCAAATGATAAAGATATGTGCCTGGCAGTCAATATATTAATTGAAAATATGGGCGGAATCAGCGTCGCTTATGGGGATCAAAAGCACGTGATGCCACTGCCTTTTGCTGGATTAATGAGCGGCGATCAAGTGGAGCTGGTAGCTCACCAATATGTTTCCTTGAACCACCTCGCTGCTGAGTTAGGATCAACCCTGAGAGCCCCATTCATGACCCTCTCCTTTATGGCTTTGCTGGTGATTCCATCCCTCAAAATCAGCGATCGTGGCTTGTTTGACAGTACCGGTTTCCAGTTTACACCGCTGAGAGTAGAAGAGCATGGCAACACGTTATGAATTATATACCCCACCCGACCGGATCATGGAGGTGGCCCGGTCGCTCCCTGAGAAACCAGGGGTATATCAGTTCTATAATGTTGAAGGGAAAATTATTTATGTGGGCAAGGCAAAAAGCCTGAAAAAGAGAGTGTTATCTTACTTTCAGAAAAATCCAGACAGCGCCAAACTGGCTGTTCTGGTCAGAAAAATTCACGCGATCCAACACATCGTGGTAAATACCGAAAGCGATGCCCTCCTGCTGGAAAATAACCTGATCAAACAACACCAACCCCGCTATAACGTTCTGCTTAAAGATGACAAAACCTATCCCTGGATCTGTGTTAAGCAGGAACCATTCCCAAGGGTGTTCACAACCAGACAGATTATTCGAGACGGGTCGAGGTATTTCGGACCGTACACCTCAGGAAAAATATGGAAAAACATCATCGAACTAATCCGGCAACTCTATAAGGTCCGAACCTGCTCCCTGTCATTAACACCAGAAAATATCAAGGCAGGAAAATTTAAAGTTTGCCTGGAGTTCCATCTTGGCAACTGCCTGGGTCCCTGTGTCGGATATCAAACTGAGGAATCTTACCAAAAACAGGTTGAAGAAATTGTTAAAATCCTGAACGGCAACTCATTATCAGTGATTCACTCACTCAAAAAAGAGATGAAGGAGCTGGCAGCATCGTATCAATTTGAGCAGGCTAACGCACTTAAGGAAAAAATCATGCTCCTGGAAAAATTCCAGAGCAAATCGGCCGTTTCCAATACCAGAATCAAACATGTGGATGTATTCTCAATTACTACGGACGACCGGGCTGGATATGTCAATTATATGAAGGTCATAAACGGTGCACTGATCCAGGCTCACTCTATTGAATTGAAAAAGCGACTGAACGAAACAGAATCGGAATTGCTAAGTCTGGCCGTTTATGATCTGCGAAACCGCTTTTCTAGCGATGCTCCGGAAATTATCGTACCAGTAACCTTGGATTATCCCGCAGATAATGTGAAGATTACGATTCCACGCCAGGGAGATAAAAAGAGCCTGCTGGATTTGTCCTTGAAAAATGCGCTCTATTTCAAATATGACAGGCAAAAACAACAGGTAAAACAGGTAGCAGCCTCATCAGTGAGCCGAAAACTGGAAGTTCTCCGAAAAGATTTGAGATTGAGTGATTTACCGGTGCACATCGAATGTTTTGATAACTCCAATACGCAGGGAACAAATCCAGTGGCAGCGTGTGTGGTTTTCCGTAATGCTGCCCCGAGCAAGAAAGATTATCGACATTTTAATATCAAAACCGTGATCGGTCCGGATGATTTTGCTTCCATGGAAGAGGTGGTGTACCGTCGATACCGTAGGATGATGGATGAGGGAACTTCCCTGCCACAACTCATCATCGTGGACGGAGGGAAAGGCCAACTAAGTGCCGCGATGAAGAGCCTCGAAAAATTGGGATTACGGAATAAAGTGGCTCTGGTTGGGATCGCAAAAAGGTTGGAGGAGATCTACTTCCCGGATGACCCCGTACCGTTGTATCTTGATAAAAAATCAGAAAGCCTGCGGATTATTCAACAGATGCGCGATGAGGCACACCGCTTTGGAATAACACATCACCGAAAAAAGAGAGAAAAAGGTATTACCGGATCTTTATTGGATGAAATCAAAGGGGTGGGAGAACAGACCCGTAATAACCTGTTGCAGGTATTTGGGTCTGTCGAGAGGATTCGGAACGCCTCACTGGAAGAAATTGCTCAGCATACCGGTTTAGCCCGGGCACGAAAAATCCGGGAATTCTTCGATCAGAAGGATAAGTAAAAACAGCGTACCTTTGCTGTTGATGGAACCTTGGTACCTGCCCGAAATCACCAATCCCAACCCGGATACCGACTGGATTATCCTTCTGGCTGTCCTGGTTTTCTTGGTCCATTTCCTCGGTCGAATGTTTTTCCCAAATTACCACCACCGGGTTCAAATCAGTTTTTTTAATGATTATGAGGCTGTTAAACTGATCTCGGAAAAACGCACCAACCTCCCCCGGGAATCGATGCTGTTTGCTCTCAATACAACGCTGATACTAGCCCTTTTTGTCTATGAGCAGATGACCTGGTTAAATCATCCGGCTTTACCCATGAACCCAATGTCTGATTATCTGAAACTGCTGGCAATTCTTGTCATGTATCTGGTGTTCAGGCTGTTCATTAGTGCCGCTTTTGGATGGCTGTTTCAAATTCCCGACTTGTCGAGCCGGTTTAACCAGATCTGGTTGGTCAATTATCAGTTCCTGGGATTCTACGGAATGATCCCCGTTTTTATCGTGCCTTTTTTGTCAATACCCCTCCGGTTGGTGGCCCTAATCCTTATCTGGTTGGCCCTTTCTGCATGGCTTATTTATAGCGTGATCAGAGAGTTAAAAGTGCTGAAAACAATCGGCATCAATTTATTTTACAAGATTTTATACCTTTGTACCCTTGAAATTCTTCCTGTATGGTGGGGAATGAGTGCCCTGCTTAAGGATATTTGAACAACAAGTATTGATAAGAAAATTAGGAGACTGTAAATTGAAAATCAAGAAAATTCTTATCTCCCAACCTAGGCCGGAAAGCGACAAGTCACCTTACTCGGAACTGGAAGAAATACACAAGGTTACTCTTGATTTCCACCAGTTCATATACATCGAAGGGGTTTCCGCCAAAGAGTTCCGGTCGGCCAGGATCAATATCCTGGAGCATACCGCTGTCATCTTTAACAGCCGAACCGCTATCGACCACTTCTTTCGCCTCTGCGAAGAGCTTAGAATCGTTGTTCCGGATTCGATGAAGTATTTTTGCACTTCCGAATCGATAGCAGTCTATCTGCAGAAGTACATCGTTTATCGGAAACGCAAAATTTTCTTTGGGAAGAAAACCATCGAAGATCTTGAGGATGTGCTGGTTAAGAATAAGGAAGAAAAATTTCTGGTCCCTACATCAACGGTTCATAATGATGAAATTCCGGCATTGCTTAGCAGCAAAGGCCTGAAGTTTACAAAGGCCTATTTTTATAAGACCTTAAGCTCAGATCTCCGGCATCTTAATCTGAAGGATTATGAAATGATGGTGTTCTACAGCCCGGCAGGTATTGAGTCGCTATTCCAGAATTTTCCCGAGTTCGTTCAGAACGAAACACTGATCGCTACCTTCGGCCCTAATACCGCAAAAGCAGCTGAGGCTCTTGGGCTCCGCATCGATGTGCGCGTTCCCTCCCCAGAGTGTCCATCCATGAGTATGGCTTTGGATAGCTTCCTGAGAGACGCCTGCAAGAAGTCATTAAAATAGTTATGAACCAGACTTTTAAGAAGGGCGAGCGTCTTTACCTAAAGAGACGTTTCGACCTGCTTTTAAAGGAGGGCGACAGTTTTTTTAGCTACCCGTTTCGGGTAATCTATCTGACCAATGCTTTTCAGGGAGAGCCTTATCCCGCTCAAATGGCAATTGCTGTGAGAAAAAAGCAATATAAGCGTGCCGTCGACCGGAATCGTGCCAAACGCTTGTGCCGTGAGGCTTATCGCCAGCAAAAGGATCTCCTCTACCATGCGCTAGAGTCTCAGAATACTACCATGCTGATTTTACTGGTCTATGCAGCAAACGAAATCCTCCCATTTGAAGAAATCAACCGAAAAATTAGTGTTGTCATTAATAAGCTGATACAAAATTTAAAACAAAGCACGAGTGAAACGATTAATTAATCTGATCAAACAGATTCTGGCGTGGTTTCTAATCATGCTGGTCAGATTTTACCAGCGTGCCATTTCACCACACCTGCGATCCTCGTGCCGATATGTCCCTACCTGCTCAAATTACTTTATTGAAGCAGTCAAAAAGTATGGCCCTTTCAAGGGAGGTTATCTTGGAATCAAAAGAATCCTCCGCTGTAATCCTTGGGGTGGTCATGGTTATGATCCTGTTCCATAATGAGTTAACGTTAATGAGAAGAAAGCTTAAAACCGTCGGACTGATACTTTTACTTTTGGCCGCTCCGCTGATTTTCACGGCCCAGCACGACCGTGAATTCGAATGGTCAAAACAGCTTGACATTCAACAATCTTTGCTTCGGGAGCTAGACCTCTATTATGTTGATGAGATCGATCCGGGTAAACTGATCCGGTCGGGCATCGATCATATGCTGAAATCCCTCGATCCCTATACCTTGTATATCCCGGAATCCAGGATCGAGGATATCCAGCTAATGACCACCGGCGAATATGGCGGGATAGGTGCCATGATCGGCCAGCGGGGAGACACCATATTCGTTACCGAGCCATACGAAGGTTCCCCAGCCCAAAAGGCCGGACTCCGGGCTGGCGACCTGATACGCCAAGTGAACGGAAGGCCAGTGAGCGGACGGAAACCTGCTGAAATTACTGAAGAGATGAAAGGGGAAATTGGATCGCCGGTAACACTGACCATTGAGCGACCTTACTCCGGAGAAAAACTGACGCTGAACCTCGTCAGAGAGAAAATCAAATTCCCCAATGTCGCTCATTATCAAACTCTTACAGATAATACCGGGTACATCCGGATCACCGGCTTTACCGAAGGAGCCAGTCGGGAGGTTAAAGAAGCCCTCCTCGATTTGAAAGAACAAGGAATCTCCAGCGTAGTATTGGATTTCAGAGGTAATCCCGGTGGGTTGCTGATGGAAGCCGTGGAAATCGTTAACATCTTCGTCCCAAGAGGTCAGGAGGTAGTTACCACCCGTGGAAAAGCTCGACAATGGGTGGCCAGCTACAGCTGCCGCTCAAATCCCATCGATACCTTAATACCCGTTGCTGTCCTGGTCAACTCCGCATCCGCTTCCGCATCCGAAATTGTGGCGGGAGTGATGCAAGACCTCGATCGCGGCGTGATAATCGGTCAGCGTACCTTCGGGAAAGGCTTGGTCCAAACAACACGGAACCTGAGCTATAAAGCTAAACTGAATCTGACTACAGCTAAGTATTATATCCCCAGCGGACGATGTATTCAGGCTCTCGACTATACCAACCGCCGACCGGATGGCAGCGTGGGGAATATCCCCGATTCACTGACCTCCGAATTTTCGACAAAAGCAGGAAGAAAAGTGCGGGACGGTGGTGGAATAATCCCGGATATCCAAATCAAACCCAGGACGTTAAGTGCATTGGCTACAGAAATGGTTTATCAAAGACAGTTCTTCGATTTCGCAACCAAGTTCAGAAACCTGAATGAATCTATTCTTCCGCCGGGATCGTTTCACCTGCAGGAAACGGTGTGGAAAGATCTTCCAGCATTTCTTAAGGAAAACAACTTTACCTATCAGACAGCTAGTGAAGAAGCCTTGGAAAAGCTCGAAAAAGTGCTGGAATCCGAAAAATTTCTGGATAAATCAGCTGAACTGGTCAACCAGATTAAACAGGTGGTGAGCGGAGATCTAAATCGGGATCTGGAGCTGTTTAGGCCGGAAATTACCACCGTTCTGGAAGAAGAGATTGTCAGCAGATATTATCACCAGAGCGGTCGGGCGCGGCAGGTTATTCCTAATGATCAGACAATTGCAAAAGCGGTGGAGATCCTATCAAATCAAGAGGAGTATCTAAAATTGCTTGGGAAATAGCTTTTATTCAATCCATCGGGAACTGCCATCAGCTAGCAGCTCTTTCTTCCAAACCGGCAGGCGATCTTTAATCAACTCAACACAAGAACTCAGGGCTTCGAATATTTGTGTGCGGTGACGACCCGTTACCATCACCAAAAGAGACACCTCCCCTGCCCTCACCCGCCCTGTGCTGTGTAATACCCGTAAACCCGTCAGGTGGGAGTAGTGACCAAACAGCTCTTCGCTTAATTCACCCATGACTTTCGCTACCATTTCCGGATAGGCTGAATACTCAATCGCCTCCACGGGTGAAGGTTCCTCATCATCAGCTCTGACTCGTCCGATAAACAGCGCATAAGCTCCATTTTGCGTGTCTTCACTTGTTTGAAAGATCTCCGTGTTAATGGCCTCATTACCAATCGGCCCATCAATTAATTTAATCGTTTGATTCATTTTATTCATCCTCCGGCAAACGGTGGCAATAAAGCAATCACATCACCATCGGCCAGCTGGTGATCACCCGTAATCAGCGTTTCATTTACCGAGTAACGATAATGAGCTGACTGCAGCGATGGGTAGTGCAACAGTAACTCTTGGTGAAGAGCCTCTAATGTCGCGGGAGCAACAGTTTGCTCCGATGCCAGTCCGGTGATATCCCGGATAGATCCGAAATAGAGCAGAGTTACCTTGGGCATGGTGTCATAAATCGTTTGGGGTGTTCAAATTTAGAAACAAATCGGGGGCGAAAAAGTTGTTCGCCGCACTGATCGCCACCGCCTGCCATTTACAGCTGCGGATGATCCGGGGCGGATGAGGATCGCCGGCTACCAGCGCCGAACGAAACCGTTCTAACGCCTCTTTCGCGTAAATCCCGATCAATGGTTCTGTGATGCCTTCGTGCGAGGCAATTGTAACCTCGTAATTTCCATGTTGTTTCAGGAGATGCTCAAATAGTGCAGCAGGAAGATTCGGCGTATCGCACGACACCACCACTGCTTGGGTTGTGTGCATTGCGGTCAGCCCCGCCTCGATGCCCGACGCTGGCCCCTGTCGGGGGAAATTGTCGGGAACAACTGTGGCCTCAAGAAAGCTGAAATCTCCCTGGTTGGCTACGATTATAATGTTGCTGCAAACGGGCTTAATAGCTTCGAAAACCCATTCAATCAGCAATTTGCCTTTCCAACGAATAAACGGTTTTGGCTGTCCCATCCGACTGGCAGCCCCACCAGCTAAAATGATGCCGGTCACCTGTTCCGTCATCATCCATGAGCCTCCAACCAGTTCCTGCCAGTTCCCATCTCCACACGAAGCGGAACACGCAGCCGTACCGCCCGCTCCATTTCAAATCGGACAATATCTTTAACATCCTGTAATTCAGGATTAAATACATCAAAATTCAATTCGTCATGAACCTGAAGAACCATCCGGCTGCGAAGGTTCCGCTTTCTGAGCTCCTGGTGGATTTTTACCATGGCGATCTTAATGATATCAGCAGCCGAACCCTGGATTGGAGAGTTGATGGCATTGCGCTCGGCATTACCCCGAACTATGGCATTTTCTGATGCGATGTCCGGCAGATACCTTCTCCGCCCGAGCAGCGTAAGCACATAACCATGATCTCTCGCCAGCCGGATACTGTGATCCATGTAAGCCTTAACACCCGGATAGGATTTAAAATAACCGTCAATTAGCTCCTTTGCTTCCGATCTGGATATGTTTAACCGCTGGGACAAGCCGAAGCTTGAAATGCCGTAAATAATGCCAAAATTGGCCATCTTAGCCTTGGACCTCATCTCTCGCGTTACTTTTTCCGGTTTGACATGATAAATCAACGCAGCAGTGGCAGTATGGATATCCTCTTCCCGATTGAAAGCGGCGATCATATTGACATCCTCGCTAAAATGAGCCATCACTCTAAGTTCAATCTGAGAGTAATCAGCCGATAACATCAGCCGATCTCCATCGCTTGCCACAAAAGCTTTTCTGATTTCCCTGCCCCGCTCCTCGCGTATCGGAATATTCTGGAGGTTGGGATTGATGGAACTCAACCGGCCGGTAGCCGTGATGGTCTGATTGAAGCTGCTATGAATCTTTCCGGTATCTGGTCTGACCAGCCCAGGCAAGGTGTCAATATAGGTGTTCAACAGTTTTGTTAACCCTCTAAATTCCAGTATTTTGTTGATAATCGGGTGTTTGTTGGATAGCTTGGCCAGCACCTCCTCGCTAGTCGAGTATTGTCCGGTGCGGGTGCGTCGTGCTTGGGTGTCGATTTTCAGATGATCGAATAGCACTTCGCCCAATTGTTTAGGCGAGGCCAGGTTGAAGGATAGTCCGGCCAACTCTGTGATATCCCTTTCGAGGGTTTGAATCTCCTCCGATAGGCCGAGTGAAATATCAGCCAGCGAAAGGGAATCAAGTCTGATACCTGCCCGTTCCATATCAGCAAGCACGGTTACTAGGGGCATCTCTACCTCATTGAACAGATCCTGCAGGCCAAACTGTTCCAGCTCTTTTTCAAGCAGTGGCTTCAGGCGGAACGTGATATCAGCATCCTCTCCGGCATACTCCTTTTGCAATTCAGGATCAACGGTTCGCATGCTCCGCTGATCCTTGCCCTTCTCTCCGATCAGCTCCTCGATGGGGAGCATCTGATAGCCGAGGTATTTGTCCGCCAGCAGGTTAAGATTATGCCGTTCATCGGGATTGATTAGGTAGTGAGCCACCATCGTGTCGAACAGGGGCCCTTGAACCTCTACGCCATATTGGTAAAGGATATGATAATCGTACTTGATGTTCTGTCCGATCTTCCTGATCTGCTGGTTTTCCAGGATAGGTTTGACAGGTGCCAGCAGTTGTTTGGCAGCCTGCCGGTCGTCGGGGAATAACAAGTACACCGCCTCGCCAGCTTTCCATGACAAGGCCAGTCCGACCAACTCGGCTTCGAGCGGGTCGAGACCGGTGGTTTCAGTATCAAAAGCGAGTTCGGTAACCGAAGCGAGTTCATCTGCGAGGCTCTTAACCTGCTCAAGAGTGGTCAATAGTCGGTAACGATGGTCAGAATCTGATAAGTTAGATTTTCCTTTTTCAGCGACTGATGACGGTGGTACGTCGAACAGCATACCCTGACTGGCAGGAGGGTCTTTTTCCGTGAAGAGGGAAGGATCTGGTTCACGGTTCAGGATTCGTGTCATCAGATTTCTGAACTCCAGCTCTTCGAACAGACTCTTTAGGGCACGTTCGTCGGGATAGTTTCTGACCAGATCCTGACCTTTGAATTCCACAGGAGCTTCGGTGCAGATAGTTACTAATTCTCTCGACATCAGCACTTTATCGTGAGATTCTTTTAATGAGTCCTTCTGTTTCCCTTTCAGTTTGTCGAGGTTTTGATAGACCCCATCAACAGAACCAAACTGCCGGATCAGGTTGGCAGCGCTTTTCGGGCCAATTCCAGGAGCTCCCGGCACATTATCGGAAGTATCTCCCATTAGGGCTAGGATATCAATCACCTGTAGCGGTCGCTCGATATCAAAAGTCTGACAAACCTCGGCCGGACCGAGAATTTCAACATCATTTCCCGATCGCCGGGGTTTCATCATCAGGATTTTCTCATTGACCAGCTGGGCAAAATCCTTGTCAGGGGTGATCATATACACGGTAAAGCCCTCTTTTTCAGCTTTTTTTGCCAGGGTTCCGATTACATCATCGGCTTCGTATCCGTCTTTTTCAATGATTTTGATGCGGTAGGCCTCAATTAAGCGTTTGATCAAGGGAATCGAAGTTCTCAGATCTTCCGGCATAGGTGGCCGATTGGCTTTATAGTCTTCGTACAAAATATGCCGGAAGGTTGGAGCATGGGTATCAAATACCACCGCGATGTGGCTGGGGTTTTCCTTCCGGATCAGTTCATCCAGGGTGAGGGTAAACCCAAAAACTGCAGAAGTGTTTAGTCCCTTGGAGTTGATACGAGGATTTTTGATGAATGCGTAATAGGACCGGTAAACCAGCGCATACGCGTCGAGGAGGAATAATCGTTTCTCTTCCGCCATACTGTTATTCAATTTTTTTCGATTTGTTTCGCCAGTTCCTTCTGGGTTCGTCGTAGGCCTCTGAAAAATTATTCAGCCTGCCATTCGGCGTAGCTGTTGGCTGTTTCGTAAAGCCTAACCGTTTCCAGCGTGATTCCTTCCGGAAACTTGTCTTTCAACAGACTGGCATAATAAAGCACAAGGTTTTCGGCAGTAGGTTGAAAATCAACCCAGATCCTTCGTTCAAACATTTCGGGAATCTGTTCAATCAGCTCAACCGGTGCACGTTTACTGAGCACCAGGCTATGATCATACACATCGACGATATACTTGTGTACCAAGCGTTTGAGGTCTCCAAAATCCATCACCATACCCAGTTTGATATTGTTGGGATCTTCGATCGGAGTACCTGAAACAGTGATCTTCAGGATATAAGAGTGCCCGTGTACACTCCTGCATAATCCATCATAGCCCCAGAGAGCATGAGCCATCTCGAAGCGGAATATTTTGGTTACACGTACTTTGGCCATGGTGTTTAATGATTACAGGAACACTGGTTAATGCATTTGACAAGTTCACTTAAATGATCATTCTTTAGTGAATAAAGGTTGTTCTTCCCCTCTCTTTTACTCATCAGAACATCCTTGTCCTTGAGAATACCAAGATGATGTGAAGCGGTTGATTGTTCGATTTTAAGCCTGCTATGGATTTCGGTAACGGTTAGCTTTCCTTCATCTTCAAGCAAATTCAGAATGGATATCCTCACAGGATGAGCAATTGCTTTCAACATGCTGGCAGCTCTGTCCAATTGTTCAGGTTTTAAATCCAGAAGACTCATTAACTCAGATATTAAAGTTTATGCGAATATATGCATATTTTCATGCATATATCCTGTTTAATAACAACTCAGGGTGATGATGTTGATGATATCCTGGCTAGAAAAAGCTAACCGTTGACCCCTTGATAGCTCCGAGCAGATGATTTGCCAGCCGACTGGTTCCAATTCGGAAAAGTTTGGGATTCAGCCAGTCGCCTCCTAGAACATCCTCAACCACAGCATGATAAATAAGTGCGCTCTGAATATCCGAGACGCCTCCTGCCACTTTTATTCCAACTTTTCGCTCCGTGCGGTGGTAGAAATCGCGAATCGCGCAAGCCATGGTGTAAGCGGCTTCGGGGGTAGCCGAAACAGCTGTTTTTCCTGTACTAGTTTTAATAAAGTTGGCACCGGCCTCCATGGCGACCAAGCTGGCTAGCCTGATCATGGAAGGACTATTTAGCAGGCCGGTTTCCAGGATGACTTTGAGGGTGACACTTTGTGTGACCTCTCGGATCAACAGGAGCTCATTCATGACCTGCTCAATATTACCCGCCATGAGCTCTCCAACGGAAATAACCACATCAATTTCCTCAGCTCCCTTCTTCATGAGAAGTTCACACTCGGCCAGCTTGACTGACAGAAAGGTTTGGGATGACGGAAATCCCGCACCTACGCAGGCAAGTTTTACTGCCTTGTTAGTGAGTGTTTTGTTAATCTCTTCCACGAGGGTCGGATAGACACAGACAGCAGCAACCTGGGCTATTCCGGGAAAGCGGTCGGGAAATTCATTCAGTTGCCTGCAGAGCCGCCTGGCCGTATTGGTGTTGTCATTGGTGTTCAGGCTGGTCAGATCAAGGAGTCCAAATAGCCGGTTTAAAAGTTCCAGGTTAGGTTTTTCTGCCGAAATAGAATCTATGATTTGGCCTACTCGCAAGGCAGTCTGCTGCTCATCTTCACCCAGGCCATATTCGTTTTGATAGTAATCAGTCGTTATCATGGGTCAGTTTTTGATTATTGCGATGTCTTTCAGAATCTCGCAGAGTTTTCTTTTTGATGTTTTCCTCCAGTGCTGCCGTCAGATCAACCCCGGTCTGATTGGCTAAGCAGATCAGCACCCAGAGAACATCGGCCATCTCATCTCCAAGGTCTCCATTACGATCGCTCTCTTTTTCCGATTGGTCGCCGTAGCGCCTGGCCATGATCCTGGCTAGCTCTCCTACCTCTTCGGTTAAAACCGCCATATTGGTCAGTTCGGAGAAATAGCGTACGCCAAACGTTTTAATCCATTGATCAATAGTATCTTGAGCTTCTTTTATGGTCATATTCTGTTCTTTGAATCGATCCAGATGGTAACGGGTCCATCGTTTATCAGCGCCACATCCATCATGGCACCAAACTCCCCGGTTGGGATGGGTTTCCCTAGTTCTTTTTCCAGCTGAATAACAAATTGTTCGTAGATCGGAACACTGATGGCTGGTGGAGCAGCATCGATGTATGAGGGCCGGAATCCCTTCTTGATGCGGGCGTGGAGGGTGAATTGAGATACAGCCAGGATCTCCCCTTTGATGTCTTTGACACTCAAGTTCATCACACCAAACTCATCGTCAAAAACCCGTAAACCGACAATCTTATTCGCGAGCCACTGAATATCCTCCTGATCATCTGATGCTTCAATACCGATGAGCACCAAAAGCCCCTGCCCTACCGATGCCCTCTGCACCCCGCTAATCGTGACAGAAGCCTCTTTGACTCGTTGAACTAAAGCTCTCATAATCTACGATTTAGAATTACAAGGGCGGCTATCACCCCGGGTACCCATCCGGCAAGTGTCAGTAGAAAGACGATTAAGATAGAACCACAACCCTGGTCGATGACCGCCAGAGGAGGAAAAAGGATCGAGATCAGTACCCGCCAAAACGACATAGCTGAATGAAATTAATTAAACATTGAACCAGGCAGATTCAGATCAAAAATAGATCAAATCAGGGCAAAAACATATCTTTAACGCGATAAAACGAAACGAAAATGAAAAATCCAAAACTGACTCTGTTGGCCGCCATGATCGGCCTGATTTTCCCCTTAACTGCCATGGCTCAAGCATTAAACACGCTCTCGCCGAAAGAGAAAGCAGAAGGATGGGAGCTTCTTTTCGACGGAAAATCCATGGATAAATGGCGCTGCTACAAACTGGATAAAGTCCAGGGATGGGCTATTGAAGATGGTGCTATGGTTGCTCTCGGACTACCTGGTGGTCAGGGTGGTGATGTGATTACCAAAGAAAAATATAAGGACTTTGAATTGTACCTCGAGTGGAAGGTCGCCCAGGGTAGCAATTCGGGCATATTCTTCCATGTGGTAGAAGGCGAAGATTATCCTACCGTTTATATGACAGGTCCTGAATATCAGCTAATTGATGATGTTGGGGCTGAGGGCACCGATCCAAAATATCTATCCGGAGCCAACTATGATGTTCATCGACCCAAGCATGGCCAGGTTAAGACGCTGGACCAATGGAACACGGCCAAAATTGTGGTCAAGGGTGCGCATGTGGAACATTGGCTGAACGACCGTAAAGTGGTTGAATATGAGATGTGGACACCTGAATGGTATGAGCTGAAGAAAAACTCCAAATGGCGTGATGCTGATGGGTATGGCAAATATCCCGAAGGCCACATCGCGCTGCAGGATCATGGTGGAGTAACTAGCTTCAGGAACATCAAGATCAGGAAGTTATAAGTTTTTCTTTATGGCTAATCCGAACGATCGCGAATACACCAACGGCGAAATCACCGTTTATTGGAAACCGGATCTCTGTATTCATGCCACCATCTGTTTTATCAAGCTCAGGAAAGTGTTTGATCCCTCAAAGCGACCCTGGGTGAACATGAAAGGCGCTAATACACAGGAGATTATTAATGTAGTGGATCAGTGCCCTACCGATGCACTTACGTGGAAATGGAACCGCGATATCGTCGCGGAGAGTTCTTCGGATTCCAATGAAGATACGGCAAAAAGAGAAGAGACGCAGGAACCGGCTGCCGAGATCACCCTCATCGACGGGGGACCGGCCATCATCACTGGAAAAATCAGGCTGATGAACCAGTCGGGGGAACAAATTCCCTCCGGTTCCCGCATCTCTCTCTGCAGATGCGGGAAATCAAAACGTATTCCTTTTTGCGACGGCAGTCACCACGGCGACTATTCCGGCAAATAGATTTCTACGTTGTTGCGATAATCGCCTAACAAGTGTTCGGCGAAATAGTACCACATCATCCGCTCGAAATATTTGCTGTATTTCCCAAATCCGTGACGCTGTCCGGGCATTAACATCAAATCAAACCGTTTGCCGGCAGTAATCAGGGCATCAGCCACACGAATGGAGTTGCCCGGGTGTACATTGTTGTCTATATCACCGTGGACCAGCAGTAGATGACCTTTCAAATTCTTGGCTAACTCCTGGTTTTTCGGAATTTTCGCTTCGTAACGGATGGTTTTTTCTTCCTCTTTTTTCACGCTATCCTCTTCATACCAAGGCATTCCTTCTTCGATTTTTTCCTTGATCTCTTCCTTTTTGTCTTCTCCATTCTTTTTATTGTTGTCCTTTTTCTTTCTAACCGTTTTAACCACTTCCTTCACTCCGTGATGGGTCTCTCCCCACCAGAGGTTGTAAATATTGTTATCGTGGTTCCCGGCCGAAGAGACAGCAACATCATAGAAATCAGGCATCGTCAGAATGGCTGCTGTTGACATGAATCCACCGCCTGAATGGCCATAGATACCTACCTTGGTGATATCAATGAAATCATATCGATCAGCTAGCTGCTCCAGTGCATATTTGTCATCCGGAATTGCGTAATCCCGCAGATTATCATAGCCATAGGTGTGATAGTACTTATCCCGCATCGGGCTACCACCACGGTGACCCATCGAAACGGTTACAAAGCCCAACTGGGCTAACGCCATGTTGTACCGACCGGTTGTGCTCCAGGGTAAAGAGAAAGATTCAACCTGCGGCCCAGGATATACATAGGAAATGATCGGGTATTTTCTCCCCTCCTCCATTTTCAAGGGTTTCCACATAATGCCGTACAGATCCGTAACGCCGTCAACTGCCTTAACCTTAACGCGTTCTGGCATTTGCCAGCCCGTCTCGTACAGACGTCTGAGATCAGTTTCCTCAAGCTTCATAATTAGGCTTCCCTTAACATCCCTCAGCACGGATACGGGAGCCAGATCGGCCCTGCTATACGTATCAACGAAATATTTATTGGTCTCTTTAGCCACGTTGAAGCTGTGTGTGGCGTCTTCGGGGGTCAATAGCTGCATGTCCGAACCATCAAAGTTGACCCGGTAAATCATCGTGAAATAAGGGTCAATACCAGCTTCACGACCAAAGGCTTCGAAATAAAGTACTCGGGCAAGGGTGTCGATACGCATGACGTTCCCACAGACAAAATTTCCTTTGGTCATCTGATTTTTGAGGTTGCCATCACCATCATAAAGGTAAAACTGCCCAAATCCAGTACGTTCCGACCACCAGATCATCTCTTTCCCTTCATTGATCGGATAGAGCCTTGAATAGCTCCAGTTGAAATAGGGCTCATCGGTTTCGGAAAACAGAAGCTTGGTTTCACCTGTTTCAGTATCGGCCAGGCACACCTCTTTTTTTGCACAAGTCCTGTCCTGACGGATGAAAATCATGGCATCAGACCGGTCGCCAAGTAGGTTAATATCAAGTGTTTGATCTTTCCATTTTTCGGTCTGAACTTTCACTCCGGCTTTCTTCTCCACATCGAAAACCCACAATTCAGTTTGCGGCACGTTCTCGTCACCAGGCATGGCATATTTGTACGTCTCCAACTCCGGCCGGTTTTTTAATACATTGATAACCCATAGATCTTTTACCTCCCGGCTGTCGGATCGGGTTACGTAAAATTTCTGATTGTCCTTAAACCAGCCAGCGCGTGCACGAAGCCTTTTCGTGGAGGTGGTATCCGAACCATCAGCTTGGTAGGAATAGTGAAGCTCACCATCTGTAGTCAACTGGTACTCAGTACTGTCCGGGTCGTCAGCCTTCATCAAGAACAGGTTGTGGTTCTTTGCGAACACAATCCACGTAGAATCCTTGTTGTAGTTCATCCACCGGTCATTTTTTGGCTTCTCTTTTTTGATGGTGTCCACCACTTTGATCTCATGATTCTTCAACGTGTATTCAAACTTGAAACTATCGACCTCGAACGTGAAAGATTTGTTGTCTTTCTTAAACTCCAATTTTCTAATGGCAGGTTCGAGCGGATTCAAGATCTTGTGAATCTGCTGATTAACTTCAGAAACCAAGTGATAATTGTCGAACAGCGGCTCTTTGGTTTTCTTTGCCGGATCAACAAGCCAGTAAAACTGGCCGTCACCGGTTTTGTACGAATACCAGAACTGCTCGCTGTCGTTCAGGTAAATAGGTCTGACAGAGGTGCTACCCACCATCTTGCCCAGATTCTCAGCGCTATATCTTTCCGCAGCACGGAAATCGGCCTTCTGACCGAAAGCCACCGCCAACGAAATGCTCAGCGTGAACAAAAAGAGTAACGTCTTTTTCATAAAGTGGATTTTTAAACAATTATTTGTGAACGGAACGAGTAAAAATATAGCGAATCAGCATGAATTACCCGGAATTAACATTTTTTAAGAAGTCGGACTCGATTTCCGGACTCCTGTCAATTGAAGTAGTTGATCAACCGGAGGATATTTGGGATTGATCCGGAATAGCTCTTCTGCTAAGATCCGAGCTTTGGATAAATCCTTTAAATCCAGATAATTCCAAATAAGCAACTCCCTTGCCGGCTCGCTCTCCGAATGTACCTGCAGAAGCTGATAAGCAACGCTGTTTGATGCCTCTAGCTGTCCGGTTTTCCGGTAGCTCCATCCAAGGTATAGGTAGGCGGCTAGGTTGCAGCGTTCTACTTCAATGGCCCGCCGAAGAAGCCGAATGGCTTCATCATGATTGCCAGTTGAGTATGCTGTAATCCCTTTAGTATCAAAATTATAAACACGCTTAACAATGGCACAGACCGGAAAACCATCCACCCGAATCGTGTGAATAGTTCCTGCCGGTGGCCAGCAGTCGCCCTGCAGTTGCGACGGACTTAAATAGGCTGCTGCAAAAATGCCATAATCCCAGTCTTTCATATTCCTCTGATTGAATGGGACATAAACTAATTTTGGCTGGTTTTCCGATCGGAGAAAGAAGGGTTCCAGGGGAAAGCTCGATGCCAGGGTGATCTCCTCATCTGGGTCAGTCCTGAGAATTTCACGCTCGATCCACTTGACAGCTGGGCCGAGGCTATGATAGTAGTAATCAGTTTCATAATGGCCCCATGCTTTTTTGATTCCGCCGGAAAGTTTGTTGAAATAGACGTACTCGACCGGATGATTCCGGAAAATGTGTACCAGCGGACCAGCACAGGCGGTTCCGAAAATGAACCAGGAGAGATATACTATCCACTTCGGGTAATTCTTTCGCCACAGCGCCGACCATCCGGTTGCCGCGATAACAGCTAGCAGCGGGTAAACAAAGAGCAGATGCCGGATTCCTCCGTAGAGGTTCGACCGTTGAACAATCACCCAGAATACCGGAAATAACGCACAGAATAAGATCATGACCCATTGCCATATCCCAATGTTGAGTTGTTTGAAAACCAGCGATTTCGGTCTGATCTGTATCGTTGCCAGTAAAAGGCCCAATAGTATCAGCGCCGGAGTGGTGATCAGAAAATATTTTGGAACATAAAACCAGGGGATGGAGTCGGACCAGAGCATCTCCCCGTCGAAGAGTTGCCTGAGGCTGACATTATAATGCGTCATCCGAGCTAGAGCGTGGATGGTATTGCTGACCGGTTTCAGCCGGGCATAAGGCCAGTCGAGGATGCCTAGCCCCCACCCCAGGACGACAATTCCGATCAGAATAATGCTGATTTTCAGGTAATAGAATTTCCTGTTCTGTTCCGGCTGACTCATCCAGGCCCCGATGCTACCGAAAAAGAGGATGATTGGGAAGAGTAGAAGGCCTCCTGCTCTTACCGATAAGGAGATCGCCGTACCGAAAAGCATTCCGGCCACTGCGGCCAGCTTGATTTTCGGAAGCGCACGGATAAAAGCCAGTAAAGAGAAGATGGTCATCAGGTATCCCATGGCAAACGGGATATCCTTCATGTTGTTGAGGGAGTGGCCTAGGAAAGAAGGTGATAACAGGAGCAGGATCACCGTCAGGATCCCGGCCGAATGCCCTGCCAGCAATAGGGCGATTTGTGCGGCGAAGAAAATGGCCATTGCACCAAACAGTGCAATGAGTAGGTGGCGAACCAGGTAAGGATTATCTGATCGGATCCAGCGAGTTATGCGATAAGCCAGATCATCGGCCGACTGCCCATAGTATCGTAAAAAGGTCTCGGGTGTCTGGAGAGCTGATTGGTCGCCTCCCTCGCTGGCAAAATAGTTATACACCATTTCGGCATGTTCATGGTGGACCGGTTCATCCCCCGAAATGCCAGCAGAAAGTGACAGAAGTGGTAGTAATATGAATGGGATAAAGCATACCGGCAAAAAGAGTCTTTTAACGAGATTCCTTTGATATTTTACCGGATTAGACATAGAATTGTTTTACCAGAAACAGGGGCCTTCGCTGGCTCTCCCGATAGATCCGAAAAACATATTCGCCCAGAATTCCCAGAAAGGTAAGCTGAATTGAGCCTAGGAAATAAATACTCAAAAGAGTTGATGACCAGCCAATTATGGCAAATCCTGCAATTTTTGCGATCAGCGTGTAGAGTCCGGCTAGGAAAAAAACCACAATCCCAGTCAAGCCCAAGAACAGGCACAAGCGGACGGGCAGACGGGAGAAGGAAAAGATAGCATCGGAGCTTAGGGAGAGCAAATCCGAGAAGCGCATCTTTGATTTTCCCGAATAGCGTTCATCGCGGGTATATTCGACATGTTCTTGCCGAAACCCAATAAATCGACGGAGCCCGGGCAGGTAGCGCGTGGATTCGGAAAACTTCAGCAGCGATTCCAGAGCAGGGCGGTTTAAAAGAGAAAAGTTGCCCACATTTTCGATATCCGGGAATCCACTGATGCGTTTGAATGTTTTGTGAAACAGGAACTTTGACCATTTGCCCCGGATCGTTCCAGTTTTGTTGGTGCGTTTACCATACACCACGTCAATGTTGCCGGAAGTTAGTTTGCGGTACATTTCGCCGATGACTTCGGGAGGATCTTGCAGGTCGCCATCCATCATGGCTATATAATTGCCTGAGGCAAAGGTGAGCCCGGCGGTAAAAGCCGCCTGGTGGCCGAAATTCCGGGATAGCTCGATCACCTTAATGCGCGGCTCAGTTTGGCGGATATCGAGGAGCCGTGATAAGGTCTCATCACGGCTCCCGTCATCCACAAAGAGTATTTCAAAATCTGGCGTGATTTCAGCTAAGGCGGCCACCGACCGGCGAACCAGTTCATGAACCAGGTCTGCCTCATTAAATAGCGGTATTACCAGCGATAGCTCAATCATGCTCTTAGGTCATTAGCCAGTGATTTTCATCCACACATTTCCAGCTTGGTCGGATGCAACAGCGGCCTCGATGAATTTCATTCCGCGGACACCATCCTCAATACCCGGGAACTGCCCGGGAACAGTCTGTTCGTAACGAATTGCTTTCGCGGCGCCTTTGTAGAGGTTCCCAAAAGCCTCATAGATTCCTTCCGGGTGGCCCGGAGGCAGCACAAAACTCTCCTGAGCAAACGGGGTGAGATACCCGTAGCCTGGCTTGATAACCTCAAAAGGAGCTCCTTCGTGGAACATTTTCAGCTCGTTGGGATTTTCTTGCTCCCAGTGGAAGCCGCCTTTGGATCCGTATACGCTGATCTGTAAATTGTTCTCTTCTCCCGTTGCAATCTGCGAAGAGCGTATCACACCAGTCAGGCTTTTATCGAACTTGAGTAACACATTCCCATCCAAGTCGAGCGGATTATCAGGTTTCAATCGATTGAGAACGGCCAGTACCTGCTTGACTGTCAGGCCTGTGGTGTATTCGATCAGATTAAAAGCGTGTACGCCGATATCACCCATACAAGAGCTGATCCCGGCCACTTTCGGGTCGAGGCGCCAGACAGCGAGTTTGCCTTCTTCTCCATGAATAATCGGATTAATCCATCCTTGAAGATACTGAGCTTCAACTCTTTGCAGCTCTCCAATCGTTCCGGCTTCGATACGTCTCCTCATTTCTCTGATCATCGGGTAGCCGGTGTAGGTATGCGTCAGCACAAATACCCGATTTTGCTCTATCACGATTTTCTGAAGCTCAATGGCTTCAGCGGAGGTGAGCGTTACGGGTTTTTCGCAGATGACGTGAAACCCATTGAGGAGTAGTTTTTTTGCATGTTCGTAGTGTAGGAAATTGGGGGTGACAATAGTCACTGCCTGAATCCTTTCGTTGGTGGGCATACCAAGCTCACCTTCAATGAACTTGTCGATGTCGGGATAGACGCGGCGGGGATCGATTTCCTCTTCCTCGGCGAACTCTTTCGCCCGTTCGTAATCCACATCAAAAACACCGCCCAGCAACTCATAGGAATTAGCAATTTTTGCGGCTATCCGATGTGCTCCACCGATAAAGGCACCCTTGCCTCCTCCAATCATTCCCCAGCGAATTTTTTTCATAGTTGAACTCATTATTTAGATGATTTGACGAGCTTTTTTCCGTTTGATCGAAGTGAACACAATGGCAAAAATGACGATCAGGATAGCCGGCAGAATAGCAGTGTTGCGGAGAATCTCCTGGCCCGTGAAACCCATATCGGTAAACCATCCGGAAACCGGAAGAAAGAGTGAGGTTGACAGCATCCCGGCTCCTCCGAAGATGGAGAGACCAAGAGCACCGCTTTCAGGGATATTTTCGGATACAAAACCCAGCATGGTTGGCCAGAAGAAGCAGATCCCAACGGCATAAACCGCAGCGGCTACGAAGGTCATGGCTCCGCCACTGACAACACTGAGAAACAGCAGACCTAACATTGAAACAATAGCCGAAAAGAAAAGCATTCCGTTGGTTTTGAGGCGGTTGACAATCGGTCCGGCAAATCCACGACCTACCGCCATGATTCCGTTGATGAACGCCAGCACCAGAATCGGGGCGACACCAGTACCTTCAAGCAGAGAATTGATCCGCTGTCCGGTCGTTAGCTCCGTGGCCGAACTGAGCAGCATACAGAATAGCATGATCAGAAAGAGAGGCTTGACAACGGCTTTCCACATATCTCGATAGGAGACTCCCATCTCCACCCGTTCGGTTTTTGGAAATTTCTGGCCGAACATCAAAACCCCGTAAATCACCAGCGGAATAATCAGGGTAGCAACCAAGAACGGCCAGTCCATTTTAAGAACATCCATCATGAGGTACGCCAGTACACTTCCAATCACGATTCCTCCGGGGAACCATACATGGAATCGATTGAGCATCTTTGTTTTAGCGTTCGGAAAAATCGAAGCAACCAGTGGGTTGCAACCGGCTTCGATGCTGCCATTGCCCACCCCGATAAAAAGGGTGCCGATAAAAAGGGTCCAGAAATCTCTGGCGAAAATGGTCACTACAATTCCAATCAGGTGAAGAAAAAAGGCGATGCGGACAAACCGTTTCATACCAATTAAATCCACTAAGGGGCCTCCAATGAATTGAGCCAGAGTGAATCCCCAGAATGCAGTACCATAAGCCCAGCCAATCTGTTCTTTGTTGAGGCCGAACAGTTCACCGTAAATGGGTTCAAGCCTGGCACGAATGGCAAAAGTCATCGCGGTGGCAATAAGTGCAATGCAGCTCATTAAAAAGAGCCGCTGAGCGTTGATCTGTTTTTCTGTCATTACGATTTTGTTTAGTATGTGATCCTAAAATTAGATAATTTTGGTTGATTCACTTTAAAATTTCAATTCTATGGGACGTCCTGTTACTCTATTCTCCGGCCAATGGGCTGATTTACCGTTTGAAGAACTGTGCAAGAAAGTATCTGGATTTGGCTATGACGGACTAGAGCTGGCCTGCTGGGGTGACCATTTTGAAGTACCCCTGGCTGACCAGGCATACTGCGATGAGCGCAGAAACATCCTCTCGGCTCACGGACTCAACACATGGGCGGTGTCGAACCACCTGGTTGGTCAGGCCGTTTGCGATCGTATCGACTTACGGCACCGGTCAATTCTTCCTGATAGCATTTGGGGAGATGGTGATCCGGAAGGTGTTCGGCAAAGGGCTGCTGCTGAGATGATTAAAACAGGACATGCAGCTAAAAGGCTGGGCGTGGATGTGGTCTGCGGCTTTACCGGAAGTTCTATCTGGCATCTGAACTACTCCTTCCCTGCTGTTCCCAAATCGATGATTGACGATGGCTATGCCGATTTTGCCCGTCGCTGGAAACCCATCCTGGACGAGTATCAGAAACTTGGTATCCGATTTGCCCTCGAAGTGCATCCTACCGAGATCGCTTTTGATACTGCGTCTGCCGAACGAGCTTTGCAAGCCCTTGATTATCACCCGGCATTCGGGTTTAACTATGACCCCAGCCACTTCGGATATCAGGGAGCTGATTATATCGGGTTCATCTATAAGTTCGCCGATAGGATCTTCCATGTTCACATGAAGGACGTCGGCTGGTCGCCCTTCCCCACCGAGGCCGGAGTGTTTGGCGGCCATCTTGAGTTTGGCGACAGGCGCCGCTACTGGGACTTCAGAAGCCTTGGCCGTGGGAATATCGAGTTTGAAGAGATCATCCGCGCCCTCAACCGGATTGGTTACCACGGGCCACTCTCAGTGGAATGGGAAGATAGCGGCATGGACCGCGATCACGGTGCCGCTGAGGCCTGTGAGTATGTTAATTCAATCGACTTTCCACCATCGGATGTGGCGTTCGATGCAGCTTTTGATCGATAAAACCTGTCAGGTCTAAATAAGCCGGTCCAACAACCTCTTGGTCAGCATAATACCTTCATCTTCGGTGAAGTTGCTGCCCTCGTATTCTATGCCAATATAACCCCGGTAGCCCGATTGCCTAACAATTTTTATCATCCGTTCGAAATCGATCGTGGTTTCATTTCCTTCGCTATCGAAGTCGTATGACTTGGCGCTAACTCCTTTGGCAAATGGCATCAGCTCTTTCACACCCTGATAACGGTCGTACTCTTCTTCACCGCTGATCCTGAAATTGCCGAAATCGGGCAGGGTACCTACATTGGAGAGCCCGACATTTTTGATCACGCTACTGAGCCAGGCTCCATCGGAGGAGAAGCCCCCATGGTTTTCAACGATGACATTGATATCCCTGGTTTGAGCATATTCGCCCAGCTTGCGTAACCCCAGGGTAACATTCTCGGCTAGATCTTCACGGCTGCCAGGGCCACCGGCGTTAACCCGGATGGAGTGACATCCCAGGAACTTAGCTGCCTCTACCCATTTCATGTGATTTTCAACAGTCTTTTCGCGCCCTGCTTCAGTATCCTCACCTAGATTTCCTTCCCGGTCAACCATGATGAGCACGTTTGTAACACCATGATAATCAGTAATTCGCTTCAGTTCTCCGAGGTATTTTGGATCTTGCTCAAGGTGGTCAAAAAATACACTGACATACTCCACAGCCGTAATTCCAAAATCACGTTTGGCCTTTACCGGAAACTCCAGGTTATCCAACATGGTGCCGAAAAGGGCTCTGTGAAACGACCATTCGGCTAGTGATATTTTGAACCGCGGTTCTTTGCTACAGGACGAGAGCAGCCCTGGGGCAACCGACAGGCCGGCGACTGCAAGAGCCGAACGGGTCATAAAATCTCTTCTCTTCATGGTACGATCTGTTTATGTGCTTAACGCTATAAAATCTAAAGTCTTCTGATCCATATATTTCTGTATTGTACCGGATTGCCATGATCCTGGAGCAGCAGGGGCAGCTCACCATGAGCTTGGTAGGTTGGTTCTCCGGCATAGACGGTTCCGCCCTGGATCACGAAATGATCCTGAATCAATACGCCATTGTGGAACATCGTGATGGTAGCGGGATCGGTTAGGTTACCTGCTTCATCAAATTTTGGAGCGTGGTAAATAATGTCATACGACTGCCATTTACCTGGTTTTCGTGAGGAGTTAACCAGAGGAGCTGCTTGTTTGTACACGGATCCGGCTTGGCCGTTCCCATAGGTTTCGTTTTCGTATGAGTCAAGAATTTGGACCTCATAAAGTGACTGCATATACACGCCACTGTTACCTCTGCCCTGCCCTTCACTCTCCACGCGGCGCGGGGAGCGGAATTCGATGTGTAGCTGGCAATCGCCAAATGATTCTTTGGTACGGATATCTCCGGTTCCATTGACAATCATGCGGCGACAACGGGTTTTCCACTGAGGATCACCCTCGCGCCCTTCCCAGTTGGCCAGATCGCGCCCTCTATAAAAGAGTACAATAGCATCAGAAGGTGGTTTCTGGTTTTTCCCGGGAGTGACAACAGGGGGTTTAAACGACCAATCTTCGGTCAGGGCCGGGTCCTGTGCAAAAGCAGACCCGAGTGGTAGTATCAATGCAGATAGAACTGCTATCAGTAGGTTACGCATAAAAGAAATGTTTTTTAAAGACACTAAATTTCTGCCAACTCCCAGGGCTTCCGATATTCCGGTTTTAGCAAATGGTTGGCTTCTTGTTCATTGAACAGGGAAGAATCATT
>LSQX01316737.1_pt1 | contig 43813 bp, 38 predicted proteins | sample 654561 | NCBI WGS metagenome assembly LSQX01 (sample SAMN04489861, study PRJNA283612) | anaerobic digester metagenome | isolation source: 4 biogas reactors fed with cattle manure at either 37C or 55C with and... | place: Denmark: Kongens Lyngby | collected 2014 | reverse complement strand
CACCGGGCACCGTGGCTGTCCGTCAGGCACCTCCACGGCACCCGGCCGGCGTACAAGCCAGCAGTGCCCCGCCCGGGCCGCCGCCCGGTCCCAGCCTGCCTTCCCCTCACCCTTCACCGCTGTCCTTCCCCGCATCGTTCTCCGCCTCCCTTCGCAGGCCGCCCCTGTGATCCAGAGCACACCGAGGCGGCGCTGAGCTCACAGACGCCGGGCGCCAAGAATGGTAGGGTAGAGCTGACAGATGTCCGTTCTAACGGACCCACAATACTAGGAGGGTTCCCAGCGATGAGAGCAGAATCGGCGCGCAATCGGACACCCCGGGCCCGGCAGCGAGAGATCTATTCCAAGCTGCCTCTGGTCTATTCGTGCTCGGGGTGTTCCAGCGCGGCCCAGTTGGCCAACACGATGGCGGTGCGCCTCGACCGAGCGCAGCTTGCAGAGATGTCTTGCATCGCGGGCGTCGGCGGGGGCGTGAAACCGCTGGTCAAGACAGCTGCCTCCGGCCGGCCGATCATCGTGCTCGACGGGTGCCCCCTGCACTGTGCGAAGCAATGCCTCGCCAATCAGGGCATCGAACCGACCGTGCACATCGATCTGTCCGAGCACGGCGTGAAGAAGCGGTTCCATGAAGACGCATCGCCTGAAGAGACGGAGCGGGTGTGGAACGAAGTGATCGTCCCCGCGGCAAAGGATCTGGCCGCGGAACAAGAGCGGACACCGCAGGCCGCACCGCACGAACCTGCGGCGACGGCGTCGGTGTAGGAACGATATCTAGTGTAGGAACGATATCTCGAAATGCTCCTTCCGTCCGGGGGCCTCTCGCAAGGCGCGGCAGGTCCCCGGCCCCCTTGCGTGGAAGAAAGCCACGCCGGAGGTGCCCGCAGCCGTGTCACAAGAACAGGTAACCTGGACGGAGTTTGCCCACGCCAACTGGACATTTCGCCTGGCAGCCACGGAAGAAGGCCTCTGCTACGTCGACGCGCAGGCAGACGAAGACGCCCTCGGCCGCTGGGCCGACCGCCACTTTCCCGGCCGGCGCCTGATGCGGGACGATGTGGCTCTCGCACCGTACGCAGCGCAGCTCATGGAATACCTCCACGGCGAGCGCCGCACGTTCGAGTTGCCGCTGGTGCTGCGGGGCACGCCGTTCCAGCGCGCCGTGTGGCAAGCTCTCGGCCTCATACCCTACGGCTCCACAGCATCGTACACGGACATCGCCCAAGCCACCGGTAATCGGAAAGCGGTGCGAGCCGTGGGCGGCGCGGTAGGTGCGAACCCTCTGCTTATCGTCGTCCCCTGCCACCGGGTGATCGGCAAGGACGGCTCCCTCACCGGGTTCAGCTCGGGAATGGAATTGAAAGAGTACTTGCTGGCCCTCGAAGGTGTGCGCCCGGCTCTGTTTCCCGCCATCTGAGCCACAGGTACACATCGTCCAGCGTCGGTTCGGCCCTCTCCACGCCCGCCGCGGGGCACGCCGGTGCGAGCACGTGCCATACCGACGCGCCGTCCCGCATCCGCCCCCATAGGACCCGCACCGGCGCCTGCCACTCGGGCTTCCGGTGAGTAGCCAACACCACTTCCCAGACATACCGGCCCGTTCCAACAGGCGATCCACCGCACCGTCGCACAGCATGCGCCCTTCATCCAGCCGCCCTTCATAACGCGAAGTAAGTCCCAAAGCTGCCGGCGCTCGTGCGGATCCAAATCGACAGCCGGCTCATCGAGTAGGAGCAAGTCCGGGTCGTTGAGCAACGCAATGCCCAAGGCGAGCCGCACCCTCTCCCCGCCGAAAAGCTGCCTGACGCGCCACTTAGCCAGTTGGTCGAGGTGTTGCGGTACGTGTTAACGCTTTGGGGAAGGTAGCTGAGGATCTCCAGGACTTTGTGGGGTTCCGTGTCGAGTTTGAAGGGCCCGATGTGGACAGTACCTGAAGTCTCGGGGATCCGCGTGGCCAGGATGCACATGACCGTGGTCTTGCCAGCACCGTTGGGTCCCAAGAGGCCGAACATGCCCGCCCGGATGCGCAAGTTGACCCCTCGCAGCGCGTGTACTTTACCGTAGCGTTTGTGCAGGTCTTGAATGACGACTTCCAAGCCCGGCGCCTCCTACAGCTGGTCGCGATGGGTCTCAGCGCCCTTCGTACACCCTTAGGACTGCTTGACGGAGGCGAAAGGGTCCACGGAGGAGGGGCGGGCGGGAGTGTCCGCCGGCCCATTGCCCGCCTGCCCCCCAACATGCGGAACGAGACGGCCGGCGCTTCGGGAGATCCGGAACAATCGGGCCCGATGACGAACAGGGCGTCAGTGCGCCGGGGCGGTGCCTCCTGCGGCCGCTTGCAGGAGCAGCGTCACCGTCTCGTAAGGTCTTATGGTAAGCGTCAAAGGCCGTGTGGGATACGTTACGCCGGTCGGCTGCTCGACGGCCGTCGCACGCACCGCTTCCGCTACGGCAAAGGCCGTGTCTACCTGGACGACGGTCTCCTCGCCCGCAACCTCTTGCAGGCGCAACACAACACGGCCGGGCTGGCCCGACTCGGCCAGCTTGAGCGCCGTCACCAATACGTTCGGTGCGTCCACCTGCACGATGCTCCCGGAAAAACTAGATTCACCGGGGCCGGTGTCGTGGAGCACCGGGGTAATCCACTCGAGGCCGAAACGGGTCGCTTGCACCGGGTCGAAGGGTCCGTCCGACGTAGTGAAGGCGAAGCTGAACAGGAGACGGTCGGGCGCATCCGGTTCGATGTCGAAGGACGCAACGCCTTGGCTCGTCATCCCTTCATCCGCCTTTTGCACCACATGGGCAAAGAGCGTCGCTTCGCCCGGCAGAAAGAGGCTGCCTTGGTAACCGATCTTGCCGACCGAGAAGGAGAACGGCTCCCGGTGTGCCACGGTCACGCCCCACCGGCCGTCGCGCAGGTCGATCGCCGCGCGGCTGATGATGCTGTTGGCGTTGGCGCCCGGTAGCGTATCTCGCACCGACTGGAACGCCGCGGCACCCTGATAGTGGACGTCAAGGCCCGGGGCCTGCAGCGCGAAGGGAAAGGCGAAGAAATAGTGTTCTGAATGACGGGTGTATGGCACGTGCGCCATGGACGAGCGATCGAGCACGTTGTGAATCTCCACCCGCTTGGCATCCTGCGCCACGTGGATCTCGGTCGACGCGAGAGGGCTTCCCGCAGCGTACACCAGACGCACGCCGACCGTATGGGGCCGGCTCACATCGATCACCGCTTCCACGGAAGCCGGGATGCGGTGCGGACTGCCGCCGAGGAAGTAGTCATTGTGGTAGGCTGCCACGAGCTCATTGAAACCGTAGCGGCTGGCCGTGTTCACCGCCTCGCGGTCCAGCTCGCGATCGTACAAACTCCGGATCCAACCGGTCTCCCGGTCGATCTCCACCCGGTACCATGGGCTTTCCAGCACAACCCGCCCGTCCTCCTGTCCAAGGGCAGTGGCTACAACCGGGCTGGATTCCGTCTCGCCCGGTTCCAGGCGGTAGGCTGCAACCCCCGCGGGCGGAAGGTCCTCCGTGTAAAAGGCCAGGCCTTCCTCCACGGTCCAAGCGGGCACTTCCTTACCGGTCGATGCCTCGACGACCCGGACGGCGCCGCTTGCCAGCGCTCCGCCGTATGCTGCGGCGGGCACCGTCACCACCGCCCGGCGAGGCCAGGAGAGCGGATTGAAGAGCAAGACGTACAGGCCCTCTCCCTCCGGGCTTCCTCCCCTGAGGGCCCCCAGTGCCGCCGCGGCGACGTCGGCCGCGAGCTGCTCCGCCGCCTTCACGTAGCCGGCCTTCCATACGTTGCTCTCGTCCACTTCCTCGGGCGTCATATACTCGGGCCAGCCCGTATCGGGTCCGCCCGTGTGCTCCATCAACAGGAGCATACGGCGCCACGCTGCATCGAGCGCTTCGTACGGATAGTCGCTGCCGGCCCAAAGGTGGCTGAAAGCAGCCAGCATCTCCACCCCGGGCAGCGTATGTTGGAGGACGCGCGTGCGCGCCATCTGCCACGGGCCGGACACGCGGGTCGTCTCCCAAGTGCGGCCCCAGTCGCCTCCGTAGGCCGGAAACGTGTCGCCGTAGTGGGTCACCATATGTAGGAAGAAGTCATCCAAGGTGCCGTAGTGAATCGTCACATCGTCCAGGACCTTATTCCAGCGGGCGATGCGCTCGTGGCGAGACAGGAGCGGCGAAATGGTGGCGTTGTCGCCGTAACCGTCCAAGACGAGAACGGCGTTGTAGGGATATCCGCGCGCTTCCAGCTGCCGAAGCTTCTCCTGGAGGGTCCGGGAGTCGTCCCGGTGCAAGTCCCAGTGGAATACTCCCTCCAGGTAACCGTCCCGGCTGACCCACGTGAGTACCCGGCTGCCGTCGGGTCCTACCCAATAGAAGGGCATCTCGTGCTGGTCCAGGCTCGTGCCGCCCCCAAATCCGAGGTTCGTCCCCGCGATGAGGTACTTCACGCCGCTTTCCGCCAGCGCCTGGGGCAAGTAAGCCGAAAAGCCGGGAACGTCGTTCATGATGGCCGTCTCGATGGAGACGCCGAAGGCCTCACGCAGGCGTTGCGCCGGATAAAACATGCGCAGCATTTCTTCACCGGTCATGAGGCTTGAGTGCATGTTGGCATACGATGCACTGAGTCCCAGCGCTCCTGAGGCCAGCACTCGCGCCAGGCGGTCGCGGTCCGCCGGGTCCGTATGGGCCTCGGTCCACTGCTCCAACTGCCAGATGGACTCGACGTTCCAACGCATGTGCGGATTGTTGTCGAGGATCCGGAGGACCAGATCCATGTCCTTGCGGTACAGGTCGGCTACGGCCGCGGGCGTGTCCGTGAACCCGATGTCCAAATGGCTCAAGGGAACGACGAAGACATCGGTGATTCTTGCCGAACCCGGCACGGCTGCGGTAAGCCCAAGCCCCAGTAGCAGGCAAACACTGAGCACGCGTGCTTTTGCGCGGTCCGTCCACATGGGCCGTCACCTCGTTACCCGTAGGAAGCGGCCCCACGCAACCGGAGCCGCTTCCGTCGTTACCTTATCTTTCCGCCACCCGGTCAATTCGCGGCACGCACTTCCCGCAGCAGCGCTTCGACGACCCGCTGCGCGTCTTCAAGGGCTGCCGCCGGCGTCACCTGCAAGTTCACCGCTTGATCGACCCGCGGGAAGATTTCGCCCCACGGCTCGAACTCGGGGTGCGTCTGCGCATCGTTAAAGCGGGAGTGTACCATCTGCTCGGTGGCCAACAGCCGCTTCGGATCGTCACGATGGACCTCCCACGCGACGCTGAGCCGTCCTCCGAGGTTGCCCGTCTCGGAAACCCACTGGGTCATGAACTCGGCGCCGGTGAAGTATTTCGCCACGGTCCAAGCCGCCTCGGTCTTTTCACCTGTGGGCAAATAGACGGCAAAGCCTCCCAGCTGGCTGGCGGGCTCGGTGTTGTACGGGATGAGCCCCACTCCGAAATCCAAGGCCGGATGGTTCTTTTCTAGATGGCCCATGAAGTCGTCCGCTTGGATCACCATAGCCAGCGTCTCGGGCCCCTGGAAAGCGCTGTCAAAGCCGTGAGCTTCACCGAATTCGTTCAAGCGGGCCTGACCGGCCTCTTGGATCAAGGATACGACGAACTGCAGCGCTTCAACGTTGCGGGGATGGTTGATGATGGGATTGCCCTCGTCGTCGAACCAGCGGCCCGAGTTGCTGTGGAGCCACGGGACGAACCAGACGTTACCCCACATGGGATGAAAGCCAAGCTGCGAGTAGGTACCGTCCGCCTCCGTAGGAACCGGCCGCCACCGGGAAGCTACCGTGCGCGGCCGAGACGAGATAAGGTTCCGACCAGCGGGTACGAGCCCACCACACATGGGCTTCGTCCCAACGGCCCCGGTGCGGCAGCAACGCGTAACGCATCTCCTGCCGGCCCCGCAGCGGACACTTGCCCCACCAAAAACCGCCTTCCCACCCCCACGCGACGGTCAGACCCAAGGGGTGGCCTTCGCCCCACAAATAGCTCGTCGTGTGATCGGAAAGGACGGCCAGCCCGTAGCCGCTGTCGGCATCGAAAAGGTCGACCCAGTTCAGCACGATGTTGTGCTTGATCTCGTCCCACGACTGGAAAAACGTGTTTTCATGACGGCTGCGGCACACGTCGAAGGGGGCGTCTTTGTACAGTTCAGGCCGCCGGCAAGGAATTGGAAAAGCAACGTGCAGCTTCCAACGGTCGTCGTGCTGCGACCGGCGGCGTTCACTGCGACGAGCCTCTACAGGCACTTCCCAAGGATCCCCAACCCACGTGTCCTGCGGGAAATCCATGCGCAGTTCAAACTGGATCAACGGTTCACCGGCGGCCACCTCGATGATCTGTCTGAAACCGTGGCGCCCGACCTGGCCTGCCACTTGCACGCGGGCCCGCAGGGGCCCGTCCTCCAGGACGTCTACGGCAGCCGGGTGGTCGACGCTGCTGTGCCACCGTTCTTCCTCGATGAAATAGCCGCGCAGTTCGTTGAATGCCCTTCCGCTGCCGTCCGGCGAGCAAAATTCCCGCCCGAGTCCCTTGTGGTACAGGCTCCGTAGCACGCCGCCCCGCTGCGGGTCGAGGACGATGCGGTACAAATCGCTTTCGATGACCACCTCGCTGTCCGCCGTCTCGACCTGTACGGCCCGCTCGGCGTGACTCGCTCCATCACGATGCGACCGTACCTTGTAGGCGGCGAAGCCGAATGCCGGCGCCGCGGCGGGAAAGACGATCTGCGCCGTATTCCAGCTACCGTCGCGGTAGCGGCGCAAGGGCCGGACCTGAACGGGCACGGGTGCGCCCGAAGCATCTTCCACCGTGACGGAACGGGTTCCGGCGGGCAGAACGAGCGTCGCCTCCGCTAGCTCGTGACGCGGGGAACCTAGAGTGTTCATGACGACGACGCGAGGCTCGTCCGCGGGCATCTGATCCTCGCACAGGCGATCGAACGCCTCCCGGATTACCCGGTCACACAGCTCTTCAGCCCGGGCGGTGGCATGATCCGCTTGCCACGCCCAGGCCTTGCGGCCTTCCCGCGTCGTTGCACAGATCCAAATGTCGTGATGCTGGGCGTAAAGGACGTTGTCCCAGGCTTCTTGGAGCGCCTCCCGGGGATATGGCGCACCGCGCCACGCGGCAATGAAGGACGCCATTTTCTCTGCCTGGATTGCTTTGTGCTCCGCCCGCCGCACCTGGCGTGCGATGCGCTGGAGCGTCCGCTCGCCCCAAGGCAAGACGCACAGCACGTCCTCTTGGCTGAAACGCCACGTTGCCCGGGGCTGCGGGGCGCCGGCGAAGTACTCACGCCAGGTGACGAAGCGCACGAAGTCCTCGTTCAGCCACGGTCCCGCAGGCCAGCCCAAATCTTGGAGGCACATCCCGCTTGGCCGCTCAATCCCGTGCGCGCGGCACTTCTCGACGAAGCCCATCATGGTGGTGACGTCGCCGTCTTTGCCGACCAACTGGTAGCCTGCGGACTCAATGGCGTGGCATCCGACCAAGTCCTCGCACGCATAGCGGGGGACGCACGGGATGTTCGAGCCGTCGGGTCCTTCGACGTTGACGATCTCCGCGTCGAAGCCGGCAAAATAGCCGCCCCAAGCCGTCGGGTTTTTCAGGACGGCCCGCTTAAAGTCGAAAGACGCGAGTATTTGGGGCATGGCACTCGTCCAACACGGCTCTTGCACGGCGTAGGTGTCGACAACCAGGTCCGGGAAATGCTCGGCGACCAGCTCGCGCCCACGTGCGAGATGCCGTATGTTGCTCTCGCCGCTGATCGCCCAGGCGAAGGGCTGCGCGTAGCTGGCCGCCACCATTTCCACCCGCGCTGCGGGTGTGGAATCACGCAACAGTTCCTGTAGCTGGCTGTAGGAGACGGGGTCCTCGCTCTTGAGTGTTTGCCACGAAACGGGCTCGATGTCGAGCGAGATCTTCCAGTGAGGGTGGCGTCGCATCGCTTCGATGATGTCCCGCCACGCTCCCGGCGGCATGTGCCCCCACGTGCCGCCGTGGTAGCCGTCTACGAAATAGAACACCTTTTTCTGCTGCTCCTGCAGAGCCATCCCCCGTCACCTCGCAGGTTCTTGCGTAGTCCGCGACTGCTCCCGGGCGGCGCGGCCCTCCTTGCCGGCGGCGACGAGCCCCGGATCGACGGTGCGGGAAACACCGGCACCCGTTGAAGCACGGGGCTTGAGCTCCACGGGGAGCACGCAGTGTCGCTCCGGCACGTCTGCACCCCGTGCCAATGCCGCGATGTGCTGCGCGGCCAGTCGCCCCATTCGCCGCGGATGCTGGGCGACGGAAGTCAGCTGCGGCATGGCGAGCTGGCTTTCCCGGTCGCCGAAACCGATCACGGCTACGTCGCGGGGCACGGCCAGACCAAGGCGGGTCAAGGCGCGCATGACATCCAGAGCCAACAAGTCGTTTTCCGTCACGATCGCGTCCGGCACGTCGCTGCCGCGGAAAAGCCCCTCCAGTGCTTCACCCAGGTCCGGACCGCCGACCAGCACCCAATCCGGCTTGAACTGGCAGCCGAGCCGCTCGCACGCCTCATGGAACCCGCGGATACGGTCGAGTACGGACGTGGGAAACGGGTAGGGATGCAACATGAAAGCAGCACGGCGATACCCTTGTGCCGCGAGGTGTTCGGCCGCCAGACGGCCGGCGGACACGTTGTCGGAAACCACGTAACAGTGATCGAGTCCGGGCAGGTAGCGGTCCACAAGCACAAGAGGCACCGCCCGGTCCGCGGCCATCCGTGCGCCGTCGTACGAATGCCAGTCGCCCAGCGGAAAGAGGATGATGCCCGCGCTGCCAGCCTCGACCGCCTGCTCGACCAAGGCGCGTTCTTGGCTACCGCTCTCATCGGAACACAGAAAGACCGGCTGGTACCCTTCCTGTTTCAATACTTCCTGGGCGCCGAGAAAGAGCTCTAACGTGAAGGTGGGATCGACGTTGGGAAGGATGATATGAACCTCCCCTCCGGCCACGGCGCGACGTCCTTCGGCCACAAAAGTCCCGGCACCTTGCCGCTGCACCACGTAGCCCTCCGACACCAGGGCTTTGAGGGCGTTGCGTATGGTCGTGCGGCTAACTCCGTACTCGGCTGCCAACTGAGCTTCAGTGGGCAGCCGATCGCCTGTCGCCCACTCGCCCCGTCCCAACCGCTCCAAGAGGTCCTTTCGCACTCTCATATACAGGACGGAGTAATTGCCTTGGCCCTCTATCTCGGACGCCATCGCCTCAGAACCACCCCAAAGAACCTTTATGCTACAAAGTCACCGAATTAGTTCTCAATGGTCCTTTACAAGTCCAGTATATGTCCTTTTAATGTCTTTAGTCAACTGATTTGTCCGCTTATTTGTGAATTACTTTGTTCACGGGCGCAAATACGAATTGGACTTCTCCGACGGATACCGAGGTACGAAAAACTCACTTTGGAAATGCCCTCTCGTGCAATAGGCTGCTCGGGCGCCGCAGACCGCAGCGGGAACTGCCGCGCCACGGAATGCCGCCGGCGACATAATGCGCAAGCAGAGTTCCCTACGGCCTCCACAAAAAGCGCGGGCCGAGCACGGTGATCACCACGAGCGTCACACCGAGCACGGCGGGCACTCGAAAGCTCGGAACGCCGGTGAATATGAGCACAGCGATGAGCAGGGTGACCGGCGCGATGAGGTGCTCGCCGCGGGTGAGCAGAATGTCCAGAGGTACCGGCGATTGGGCCTTGAGGAGGATGAGGCAGGTGGATCCGGCGATGATGACACCTGCCCGCACGAGCGGCGACCTTAGTGCTAGGTGCGTTGGCAGTCGGCGTATACCGCTTCCGCCCAAGAAGTACACGAGGTCTCGCTCATGATCGAAGTCGTCGCGGGCCGCCCCGTGCCTGAATTCTACTTCGAACCGGTCAGGCGGTACTGCGCCTTGTGGTGACCGGGGCGACGCGTCCCGGCGCGTTACGCGCGGAGGATTGCTTGCCCTTCGGTGCGACCGGTGCCGCCAGCTGTGTCCTGAACGACCCCGCGCTGAATCCCCTGCGCATCATCGAGGTCCGGTCAGTATCCTGGTCCGAGATCAGCGAAGCATTACCACAGGTGACGCTCGGGAACCAGAATGCGTTTTTGGGTCGCCGGCCGGGTATTGCGCAGCCCGTTTTAATATGCGACAATGCTGAAAGCGATGCGGAGGGTGACGCCATGGAACGTGCGGTACATGCAGCCGGACTCACCAAACGCTACGGCGACTTTGTCGCGGTAAAGGGAATCGACTTCGACGTTCCTTTCGGCATCTGCTTCGGCATACTCGGACCCAACGGCGCCGGAAAAACGACGACGATTCGCATGATCACGTGCCGGTTCCCTCCCGACGGCGGCACGCTGCATGTATTGGGCCTGGACGTGCGCACCCACGGCCGCCGCATCAAAGAGCGTTTCGGCCTGGTGCCACAAGAGAACAACTTGGACGAAGACCTGAGCCTATTGGAAAACCTCGAGCTATACGGCCGCTACTTCGGCATGGCGGGAAAGGAGGCCCGCCGCAAGGCCGTGGCGCTCCTGGAATTCATGCAGTTGGCCGAGAAAGCCCGGGAACCCGTGAAGGCGCTGTCGGGCGGCATGAAACGGCGCGCCATGATCGCAAGGGCCTTGATCAACGACCCGGAGCTTCTCATATTGGACGAGCCGACCACCGGGCTCGATCCGCAGGCCCGCGTGCTCCTCTGGGACCGGCTGCGCGATCTGAAGGACCGGGGCGTGACGCTACTTCTCACCACCCACTACATGGACGAAGCGGAACGCCTCTGCGATGAGCTCGTGATCATGCACGAAGGGGCTATCATCGACCGGGATACGCCCCGGCGGCTCGTCGACCGGCACGTGGGGCGCTGGGCGGCCGAGATCGAACTGACGGCAGCGCCCGACCCGAAGGCCGTCGCAGCGCAGCTGCCCAGCTCGTTGCGGCGGTGGGAGCTGGTCGGCCGCATCCTGCACCTTTTCGCCGACGACCAGTCCGTCCTCGCCGAAGCCGTGCAGCGCTTTCCGCACACCGCCCAGCATATCCGGCCGGCCAACTTAGAAGACGTCTTCCTCGTACGGACCGGGAGGGAGATCACGGAATGAGCCTGGAGCAAACCCGCACATTCTCCGGGGCCACGGCGGCTTCCCCGCGCAGCAGGCAGCTCGTCTTGCCCCGCTTCACCCGGCGCGCCTTTGCCGTGTGGCTCCACGAGTTTTATAGCTGGCGCCGCTATTACCGCAGTAGCATCCTGCTGAACTTCGGCGAGCCGATTTTGAACCTCGTCGCGCTCGGCTGGGGCCTCGGCGCGTACATTGCCAACATGGGCGATCAAAGCTTTTTGGAGTTTATCGGTCCGGGGCTATTGGCGGTAACCGCTATGAACTCCGTCACCTACGACACGTGCTACGAAGGATTCGACCGTCTGAACCGCACGGGCATCTACACCGCCATGACGAGCACCTCGCTGGACGCCGCCGAAGTGGTAGGCGGTCACGTGCTGTGGGAAGTCACCCGCTCGCTTCTTTACGGCGGCATCTTCTTCACCGTGCTGCTCCTTTTCGGCCTCGTTCAGTCGATCACGGGTTTTCTCGTTTTCCTCCCGCTGATCCTGAGCGGCACCTTGTTTTCGCTCGCCGGGCTCATCGTCGTGGCGAAGGCGAAGTCCTACGAACACCTTTTCTATTACTTCAGCCTCGTGATCACGCCGATGTTTCTGTTCTCGGGCGTATTCTTCCCGATCGAGCGGCTGCCCGGCGTGCTGCAATGGGTAGCCCACGCGGTGCCCCTGTATCACCTCGTCGAGCTGAACCGGGCCCTCATCGGCGGGCAAATCGACGCGGCCCTTTTGGTCCACGTGGTGATGCTGCTAACTATGATCGGGGTGCTGGCCCTTTTTCCGGCGAAGCTCCTGCGGCGGGCGCTCGAGCACTTGTAACATCCGGCCGGGCCCCGGGTCAGGGCGACGAAGGCAAAGCGAAGATCATAGCGTGTAGGCCGGGCGACGGATTGTGTGCGCCCGGCTTCGCCCTTCCCCGCACGATAGCGCAGCCGCGTGCGAAGCTCCGCCGCGGCTGCCTTCGTGCAGGTTGTGAGTACGTCTCCAGGCCGCACCCGTGCCCTTAACCGGACGCACGCCCCAGGTGGAGCCGGTCGAGCACATGCGCCAAGGTAACGTCGCCCAACTCTTTCAAGTCGTAGCGCACCCGCACGGCCGGCTTGTTTAGTTTCAAGATCCGGCCCAGGTCGATCGGCGTGCCGATGATCACCGCGTCGGCCGGCGTGCGGTTGATCGTCTCCTCCAGCTCGCGCATTTGGGTCTCGCCGTAGCCCATCGCGGGGACGAGATCGCCTAGCTGGGTGTAGGTGGCGAAGGTTTCCCGCAGCGAGCCGACGGCGTAGGGGCGCGGATCGACGGGCTCGGCTCCCACGTTCCGCGCGCCGATGATTCCTGCCCCGTAGCCCATGCCGCCGTGCGTCAGCGTGGGACCGTCCTCCACCACCACGACCTTTTTGCCCCGCACGAGGTCTGGGTTTTCCAACGTGATCGGCGATGCGGCTTCGATGACGACGGCGTTCGGATTGTGCTCGGCGACGGACTGCTTCACCTGCGCCACGTGCTCGGGATCGGCCGTGTCCACCTTGTTGATGACCACGACATCGGCTAGCTTCAGGTTCGTCTCGCCCGGATGGTACAAAAGCTCGTGGCCCGGCCGGTGCGGGTCGGCGATGGTAATCGTCAGATCGGGCACGTAGAAGGAAAAATCGTTGTTGCCGCCGTCCCAAAGGATTACGTCGGCCTCGGCCTGGGCTTGCTCCAGAATGGCCTCATAATCGACACCGGCGTACACGACCGTGCCCCGTTCGATGTGGGGCTCGTACTCCTCCCGCTCTTCGATCGTGCACCTATGCAGGTCCAAGTCTTCGTGGGTGGCGAAGCGCTGCACCCTTTGGGCGGTCAGATCGCCGTAGGGCATGGGATGGCGCACGACGACCACTTTCAGGCCCTTCGCGACGAGAATCTCGATCACGCGGCGCGTCGTCTGGCTCTTGCCCGCCCCCGTGCGCACGGCGGTCACGGCGATGACGGGCACCTTCGCCTTCAGCATGGTGCTCTTCGGGCCGAGCAGGCGGAAGTCGGCGCCAGCGGCCAGGGCGGTCGAGGCCAGGTGCATCACGTACTCGTGCGAGACGTCGCTGTAGGCAAAGATGACCTCGTCCACGTCGTGTTCTGCGATGATGGCCGGCAGGTCGCTCTCCGACAAAATGGGAATGCCGTCGGGGTACCCCTCGCCCGCGAGCTCCGCCGGATAGACGCGCCCGTCGATATCCGGGATTTGCGTCGCGGTGAAGGCCACCACCCGGTAGTTCGGATTGCCGCGGAAGCACACGTTGAAGTTGTGAAAGTCGCGTCCTGCGGCGCCGAGAATGACGACTTTGCGGGGAGACTGTACGAGTCGCGTGGTCATGGGCATTCGTTCCTTTACTATTAGGTTGCAGCTGCAAAATGCTGATACGTTAACTAATATGCCGTCCGGCGGGGCTTGTCCTTCACTAGATGTAGCCTCGATGCACAATATTTTGGGATCGCCGGAGCCCGCGAGGATGTGCCGGCGGAAAGAATGGTAGGTCACTTGGCGCCGTGCCGCATGAGCCGGTGGAGCGCGGTAATCTTGCGCCGGAAGCCGCCCTCCGTGTCGTCGTCGATGCCGTAGCGGAGCGCCATTTCGTAGATGTCGACGGCCTTCTGGTAAGCTCCCCACTCCGTCATGAGCGCTCCCATGGCTTGGAAGGTAAACACCGGGGGCATGTGGCCGTAGCCGATCTCACGCCGCAGCCGGGCAGCGATCCGTGGGAACTCGCGCAGGTGTTCCATCCCGATTCGCTCGCACAGCTGCCGCATCTTGTGGTCATCGTGCCGCAGTCGAAACGTCTCGCGCACGATCGCCTCGTACAGAAAGTGGCGGTCCAGGGCATCGGTCTCCGTGCGCAGGGCAGCTAACTTATCCTCGAGCGTAGGGTACTTCGACGAGATGCTCGCCTCTTCCGAACCGGAACGCTTAGGCCTGAGGCGTCTTTTCGGGCGAACCAGCGAGCGAAATGGCAACATAGCGACTACTCCACTCCCCCGTCCGTCGACTATGAGATTACACGCAAGTCCTCGGAAATCCCTGCCGGCAGTGTGACGATACGGCGCCGATCGCTACGCCTTTCCCTTATAATAGAGACGTCCTGTTCAAAGTGGCTGCGCCGGGTGCAAGGCGCGCGGCAAAAGGGGAGTGCTCGAGTGAAAATCCTGCTTCTGGGCGGCACGGGCGATATGGGAAGGCGTGCGGCAAAGGATCTCGTCCTAGCACAAGACGTAGACCTTGTGACGATTGCCGGCCGGACATCTGCCAAAGCCGAGTCCTTGGCACGCGAGGTCGGTCCGAAGGCAAAGGCCGCGGCAGTAGACGTCAATGCCCACGGGCCGCTGATCGAGTTGATGCGGGAGCACGACGTCGTCGCCGGTGCCGTGGGCCCGTATTATCTGTACGAAGTGCCTCTGGCCCGGGCCGCGATCGCAGCCGGGGTTCCCTACGTGAGCCTGTGTGACGATTACGACGGAGCCCAAGGCGTGCTTGAATTGGACACGCAGGCCAAGGAGCGGGGCGTGACGGTCCTCACGGGCGCCGGCTGGACTCCGGGACTGACGAACGTCCTGGTGCGAAAAGCCGCGGAGCAATTGGACTCAGCCCGCGAGGCGCACGTCGCATGGGCGGCTTCAGCGTCCGACTCGTCCGGATATGCCGTGCTCTTCCACATGCTGCACATCCTCACCGGCGACGTTCCCTCCTACCGCGGTGGCCGGTGGATTACGGTGCGAGCCGGCACGGGCGATGTAGTAGTCGATTTCGGCGGGCGCCTGGGCAAAGTGAAGGTGTATCACGTCGGCCACCCGGAACCCGTCACCCTGCCCCGTTTCTTGCCGGAGCTCGAGGAGGTGACGTTGCGCGGCGGCCTGAGCGAAGGGTACTTGAACGCCCTCGGCAAACTGATGGCGCGGGCCGGTCTGACGCGCACCCACAAACGGCGCGAGCGCCTGGTGAAACTGCTCAGCGGATCGATGGCTTTGCTGAAGCGCCTGGGCGCCTTAGACGAGCCGGTGTCCGGCCTGCACGTCGAGGTGCGGGGCGTGCGGAAAGGCCGTCCTGCCACAGTGCGCTACCGTGGCACGGGCGCCATGGCCGACTTGACCGCCCTCCCCCTTGCCGTCGCGACGCTCATGGTCGGCCGGGGCCAAGTGCAAGGATCCGGCGTGCTGGCACCCGAAAGCCCCGGCGCCCTCGATCCCGATGTTTTTCTGCAGGAGCTGGCGGACCGGGGCGTCGTGATCGAGCCTCCCCAGATCGAGGAAGGCTGAGGCGGCGTCACTGCCCGGTGCCGCACAGGAATCCTCCACGGCGCCCAGAACATTTAAGGGGTACCGGGGGGGCAAGTTGGAGGTTGGCTCCCGAATATGGACCTGAAATCAATCGTAATCATCGCGCTGACACTCGCCGTAATCTTGGGAGGCCGCCACATGGCAGACGAGATCGCACGGCGTCTTGAGGCAATTCCACCGGCCGACGTGGAGCTCTTGGCCCGGCTCATCGAAGCGGAAGCCGGAGGCGAGCCCTACCGCGGTAAAGTGGCCGTCGGTGCGGTCGTGATCAACCGTTACCTCGACGATCGCTACCCCGATACCGTGCGCGACGTCATCTACCAACCCAATCAATTCTACGTCGAAGGAATTGCTTTGCATCCGAATCCAAGCGCCGAATCGCGCCGTGCAGCCCAGGCCGCGGTGCGGGGCGAAGACCCTACCGGCGGCGCGCTTTTCTTCTATAATCCGCGCACTGCCCGGCTTTCTTCCTGGTGGAGCTCACGCACGGTCGTCGCGGAAATCGGCAACCACGTCTTCCTGCGGTGAGCAAAGCCCGGAAAAGCCCATACTGCCTTGGTTCGTTCCGCAAACTGGAGGAGGGAACGGGATGCACTCTATCTGGACTGCAGCAGAACGCATAGAATGGCTGCTCGCCTTGGCGCTGTTCCTCTTGTTCTTGGCCGCGCTCTACTCGGCACCCGCCCGGGCCAGCGACATCTACTCGGCCGCGTTGCCGGCTTTAGGCGTCGCGGAGCGCACGGTCGACGGCATCAACACGACACGCGGGACCGACATGTTGATCGTCTACACGCCGGGGACAGGACGGGCCACGACCGGGACAAATCAGTGGGGATACGAAGTGGTGGTCGAAGACGGCTACGTGGTGGCGGCCGGTGGCAACAATTCGCCGATTCCGCAGAATGGTTTCGTCGTCTCGGCCCACGGGGCTTCCATTCCATGGCTGCAAGAGAACGCTCCGGTCGGCGCTCGGGTCACACTGAACGGCCGCGAGCTGCGCATCACGGTCGACGCCGAAAGCCACAAGCGATTGGCCGCCGAAGTCCTGCGGTATACAGAAGAGGTGCTCGGTACGGCTTGGGACATGGTTCCCCGTGCCAGCCAGGACGAGGTGGCGCATTCTATGGACCGGGCCCAGGCTGCTCTCATGGACGGTGAGTACGGCAAGGCGATCCAGCTGGCAGGGGAAGCGAGATTTTACGGTACGCCGTCGCTACCCGTTGAACTGCGGGGCATTTGGCACCGGCCGGTGGAACGCTCCCCCATCGCCGTTCGCCACACCCTCGACCAGCTGGCCGCGGCAGGCTTCAACGCCCTGTTCCTCGAAACCTTCTACACGGGCTACACCATCTATCCGTCGGCGATTGCCCCCCAGCGCGGCGAGTTCGTCGGCTGGGATCCTTTGCAGGTGTGGGCCGAGGAAGCTGCGGCCCGCGGGATCGAGCTGCACCTTTGGGTCCACCTCTTCCATCTGGGCCGCATTACCGTCGACATGCACCCCGACTGGGCCAATCTACAGCGGGACGGGTCCATCGGGGCCGCGTTGGAGCCTGGGCTTTACTACGGCGACCCGGGCCACCCCGAAGTGCGGGAGTACGTGTTCTCGGTGCTGCGGGAAATGGTCGAGCGGTACCCCGTGACGGGCTTGCATTTGGACTACGTGCGCTATCCCAACACGAACTCCTTGGCGAACACATCGGGATACAGTCCGAAGGCCCGTGAGCTATTCAAGGAAGTCTCGGGCTACGATCCGATGGACATCAGCCCCTCCACGCACCCGACGGTCTGGGCCGAGTGGCTGAAATGGCAGGAGCAGAACATCACGAGCTTCGTAGAACGGGTCGCGGCTTGGCGGGACGAGCACCATCCGGACCTGATCCTTTCGGCCGCGGTGGTGCCCGACATCGACGAGGCCATCCGGACAAAGCGGCAAAACTGGCTCGCTTGGACCGAAGCCGGCTGGCTGGATCTTGTGACGCCGATGATCTATTCCCTCGATAACGGCCACGTCGCCGGGCAAATCGCCGCGCTTTCCGGCAAGACGGGCTCGGCCTGGTTCGTGCCGGGTCTTGCACCTTTCATGGGGATGTCGCCACACCAGGTCATCGACCAAGTGATGAGCTCGCGGGCTGCGGGGCAGCCGGGAGCGGTCCTCTTCGCCCTGCACAGCGTCGATGCGCGGCACATGGACGCGTACGCGAAGGGCCTCTTCAGCATGAAGGCCGGTACGCCGTGGAACGTACGGGGTGCGCTGGCCTCCTTTGCGGCTTGGATCATCGAAGGCATGAACCGGTGGGTCGCGGAAGACATTTTGCCCGCGGACACGGCCCTTGAGCTGGACAACTTCGCACACGACGTAGCCCGCTGGCTCGAGCAAGGCCCCGATGCGCCGGTAAAAGGGGAATGGCTCGATACGCTGCGCGATGCGCACCGAGCCTTGGACAGCCCCTTCTACGAAACCCGAGGCCAGTGGCTTCGAATGCAAATCGGGTTGATGGTGGAGGTCCTCGGCCGGGCCGAGGGTGCCTGAGTCTGCACCCTTCAAGGCGCCGGCGTGCCGTTTCGTGCCTGTGACCGCAAACTGTCCGGCGCCTTCGTTTGCAGCCACTCCCACAGCACCTTCTTGTGGAGCGGGAAGGCCATCTCGTTCCAGGGTATCTCGTGGGGACCAAACCAGGCGATCTCCGCCGACTCCACGGAGCGGTGGAGATCGCCGGAGACGTAACGGGCCGGATAGACGAGACCGCAGGTGGGCCCACCTACCGCGATCGAGAGCAGTTCGCCCACTTCCACCTCGAGGCCCGCTTCTTCCCGCACCTCTCGCCGCAGGGCATCCTCGGGATCTTCGCCCGGCTCGAGGTACCCGCCCAGCAGCGCCCAGCGGCCCCGGCCCGGATCGTACGCCCGGCGGTCGAGTAAAATGCGGTGCGCGTCGTACACGATGCCCACCGCGCAGGCGCCCACCTTGGGGAAGTGAAAGAAGCCGCAAGACGGACACTTGACGAACTTATCTCCGATGGGCATGAGCTCCGTTGCGCACATCGGGCAGTAGCGGTACCTCACCTGCGTCTCGCTCCCTTTGCACGTCACGTCAGGTCACTCGGCCAAAAGGTCGCGGAGGATCTCCGGATAGTCCGTGATGATCGCGTCGACTCCGGCCCGGATCATGCGTTCCATGTCGCCTTGTCCGTTGACCGTCCAGACCCACACGTTGAGCCCCCGCGCCTGGATGTATCGCACAAACTCGGGCGTGACGGCGCCGTAGTTCACCGCCACCACCTGGGCGTTCGCTTGCAGGGCGGTGCGGATCATGCTCTCGGCCCGCTCCACGTCGTCGCTGATGCCCGGATTGCCGAAGAGAACCGCCGCCGGCACCTCCGGCATCAACAGGCGGAACGTCCGCACCGAGTTGGCATCGAAGGACTGGAACACCACGTTGCGCTCCATCCCCGTCTTGCGAATCACTTCCGCGATTTGCCGTTCGATGCCGGGCGCCTTGTTCTCGATGAGGAATATGGCCTCGCCGTCCGCAGCCAGCAAAGCCTCCTCCAGCGTCGGCACCCTGGTCCCGCGCCGGGTTAAGGTCTTCCAAATGCCCGCATCGAGCGCTTTGATTTGGTCCAACGTCAAATCGCGCACATTTCCGGTGTGAGCGCCCTTCGCCGTGCGGTCCACCGTGCCGTCGTGGATCACCACCACATGGCCGTCTTTCGTCAGGTGCACGTCGATCTCGATCAGGTCGGCTCCCACTTCGATGGCCTTAGCGATCGCCGGCAGCGTGTTCTCCGGCTCTGTCCCCGAGGCGCCGCGGTGCGCGATCACCAAAGGCACCGAGCTACCGCCGAGCCGGGGCACGACGCCTTGCACGGTCTTCGGCAGCAGGGCCATAGCCTGTTCGTCCAAGGCACGCACCACGATTTCGTCCACGGCGATACGGGTGCCGTTCGTGACGAAACCGATCGTACCGTTGGGCTCGGTGATCAAACGCTCCGTCTCGAGCACCCTCTCACCTTCAAAGAAGTATACAGCCGCTCGCTCGTGCACGATCACCCGCAGTCTATAGGGACGACCGATCTGAACCGGTTCGCGCCAAGCCTTGGTCAAATGCACGTTCCAGCTCGCGTCGTCGGCCGTGCGGTAGGCCAGTTCCAAGCCGTTCGCCGCCGCCGCGTTTTGCCGGATCGTAAACAGGTAATACGGCGCCCGTCCCACCGCCGGTCCCCGGTACATCAAAGCCGCCCACCGGGTAGGCTCGTCGGCGGAAAGGAACGTGATGGTCGCTTCGATCTCGTAGTTATCCCACTCCGGATCGCCGAAGACAATCTGCCCGTTTTGCCACGAGGGGCTCCAACCGATTAGCCGGCCGTCTTGCACTGACCACGTGCCGCCCAAGACACGGAAGCCCTCCGGCAGCTTCCCGTCGGGTACCGAGGAAAAGTCGCTTTGATACAACACTTCTCCCGCTGCACCACCGACACCACAGACAACAAGAAGCATCGCCAGAAAAACGAAGGCTCTTGTGAATCCTTTACCGAGTAGCGTGCGCGAATCATGGCCCCACATGGCTTGTCGTCCCTCCCGGTGCGCGGGACGGGGGCAGCAAGGGCGCGGGCGACCTCAAGCTCCGGCCGCCGGCGTTCTTCTTGCCCACCGTCCCTATTCTCACACCGGTTATTTCCATAAGCCCCCGGCGTCGACCTTCCTACGGCAAGGGCTCCTGCAGGAAAACGTCGACCCTTTGGTTCAGATCCTCCAAGATGTTGGCGACGCTCGCGGTGCGTGCCACGATCTGGTTGTCGGCATCGCGGATCGCCCCGTTGATCTCGTTGTACCGTGGGTGTGCGATTTCGAGGCGCGCGTGCTCCAGCTCCAGCACGAAAGGCATGAATTTGGGCTGGTCGGCGACGATGTCCAAGATCCAGTCGCCCGCACGCGGGATGAGAAGCGCCGACGTGCGGTACCAGACGGGCGCCCATTCGGTATCGGTGATGAACTTGACAATCTCCCAGGCTTCCTTCTGATTCTGCGAATGGCTCGATACGAACATGCCGTAGCTGTAACTCGTCGAGACGGGGTTTGCGGGATCGATCACCGGGTAAGGAGCGGTGCCGAAGTCGAAGCTGGTCATCGGCTCCATAGTGCGCATCTCGTACGACGGCCCCAGGTAGAACGCCGCGTTGCCGTTTTGGAACCACACGTTGTCGGCCGTCGGCGCGGTGATCTTGTTTTCATGGAACAGGCTCGCGTACATTTCGATAGCCGACAAAGCCTCGGGCGTGTTGAAGGCGGCCCGGCCGTTCACCCGCCAGTCGGACCCGGCTTGGCGGATCAAGGCGGCGAAGCGGAAGCTCGGCCACATCCAGCCCCGGCGCAGGGCGAGGCCCGTCTGCTGCACGGCTCCGTTTTCCTCCCGCATGAACCGCTTGCCGATCTCGATCAGCTCATCCCACGTGCGCGGCACATGCTGCTCGTCGAGGCCGTGGGCTTGCAATAGGTCGATGTTATAGTACATGCCGAAAGTGGTCGTCTCGGTCGGCATGAAGAAGACGTCGTCATACATGTACATGCTGGCCAATGCCCCGGGGTAGAAGAGGTTTTTCAGATCGTCGGAGTCGCGCACGCCGAACACTTCGTAGTCGATAGGGACGACGAGCCCCGCCTCGATAAACTGCGCAGCCTGTCCCGTGGACATGGTGACGATGTCGGGCGCGATCCCGGCGGCCAGGGCGACGAGGAAGCGGTCGTTCGGCGCCACCACGTAGTGCACGTCGAGGTCGATGTCCGGGAACGCGGCGTGCAGTGCGGGCTCGATCTGCTTGAACACTTGAGCGTACGAACCCGTCTCCGCATCGCCGATAAGCCATAGAGTAATCTGTTTCGTCTGCGCTCCAGCAGGTGAGAACGCGCACGCCACGAGCAAGACGAGAAGACATGACACTCTAAATAATCTAGACATCACTTCAACACCCCTCGTTTATCAGAAGTATTGAAGGAGTTATACCGTTTGCCCCGGCGATCTCCTCCCGTCCCAGCCAGAAGGGGTGGGCGCAATGGGCCTACCTTTACATCTGCACGGGCAACACGTCTTGCAGGTAAGCCCCCTCCGGCGCCAGGCGCAGCCCCAGGGCATGCACGTGCACTCCCCGCCCCGCGGCCTCCGCGAGGGCTTGGGCGAAGGCGGGATCCATGGCGGCGTGAGGCGCAAAGGCCCGAGCGTCATCCCGCTGCACGATAAAGAGCACGTGGGCCTGGTCGCCATCGTCCGCGAGCTGCGCCAACATGCGCACATGGTCCGTCCCCCGTTCCGTCGGCGCGTCGGGAAACAGCGCCACACCGTCGATCACCAAGTTAACCGACTTCACTTCCACCCACACAGCCCGCCCGCGCCGCTGCAGGTGAAAATCGAAGCGGTGTCCGGATCGTACGACCTCCCGGGCGACGTGCGTGATCCCGGAAAAAAGCTCCCACAGCGGGTGCCCCGGTTCCGGCAGCCCGTGCCCTTTGCCCTCGGCCAGATGTTTGAGGATGTGCCAAGCCACCTCGTTCGCCTGGCGAGAGTCGACGCAAACCCACGTTTTCCCGTAGCGGACGAGCATCAGATCGTAAGACGTTTTCCGGGTGGGCGAGTCCACGGGCACTAGGCAAACGTCTCGGCCGGCGACGAGCAGCTCGGTCATGCGTCCGGTATTCGGCACGTGGACCCGCGTCGGCTTGCCGTCTAGCTCGACCTCGGCGACGAAACGGTTCAAGCGCCGGAGGAATCTGCCACGAGTCAGCGCGTGCGGGAAAGGAAAGAACACTGTGCAACGCCTCCCGCCCCATCTTACCACGGTCCGCGCCGGCCGCCGAGCTTCCGAGGGATCGCCGCCGGCAACGAAGAATAACAAAGCAAGGTTCCCAGGGAAGGGGTTGTGAGCGATGCAAGCAATGTGGGTCGTGCGGGACGTTTTGAGTTCCAAAGAGCGCATTGCGGCCATGGTCGAGAGGGCGAAAAGGTACGGCTTCACGGACTTGATCGTACAGGTGCGGGGCCGGGGCGAAGCCTACTACCGCTCCTCCATCGAGCCGCCGGCGCCCCGGGACCCCGAGTTGGACGATCCCCTCCGGTTTCTCCTCGACCTACTCGAAGGCAGCGGCATCCGGGTACATGCATGGATCAACACCCTGCTCACGTGGTCCGCCACCGGGCTTCCCGAAGGGCACGTTCTCGCTCGCCACCCGGAATGGTCGATGCAGTCCGATGAAGGCAAGAGCGCGCTCGACGAACTGCTCGCCGGCACGCTCGACCGCAGCCGAACCGAAGGCGCATACCTGTGCCCTTCCCGGCCCGAGGTGGTCGATTACTTGAGCCGGGTTTACGGCGAAGTGGCGCAAAACTACCCCGTCGACGGCATCCATCTGGACTATGTGCGCTACCCAAACTCCCGCTATTGCCACTGTCCGGTGTGCAAGAAGGCCGCGGCAGACTGGGACGACTTCGCCGCGTACCGTCGCCACGCCGTGACGAAGCTGACCGAGGCCATCCGCGACGTGTGCAAGCAGGTGCGGCCCGACATCGTGTACTCCGCCGCCGTGTTCCCCGATCCGGACGTCGCGGCGCAGGACAAAGGCCAAGCGTGGCAAGAATGGACGCAACACGGCCTATTGGATCTTGTATTTCCCATGGCCTACTTCGACTCGCCCCAGGCCACGTTCGACGCCGTCGTGCGTGTCAAACAAGTGAGCGCCGTGCCGGTCGTCGCAGGGCTGGGCGCGTACCGGCAATCGCCCGACGTAATGCGGCAAACTTTGCGCATGCTCGCAGCGCTCGACATCGCCGGCGTCTGTCACTTCTCCTACAACACCTTCGAAAAGACACCGGAGTACCTAGGAACGATTTACGGAACGGACAGCCGGCAAGCGGGCGCGTAACACGACGGGCGCAACGCGTTGCAAGGCCGCAGGCTGCAGGGTAACATAGACGCGAAGGACGATTCCGTTTTCAGGAAGGAGCATCCGCCGTGTCCCTGACGCAACTTCCCGCTTGGCAGGCGTTGGCCGAGCATCAGAAAAAAATGCGGGACGTGCATATGCGCGACCTTTTCGCCGCCGACCCGCACCGCTTTGACAAGTTCTCACTCACGCTGGGCGATCTGCTCTTCGACTACTCCAAGAACCGCATCACCGAAGAGACGATGTCGCTCCTGGTCGATCTGGCGCGGCAGGTGGACTTGCCTGCCGCCATCGAAGCGATGTTCTCGGGCGAGAAGATCAATACAACGGAAAACCGGGCCGTCCTGCACGTGGCCTTGCGCAACCGTTCGGGCCGCCCCATCTACGTGGACGGAGAAGACGTCATGCCCAAGGTGCAGGCGGTGCTCGACAAGATGGAACGCTTCTGCGCAGCGGTCCGTTCCGGCAGCTGGAAGGGCTATACGGGCAAGGCCATCACCGACGTCGTGAACATCGGCATCGGCGGCTCCGATCTGGGCCCGCGCATGGTCACCCACGCCCTGAAGCCGTACGGCCACGAGCGGCTGCGGGTTCATTTCGTGTCGAACGTCGACCCGACCGACATCGCCGAAACGCTGAAGACGCTCGATCCCGAAACGACCTTGTTCCTCGTCGCGTCGAAAACTTTCACGACGCAGGAGACGATGATGAACGCACACACGGCCCGCGACTGGTTCCTAAAGCACGCGCAAGACGAGCGCGCGGTCGCTAAGCATTTCGTCGCGATCTCGACCAACACCGAGGCCGTGGAAGCGTTCGGCATCGACAGCGAGAACATGTTCGTCTTCTGGGATTGGGTCGGAGGTCGCTACTCCCTTTGGTCGGCCATCGGCCTTTCCATCGCGCTTTACATCGGCTTCGACCGGTTCCGGGAGCTCTTGGAAGGTGCCTACGCCGCGGACGAACACTTCCGCACGGCGCCCTTGGAGAAGAACATCCCGGTGATCATGGGCCTCTTGGGGATCTGGTACAACAACTTCTGGGGCGCGCAGACCCACGCCATCTTGCCCTACGACGAGTACCTTACCTATTTCGCCGACTACTTCCAGCAGGGGGATATGGAAAGCAACGGCAAGCGCGTGACCCGGGACGGCCGGGTGGTCGACTACGAGACCGGACCGATCATTTGGGGTCAACCGGGCACGAACGGACAGCACGCGTTTTACCAGCTCATCCACCAGGGTACAAAGCTGATTCCTTGTGACTTCATCGCCGCCGCCCAAAGCCACAACGAAATCGGCGAGCACCACACCGTATTGATCGCCAACTTCCTGGCCCAGACCGAGGCGCTCATGACGGGCCGCACACCGGAGGAGACCCGGGCGGAACTGGTGGCCCAAGGCGTGCCGGACGAGTCTTTGGACCTGCTCGTTGCGGCCAAGACGTTTGAAGGAAACAAGCCGACGAACTCGATCCTGTACAAGAAGCTGACGCCTTACACCTTGGGGAAACTGATCGCCTTGTATGAGCACAAGATCTTCGTGCAAGGCGCCGTCTGGAACATCAACAGCTTTGATCAGATGGGCGTCGAACTCGGAAAGCAGCTGGCGAACAAGATCTTACCCGAGCTGAAAGGCGACGAGCCCGTCACAAGCCACGACAGCAGCACGAACGGCCTGATCGCGGCGTTCAAGCGGCTGCGAGCGGAGGGAAGGGATTGAACGAAGTCGCGGCCGTCGTCGATCGCATCGTAGACGGCGAACACGTGGTGCTGCTCGTAGGCCCGACCGAGCGCGAACGGATCGTGCCCCGCAGCTTGCTGCCCCCGGACGTGCGGGAGGGTGTCTGGCTGCGGCTTACGTGCGACGGCGACCGCCTGGTGCGTGCTGTAATCGACACCGAGCGAACCGCCGCGGCGCGCGAGCGGATTGCAGCGAAGATGGAGCTTCTGCGCCGGCGCGGCCGGCCTCCGCAGTAGGCTGGCCGCGCGAGCGCAACGCCTCTACCTTTCTTGCGATCTGCTGCGCCCGGATTTGCGTAAGCTCCCCATCCAGGATGAAGGTAAAGGCCGGCTTCCGGAGGGCCGTGTTACATGCTGTAAAATCGGCGCCCTCCAGATGCCCCCAAACGCCGGACCGGAGGGGATCGCCGTCCGGCAGGGTCCGCACCGCAGCCCGGTGTACGACGCACTCGGCCCCGTCCGGTTCTAGGTGAAAGACGATCCACTCACCGTCGACGATGCGCTCGACCACCGCCAATGCACCGTGGTCCGACGCCGGGGCCGGGTCCGGAACCGCCTGCGCCTCGACGGAGTGCCAAAGACACAACGCTGCTACGACCACGATCGGAACACATCGCCAAGCCATGTTATCTCATTTAAACATCAACGCACAACTTCCTTCAATTCCGACACAAATTTCTAGCCTGTCGTGCGTTTGCCCCTGCTTCCACACGGCAGAGCGATATTGGAGGATCCACACATGAAACGGAGTCAGGCTTTGCGCACCGTAGTTACCCGTTCGGGGCTCGCCCTCGTGCTTCTCGTAGCGGCCCTGCTCGCGAGCGCGGCACCTGTTCCGCACGCCTCGGGCGCACACCTCAACGTCTACTATTTCGACGTCGACCAGGGCGATGCGACGTTGCTCTTAGGACCGGACTTCACCATATTGATCGACGCGGGACGGCACGATCGCTCGGAAGTGGTGGACCTGTTGCGCCGGGCGGGAGTGCAGGCGATCGACCTGTTTGTCCTGACGCACCCCCATTCAGACCACATCGGCCAGTGCGATAAGGTGATGGACGCGTTCCCGGTGCGGGAAGTGTGGATGTCGGGCGACATACACACCAGCCGGACTTTCGAGCGCTGCATCGACGCGATTCTCGCTTCCGACGCGTACTACTACGAACCGCGGGCCGGCGAAGCGTTCACCATCGGCTCGGCACATATCGAAGTGGTGCACCCGGCGCGGGTGACGGGCGATTTTAACAACGGATCAGTGGCCCTGCGCATCCGCTACGGCGATATTGTGTTTCTGTTTACGGGCGATGCGGAGGCGGACGCCGAGCGGGAGATGATGGCTCGCTCCCACGACCTGCAGGCCACCATTTTGCACCTGGGGCACCACGGCTCGCGAACATCGTCCACCCTTGCCTTTCTACGTGCTGTAAATCCAGAGGTGGCGATCTACTCGGCTGGCCCAGACAACTCCTACGGACATCCCCATCAGGAGGTCGTGGAGCGAGTCTTATCCCTCGGCATCGCCCTGTACGGCACGGACACCCACGGCACGGTGACGGTGTGGACCGACGGCCGGGCATACAGGCTCGAGACGGAACGGGCTCCGGCGGGCAGGCCTTTTGAGGAGGCGATGTTTGAGGGCTGCGCGCCGGGGCAGATCAACGTCAATACCGCGCCCGAAAGCGAGCTCGTCAAGATCGTCAACGTGGGCTCCGTCTTAGCGCAGCGCATCATCGAAGGCAGGCCCTACTACTCGCTCGACGACTTGCGCCGCGTCTCGGGCATCGGCGCAGCCCGGCTCGAACAAATCCGCGGCCAAGGCTTGGCCTGCGCCGGTCCCATGACGCAGTGAAGGGGCTATCCCGAATGCACTTTTGGGACAGCCCCTTCACCTCACGAGGCGGTTTCCGCCGCCGTTGTTTACCTGCCGAACACGTCGGCGTAGCGGGCCTCCATGACTAGCTGCACTCTGTCGAGGGCTTCCTGCGGAGTCAAATCGCCCAGAACGACCAATTCCGTGACCGGAATGAGCTGGTTGACGTAGTACTCGATCCAAAGGGGCGTGCGGGGACGGGCCTCCGGCAACTGTTCGATTAGACCGGCAAACTCGACCGGCAGGTAGGCCACGACCTCACGCAACGCGTCCCAGTTCGCCGGAAGTCCGTGGGGCGCTCCCTCGAACCGGGCGATCTGCACGTCCGCCTCGCCGAAGAAGCGGGCCATCTTCAGAGCCCACTCCATGTTGGGTGCGTTGACCGGCACGCCTACCGCCGTGCCGCCGCCCCAAACGCCGTTGCGGCCGCCCTCGGGGTGGGGCACCCGGCCGACCGTGAACCGGATGCCGGCGTCTTTAAACCGGCTGACGACGCTGGTCGACTCGGCGCTCATCGCCACGTTGCCGACCTGGAAGCCGGTGGCACCGCCGGCAATGGGCGTGCGGTTATTGTACAGCTGCGCCCAGCTGCGGATCCATTCCATGGCCTCGACGTTCTTCGGCGCGTTGGCCGTAGGACGGTAAGTCGTGCCGTCGATCTCGAGCAGCTCGCCGCCGAACGCCCAAATCCAGCCCGGCATGTGCCAGTTGGTCTGCCACGGGACCATACCTACCCGGGTGTAGGTGCCGTCCTCGTTCGTGCGGATGAACCTCAGGTTCCACTGGTACAGCTCTTCCATGTCGGCCGGATCCACGTTCGGGTCCATACCGACTTCATGGAAGTAATCGACGTTCTTAAAAAGGCCCCGGGACGTCGTGTGGTACGGCACGGCCCATATGCGGCCGTCGTAGGTCATTTCCTGGGTGTCGGCAGGCACGAAGTTGAGACCGGCGAGCGTATCGGTCAGATCCGCCAGCAGTCCCTGATAGGCGAACTCGATGACGCCCGAGCCTTCCAACCACATCAGGTCAGGGGGTGCGCCGGAAATGATGGCCAGCAAAATCTTCTCCATGACCTGAGCCTGGCTGCCCGACTGTGCGATCAGCTCGACCTTCACGCCGGGATTCTGCTTTTCAAACAGGTCGGCAACGACACGGTACTCCTGCATCCTGTACTCGCCGTCGCCTACCCAAATGGTCAACACAACCTCGTTCTGGGCGCTGACCGGCAGAGCGAAGAACAGAACGAGGCCCAGAAACGCCGCTACTATTGTGAACCTTCTGGTATCAAATGCCTTTCTCATTCAGAAGCCTCCTCGCTGTTCATCCCGTTGCAGCCGTGAGTACGGTATGAGACTTCTTTCACGTGCACGTCCCCCCAATCGTAGGTGTGCGTGCAGGTTCACATATTAAGCTTATTTGCCAATCGGGGAAAAAACTCCTCCCATAGTACTTCAACGAGCGGGAGTTTCGACAATAGGGCGGGCTGCCGGCTACCGTCACACCCCGGCGCGAGGCCACGGGATAACCCGGTTCGACGCGAAACCGGCATCCGGCTAATAACCTAAGGCCGGATCGACTACGTTGCGCAGCGGCTCGCCCCGCACATACCGGGAGAAGTTGTCCAAGAAAACCTCCGCGGCCGCGTCGTAGTCCCAAGGGGTGTCAGCGCCGACGTGGGGCGTGATCAGGACATTATCCATCCGCCAAAGGGGGCTTTCCGGCGGCAACGGCTCGTCCTCGAAGACGTCGAGGCCAGCCCCCGCTATATGACCCGAGCGCAGCGCCTCGATGAGGGCTTGTTCGTCCACAACGGCACCGCGCCCGATGTTATATACGAAGGCTCCCCGCGGCAACAAGCTCAGGCGGCGTGCATCCAACAAGTGATACGTTTCCCGCGTGAGAGGCAGCGTGACCGCCAAATGGTCCGCGAGGGGCAGCACGTCGTCCAGCTGCTCCGAGGTGACGACCCGGTCCGCTTCCTCCACGGGTCTTAGGGTACGCTTCACACCGATAATCCGCATGCCAAAGGCGCGCGCCCGTCGAGCCACTTCTCTGCCTATATCGCCCAGACCCAGAATGACCGCCGTGCGGTCCTTCAGCAGCCTCGCGTAGGAGACGTCTCGCACCCACTCGCCGCGCCGCTGATTGGCGGTGTAGAAATGCAGCCCCCGGGCGAAATAAAGCATCATGGCCAGGACGTGCTCTCCTCCGGCTGTACCGTACACGCCTGACGCGTTCGTCAGCAGTACGCCCGCCGGGAAGGGCCTGTCCCCCATGGTCAGGCGGTCTACTCCGGCCGATGCGGTTTGCACCCAGCGCAAGGTGGGATGCGCGTAAACGAAGTCAAGCGAAACATGGCCAAAGTGGATTTCGGGTCCCGCCGGCACATCCCGCAGCCGTTCGGCAAAATGCACAGCCCCGCCGGCCGCCTCAATCGCCTTCCGTATGCGGTCGCGCACGGCAAAGCTCAGCGGAGCCGTTACGGAAACAAGCACGCACATCACCTATCCAGTGGAAACGTTCAAACTATCTCCTCGAGCGCCCGTAACACTTGGTCAACGTGCCCGCGTACTTTCACCTTGCGAAACGCTTTGCGCAAGATGCCGTCGCCGTCGATGATAAACGTGGAGCGCTCAATGCCCATGAACTTCCTGCCAAACAGGCTCTTTTGAACCCAAGCCCCGTACCGGCTTGCCACGGCTCCGCCCTCATCGGACAAGAGGGGAAAGGTGAGGCCGTACTTCTCCTTGAACCGTTTATGGGAGGCCACGGAATCGGGACTCAAACCCAAGACCACGGCGCCCGCGGCCTGAATGCGCGCCAGATTGTCGCGAAAGTCACATGCCTGGGCCGTGCAGCCGGGCGTCTGGTCTTTCGGGTACATGTACAGCACAACGGTTTGGCCGCGCAGATCGCGCAGCCGGACGATGTTGCCCTGGTCGTCCGGAAGCTCGAAGTCGGGGGCCGGCTGGCCTTCCACGGCTTGGCCCTTTGCGCTCTCCATATGCACCCTCCTCGGCGGCGGCCGGTGCTGCTAGCTCGGCAGGGGCTCCTCCACTCCGGTCCTGCCCTTCGCGATGTCGAGCACGGTGTGGGCCACGTCACCCGCATGGGTAGCCATTTGCCTGAGCCCGTTCAACACGTCCAAATGGATCGACGTGGTGCTTCGGGTTTCACTGAGACCCGACCGCAAGCGGGCGATGTGGCTTTCCCGCAGCTCCCGTTCGTCTTGCGTTAGATCGGCCTCGCGGCTTAGCACCTGTTGCGCCAAGGCCGCGTCACGCTTTCGGAACGACTCGAAAGCTGCATTGATTACGTCGCGCACTTGAACGTGATACGCAAGCATCTCCTCTCGCCCCAGATCCGAGAAGCGAAGGCCGCCTTCCAACTTCTTTTGCACATTCCTCGCGATCTTGACAATGCTGTCGCCTATGTGCTCCAAGTCGTTCACCACGTGGAGCAAGGCCACAATCCGCTGCGAATCGACGTCGCTCATCGTGGTCTGCGACAGGTCGCTCAAGTATTGGCTTACCTCTTTATATAGCACGTCCACGATTTCCTCGGTAGCCAAGGTTTCGGCGATCAGTTTCTCGTCGCGCGCCGTGATCATTTCGCCGACGGCGTCGACCATTTCCATGACGATACCCTGCAGCCGCAAAACTTCCTGCTCGGCAAGGTCCAAGGCCACGCTGGGAGTGTTCAGCGCCAGACGGTCAAGGTACTTGGGCTGGGCAGTGAGCGCTTCGGTCTCCCGCTCGGGTACGATCTTGCGCATGAGCCAGGCCATTTGCGACGTGAACGGGATGAAAATAATCACCATGGCTACGTTGAAGAGGACGTGGGAGTACGCGATCTGTCGCCCCATCACGTCGGATGTCATCCGCACGAGGGCTCCAAAGGGCTCGAGCAGTGGCAACAACAAGAAGGCGGCAATGGCCTTATAAACTACGTGCGAGATCGCCACGCGCTTGGCTTCGGTCGTCGCGCCGATCGAAGAGAGCAAAGCCGTGCCGCACGTGCCGATGTTGGCGCCGAAGACGATCGGCAGGGCCGCCTCGAACGGCAGGATGCCTTGCGTTGCCAGCGAGATGGCCAGCGTAACGGTCGCGGCACTGCTCTGAATGATGGCGGTAAAGATCGTGGAGATTAGGAGCGCGATCAAAGGACGGTCGCCCAGGCTGATCAAGTAGTTCACAAAAAACTCGGACTCGCGCAAAGGCACGACGCTGTCGGACATGACCTTCATGCCGTAGAACAAGAACCCGACGCCCAACACGACTTGTCCCACAAAGCGCGTGCGCTGCCGCTTGGCGACGAACATGATGACGAAACCGGCGGCGACGGCGAGCAAGGCGTACTGCTCGATTTTAAAGGTCATCATAAGGGGCGTGACGGTAGTTCCTACGCCGGCCCCTAGGGTGACGCCCAGGCTCTGCGGTAAGGTCATGAGCCCCGCGCTCGTGAGTCCCACCAGCAGAACGGTCGTCGGGGTACTGCTCTGCAGAAGGACGGTCACCACGATACCGACGACGACGCCCATCAACGGATTGGTCGTCAGCTTCTGGATGATGTCCTTCATCTTCTCCGCGGCGGTCCGTTGGAGTCCGTCCGAGGTGAGTTCCATACCGTACAGGAATAACGCGAGGCCGCCGAGCAGCCCGATCACGACGAGCACCGGAGTATCTCCCCCTCTGTCCGTAAGTTATCGCCATCGTTCTGCGACAAAAAGAGCCCCCCACAGAGTGACCCTGTGGAGTCACCCCGTACTGGAGGCTCTCCGCATCTCCACGCTCCGACTACAGTCCGGGTTACATTTATGACAAAAGTACTGCAAAGATGTTAAGGTTATGTTACAAGGATGTTACGTCGGTGTGTACGTTTCGCCGCAGCGGCGAAAACTCCTGCCACCTTTTGGCCGGTCAGGGGAGCGTGTAACACGTGCCTACGACTAAGGGAATGTCGGCCCGGCGCAACAAGTTGCGCACCTGGACAATGACCTCGTCGCCTGGTTCGAGCAGGCGCTCCACCCGTACGAGGTCGGCCATGCCGGCTATGGGATACGTCTCGTCACCTACACGGATGCCGGCGATGCGATCTCCGATCTGCAAGCCGCTGCTTCCGGCCGCACTGCCGGTCTCGAAGCCTTCAACGCGGATCCCGTCGGAATACACGCTGACCACGTATTCGGACAGGTCTACGGCGTGAATTCCCAAGCAGGCGCTCACGGTAACCGGAGGCGGGGTCATCTCGCCGCGGGGCTGAATTCGCTGGTCGCGCACTTCCAGCTCGACGTCTTCCCGTACGATGCCATGCAGCAAGGTACCGGACGGCACTTTGGGCGATTCTCCCGCGACAAGGGGCAGGACCGTTCCGGCCAGTTGCAGGTTGCCGCCCGGCTGTTCGTCGTCGCGGCTTTGCTCATGCGCGGCGTCTTTTCCGTTGAGCATGGCGATTTGCCCGTCGACGAGCTGGACACGGGTAGGCGCGAGCACGACGTAACCCGTGGCACCGTTGGCAGGGAGCTCGACGTACAGGACCTGCCCGATCCCGTAGGCGCCGGCCGCAATTACCTCGAACCCCTGTACGTAGACCGGATCGACGACGCGCAAGGGAACGAGCTCTCCGATCCGCACGACATCGCCCCGTACATCGTGCAAGAGCTCTAGGGAGACGGGCGTCCCCGATTGCAACACGATATGGTCGTCCACCTGGATCGCCACGGATGCTTTCACGGACTCGCCGTACGCGTCCGTCACCATCACCTCGACCAAGTGGCGGCCGGGTACCGATGATGTCCACACAGCCTTCGTGCCGCTTATGGTTGTGAAGGACCCCTCACCGGTCGACCAGGCGACGGTAAGCTCCTGACCCTTCGGATCGTATGCTTCTACCTGCACCACCGCCTCGTCTCCGACAAAGACGTGGGCCGGGGACGCCGTTAAGGACACGATGACGGGCGGCTGCGTCCGCTCACCGCAACCGGCCGGGAGGAGAGGGAAAAGCAAGCTGATCAAGATGAGTACTTTGCGTGGAACCCCGGTGCGAACGAGGGTACGGTACATGGCGATGCCTCCCCACTGATTCTATGTTAACGCAACGAAGCTCGCTCGTCCCCCCGACCCCGTCCGGCACCGCTGCTACATTCGCGGGTACATGCACGCGTTTTTCGTTTTGCCAGGTAACGAATCCTGCCGAACGTGCAGGCGCTGCGTCGAAACGCTTGCGCTAGGCAGGCAATGACGTATACTATGATTACGAGTCTAGTTCTAAAGCGTTTAGGGATGGTCCCACGGGAGGCACGTCAAATGAGCGAGAAGCAGTTGGGCAGCTGGGAAGTTAAGCGTGGTTTGGCCGAACACCTCAAGGGCGGCGTCATCATGGACGTCACGACGCCCGAGCAGGCAAAGATCGCAGAAGACGCCGGGGCGGTGGCGGTGATGGCGCTCGAGCGGGTGCCGGCCGACATTCGGGCAGCCGGAGGCGTAGCCCGCATGGCGGATCCTGAGGTGATCATCCGCATTAAGGAAGCCGTCTCGATTCCCGTCATGGCCAAAGTGCGCATCGGGCACTTCGCCGAAGCACAGATCCTCGAAGCCCTGGGCGTCGACTTCATCGACGAGAGCGAAGTGCTCACGCCCGCCGACGACAAATACCATATCGATAAGCACGCGTTCAAGACCCCCTTTGTGTGCGGGGCCCGGAATTTGGGCGAAGCTTTGCGCCGCATCGCGGAAGGCGCGGCCATGATTCGCACCAAGGGAGAGCCCGGAACCGGCGACATCATCGAGGCCGTCAAGCATCTGCGTACCGTGAACGAGCAGATCCGGTGGCTCCAGAGCCTCGACCGCTCCGAGCTCGTGGTAGCCGCCAAGGAGCTGGGCGCGCCGCTCGAGCTCGTGGTCGAAGTGGCCGAGACGGGTCGCCTCCCCGTTCCCAACTTCTCCGCCGGCGGCGTTGCCACCCCGGCCGATGCAGCCCTCATGCGGCAGCTGGGCGCAGAGTCGGTCTTCGTGGGTTCGGGCATCTTCAAGTCGGAAGATCCCGCAAAGCGCGCCAAGGCGATCGTCGAAGCGACCCGCCACTACGACGATCCGGAGGTCCTGCTGCGGGTGTCCACCGGACTGGGCGAAGCGATGCGCGGTCTGGAGGCGGTCACGCTGCCCGTGGAAGCGCGCATGTCGGAGCGGAGCTCCTGACGTCCTTTCCGGTATCACGGGCTCTTAAGACCCACCGTCCGTAAGAGCGAGGCCCGCGTCGATTACCAGACGCGGGCCGTTTTTGCGCTTTCGAGCAAGCCTGCCAATCCCGCTGCTACGTCATCAGTGCCACAGAATGACCTTTGGCGCCCGTTCCTCTTGTATCACGATTACTTGAGAGTCGGGACGCGGGCTCACGCTTGTACGTTGTCTCTGGCGCTCTCGCTCTTCGTCCGTGATCTGTGCCAAGGACGTCCAGATGATTCCCATGCCTCGCGGAATGTCCCCGTGCCGGATGGGACGCTCGAATATTCCGCGGAACGCGCCGTATTCCACCCAGTAGGGTTCTTCACGTACGGGGGACACGTCCGCTCCTTCCGGTGTACCGGTAAGACGGAACGTGGTAATGGGAATCTACAGCGTGGCGGCGCGCAGCGTTTCGGCATCCCATCCGTCCGGAAGCTTAACCTGCACGACGACGCCAAACTCTTCACCCGTAGCGGCCTTCCCGAATCGGATGGAGTCGGGGTTCGGATGGCCTGCCGCCAAGAGCGACACCTTGCCGTCTATTTCTTTCATGACGATCTCGGACATGGAAAGATCCGCGACTTCGGTAATGCTTGCACAACCCGCGGCAAACCAGACAGCGACGATAAGAAGCACGCCAAATAGTGTCCTGCTCAACGCATTGTGCACCTCCGAGTCAGAGTCCGGATACCAGTCCCACTGGTTCGCCACTCTTCCGAAAAGACCTTGAAAAATAAAAAGGACACCCCCGGACTTTCTGGGCGTCCTCGAAGTATGCACCGCCGGCTTTGCTTTACTCACCCTACGGTTGCGGCGTCCAGCTCGGGCTTATAGTGCGCCTCTTCCACCGGCACGGCGAAGACAGGCAGCCCGGGATCGTCGGGCAGTGCCGTATCCACCAAAGGATCCAGGTTTCTATGGCACAGCTGGCCGAAGGTGCCCTGGGGAAGGAAGTAACCGTGGTCGCGCGCATCTTGGACGCAAGCTTCGAGCAGCAGCCTTTGGCCGTAGTCCAGCTCGTATCCGTCACCGTCCGCCACGACGAGCATTACGCCTGCCCCGAGACCGCCGCCCGCAAACCGCCCGGCTGCCTCGCGCCGCCCGACCGTAATGGAAAAACCCGGAAAATCCGCGGACAAGACCGCCCTCGCCACACGCCACACGTCCGCCGCGCTGAAAACGATCTTGCGTGAGGTGCTCTCCGTGACCCACACCACCGATCGCCTCCCATCAACGGAGAACTTCTCGGCTGCGGCTGCCCGAACCTGCCCTCTGCAAAACGAATGGCTTTGGTCATGGCGCGGCGAGGCATCCGTCCCTTATTCACTCCGCCCGCACGGGATTGCGCAAGACTCCGATGCCTTCGATACCCGCCTCGAGCATTTCGCCGTCTTGCAGCCACCGCGGATTTTCTTGTCCCATGATGACGCCCTCGGGAGTACCGGTGGCAATCACGTCGCCCGGTTGGAGCGTAAACAGGCTCGATAGGTAGCGGATCAAATAGGCCACGCTGAAAATCATGTCGGCGGTCGTGGCATCCTGCACGATCTCGCCGTTGCGTTTCATGTAAAGGCGCAAGGCTTGGGGGTCGGGTATTTCGTCCCGGGTCACGACGGCTGGTCCCATGGGTGCGAACGTATCGAGCGTCTTGCCCTTCAGCCACTGGGTGTCCATGGTTTGCAGGTCCCGGGCGCTCACGTCGTTCATAATCGTATAGCCGAAAACGTGCTCCAAGGCCTCGCCTTCGGGGATGTTGCGCCCGCCCCTTCCGATCACGACGGCCAGCTCCACCTCGTAGTCGACCTTGCTCGTGACGGGCGGGATGATGATCGGATCTTCCGGTCCGGCAATCGCCGAAGCGAATTTCGAAAAGACGACGGGCGCCTTCGGGATCGGCTTGTTCGTCTCCCGGGCATGCTCGCGGTAGTTCAGCCCGATGCAGATGAGCTTCGGCGGGTTGACCAAAGGCGCGCCCAGCTTCACCGCGCCTTTCCGCACTGCGCTGCCCGGTCCCGACGGTGCGTCGGCGGGCCGTGCCTTCGCCACCAGCTCCCGAGCCCGCTGCAGACCCCCTTCTCCCTCTTCAATCAACGTCAGAAGGTCCGGTTCGTGGAGCTGCACGATGCGCTCTCCCGCCAGCGCCCCCAAAAGCCAGTTCTTTCCGTCCACCGTGTAACGAACAAGGTGCATACCGCCTCTCCTCCCTGAACCGTGCCCTTACCCGCTCTGGCCGAACCGCACCAGGCTGAGCTTCGGATTTTGCTGCCGGGTAAAGCGTAGGTGCCAGTCCGACTCGAAGAGCACCGCCACCTTGCCCGTGCGATCCTCCACGACCGTGGTGCCCCGGGAAGGCCACATCACGTCCGTCAGGGCCTCCTTCCCGCCCTCGACCCAGCGGATGAGCGAGTAAGCCGTGGGCTCGATCCCGATATCGACGTTGTACTCGAGCGACATGCGAACTTTCAGCACGTCGAACTGCAGGTCACCGACCGCGGCCAGCATAGGCGTCTTCCTTTGGCTGTTCAATTCGTAGAAGAGCTGTACGACGCCTTCTTCTTCAAGCTGGGCGAGGCCCTTATCGAACTGCTTGCGCTTGGACGTATCCGGCAGGACCGCACGGGCGAAATGCTCGGGCTCGAAGCGGGGCACGGCCTCGAACTCCACCGGCTCGCCCAAGTACAGCGTATCCCCTATCGCAAAGGTACCGGGGTGTACGAGACCGATCACGTCGCCCGCGTAGGCTTCGTCCACCGTCTCCCGCTCCTGGCCGAAGAGCTTGTACGAACGCTTCAGCCGAACCGGCGCGCCCGACCGCCCGTGTGTGACCACCATGTCCTTTTCGAAGCGGCCCGAGCAAATACGCACGTAAGCCACCCGGTCACGATGGCGCGGGTCGAGGTTCGCCTGCACCTTGAATACGAACGCAGTGAAGTGGGGACTGCACGGGTCGATGGATCGGCCGTCGCTCAGGCGGGGACGGGGCGGCGGCGCAAGATCGATGAGGGCTTGAATGAACGGCTCGACCCCGAAGTTCGTGATGGCGCTGCCGAAAAAGACGGGCGTCAACTCTCCCTGCAGGAAGCGGTCTCGGTCGAAGGCGCTGCCGGCCTCCTGCAAGAGCTCGGTCTCCTCCCGCACCCTTTCGTACAAGTTTTCCGGGATGAGCGCACGGATGGCGGGATCGTCAAGGCTGCCCTGCACTACGGGCGACCGCTTCCTACCGCCTTCCGTCCGCTCAAACCGCCAAACCTGCTCCCGCCTTAGGTCGTACACTCCCTGGAACGCGTCGCCGTCGCCGATGGGCCAGTTGAAGGGTACCGTCTCGATGCCCAGCACTCGCTCGATTTCGTCCAGAAGCTCGAGGGGATCTTTGGCCGGGCGATCCATTTTGTTGATGAAGGTAAGGATCGGCGTGTTGCGCAGCCGGCACACTTCGAAAAGTCTCAGCGTCTGCGGCTCGATTCCCTTCGCGGCATCGAGCACCATGATCGCGCTGTCCACGGCCATGAGGGTACGATACGTATCTTCACTAAAGTCTTGGTGGCCCGGCGTGTCGAGCAGGTTGAAAATGTGGCCTTGATACTCGAACTGGAGCACGGTCGAGGTGATGGAAATGCCCCGTTCCTGCTCCATCTGCATCCAGTCGGAGCGGGCGTGGCGCTGGTTTTTCCGCGTGCGTACGGCGCCGGCCAGCTCGACCGCGCCGCCGTAGAGCAACAGCTTTTCCGTAAGCGTGGTCTTGCCCGCGTCGGGATGCGAGATGATGGCGAAGGTCCTGCGCCGGGCCACTTCTGCGGCCAGAGACCCTGTGCGGTGGGAGTCAACCGATTGCAATGGCCATGTGCCTTCCTTCCGTGCGGAATGTCATTTCGTCGGCTGTGCGAAGCGTCCCGTCCACGGATGCGGCCGGTCGGAAACGCCCGAGTTACTAGTGTAGCGCATCGAGGCCGGCTTCGTAAATAGAGGCGTGGGGGACGGGACTGAGTCAAGGCAACCGGGGTGAGCAACGGTGGTGGTCGCGTCGTCCAAGCTCCCCTCACATTCCGACGCTGCGCAGCACCACATCGGCCACAAAGTGAGCCACCATAGCGTGTTCGAGTCCCCACCGCCAGTATAGATACCCGAACCCTACGGCACCGACGAGGTTCAGTGCGACGGTGCGCACGACAACAATGGGCACGAGCTGCCAAATGCCGGCGGCAACGGGCAGGTGACCGAGTCCGAAGGCAAGGCCGGCCACGACAATTCCCGTCCAATAGACCCACGGCGGGACGGGCCGCCTGCCCCGGCCTGCTATTCGCCACAGCGCCCAGGTCACGCCCGTCATGACGACAAGGCGCGTCAAGAGCTCCTCCGCAATGCCGCCGTACAGGGCTCCCAAAAGGCCTTTCCACAAAGCTGCGCCCTGCGCCAGGTCGCTCTTCGCCGGGGGCAGGAGCGGTCCGAAAACGTAACGTTCCAAGGCTAAGATCGCAAGGCCCGCGGCGACGCCGAGGGCGACGGCCAAACCGAAGCGGCGCCGGCTGTGATCGGGCATGGGGCGCCCGTGGACCAACGAGCGGGCAAAGGGCGAATCGAGTCCGATTTCCTCACCTAACCGAAGGCCCAGCCAACCGCCAAGGAAGATGAGGGCGAACGTCTGGAGCGGCTGGCCGACGACGAGGACAGCCAACGGCAATTCCTCCGCCGCCTGCGGATTGAGTGCTAAGGCGTACGGGAGCACGGCCAAGGCAGTGAGCGCTCCGGCAACGGCCCAAAAGAGCGCGACGTTCCGGTGGGGAGACGGATGGATCTTGCGATCAAGACGTGTTCCCAATTCGGCACCTGCTTTCTGTAAGTTTTTCGCGCACCGGCATGCTCGGGTCTATTATCATTCTCGATAATGATAATGTCAAGACAGAAACGGCCCCCGGCCCCGTAGAGTACCGACGCAAAGGCAAAGGCTTTATATTACGCACCCCCGCCCGTACTTAACGCAGGTTCAGGCTTTGCAGCCGGCCGTTCCTAGGCTGCCTGCAACAGGACCCCGTTTCCCGCCGGGTCACGTACGACAAGGCCCTGTTGACCGTCTTCGCTCGTCTGAGCCTGCACCCCCGCCTGCTGCAGCCTGGCCGCCAATCGCTCCAGTTCGCCGCCGTGGGGCAACACGATAGTAAAATAGCGAAGGCCACGGGCACCTTCCGGCGGCGCCGGGATGCCCACGCCCCGCCACACGTTCGTCCCGATGTGGTGATGGTACCCGCCGGCGCTGAAGAACAACGCGCCGAGGTGCTCGCCCTCGATCGTGATGTCGAAGCCCAAAAGATCCCGGTAGAAGGCCCGGGTTTCGTCGAGGTGCGAGACGTGCAGGTGGACATGGCCTACGACCGTCTCGTCGCTCAGCCCGTTCCACGGCGACGGATCCTTATCCAGCTCCGACAAGAGCGCCTCGAGGTCGATACCCTCCCGCGGCATGTCCTCAAAGCGGATCACGCCGTCTTTCATCGGCCACTGCTCCTTGGGAAAATCCCAGGCGAGCTCGATTCCGTTCCCCTCGGGGTCGGGAAGATAGAGCGCCAAGTGGGTGCCGTGGTTGGAATGGCCCTGCACCGGCGTACGCGTCTCAATGACCCGGTTCACCAAGTGGGCCAGTTCCCACTTGGTCGGCACCAAGAACGCGGTATGGTAAAGGCCCGTCGTACGCCCCGGTGCCGGCGCCGAGGGGTTCTCCGTCAGGCGCAACAGCTCTCTCGTCTTCGTGCCCAAAGCGGCCGTGTCGCCGTCGCACCACAGCAAATGAAAGCCTAGAATATCCCGGTAAAAGTCGACCTGGCGGTTCAAGTCGCGGACCGTGTAGTGCACCGCGCCGATGCGGGTCTCCGGATGAATGCGCATATGTCCACCTCGTCTTCGGCATGCCGCCTTTCGGGACAGATGTCCTATATCCTACTCCATTGTACCACACCCGGATTTTGCTCGAGTCATACCGCCCGTGGAACCGGAACGGAGGGCGGGTCACCCTCGTTTAGGCAATAAGAAACCCGGTGCCGGGCGAGGCGCCGCGGACCGGATGCGTGCCCAAAGTATTCGGCTGCCGGCTTTGCTGCGCGCCTACCGGATATAGCAGGCGACGACGGAATTCGGATCGGTGCGCACCGGGCAGAATCCCGCCCTGCAGCGGTGCACACCCTGTCCAACCGGCCGGCCCGATTCCCTTGGTTACCTCCTGCCGTTCACCCCGACGGGCACGTGCGCGGGCGTGGCGTACACCTTCGGATGACCCGGTGCAAGGTGCGGGGCATCCCCCATGGGCGCGGGGTGGTCTACGTATTCGATCTTCTTGCCGTCCACTTTAATCTGCATCCACTGCCCGTCCTTGCTTTCGGCGCCGGTCGAGAAGTTCCACAGCTGGTTGTTGTTCTCGCTGCGCTCAAGATCCCGCGGGAAGGAGCTCGGAACGGGCGTCGTCTCGAGCCCTTCTTTTTCCAGGTCCTCGATCGCGGCCATCCACTGATACTGATGGTACGTGTCGCGGGCCAACAGGAACGAAAGCATATCCCGCACGCCCGCATCGGTCGTCATTTCGTAAAGGCGCGCGACCTGTAGCCGGCCCTGGGACTCGGCGGCTAAGTTGCTGCGGAAATCCGCCAGCAGATTCCCGCTCGACACGATGTACCGGGCCGTCCACGGAAAATCGGCCGAGTCGTTCGCCGAGGCGCCCAAGCCGCTGACGATGGCATGCTGCGGGCTCATACCTCCGAGCACGGCAGCGACGAGCGGATTGTCCTCGGCCGCAGCATCCTGATCGATCGGAGATCCCTCGAGGAGCCGGGCAATCATCGTGGCGATCATCTCAACGTGGCTGATCTCTTCCGTACCGATGTCGAGCAGGAGGTCCTTGTACTTGGCAGGTCCTCTGCAGTTCCAACCTTGGAACAGGTACTGCATCATCACCGTGATTTCGCCGAACTGCCCTCCGAGGATCTCTTGCAGCTTCTTGGCGTAGACGGGATCCGGCCTATCGGGCTTGGCATGATACTGTAACCTCTTGTCGTGAAAGAACAACGGCTTCTCCCCTTCCGTATTGAACTCCCGCACCATACCTTGGCCCGATGGGATAGAGAGGAAACACGGAATCCCACACCAGAAGCGGTAATGCCTGGCATGAAGCGAGGGCGTGTTCGCTCGGCACGCCCTCGTGATTCAACGCGGCTTAACCCCGGCCGAGGTAGGACAAGATGGCGTCGCGCAGAAATTCCGTGCCGCCCTCGACGGCCTGGTCGTAATAGGCGGTAAAGCGCTCATCCGCCACGTACATCTCGGCGAGGTGGGCATGGGCTTCTTCCGAGTACTCCGGCCACATGTACGTGAGCCACTCTTTGTGCTTCTCGGCTAGTTTCCTCGCCGGGGGAGAGGCGGGATCGCCGGACGCGTGGGCTTCCTTCAGCAGCGCCATGATCTCCTCGCTCAAGGCCGTCATTGCTTCGAACTCCTGTTGCGACAAGCCCATCAGCTTGGCATTTGAGGCGTCCACGCTCTGGTCGCCGAATCGCTTCCGGGCCTCCTCCCCGTACTTTGCGTCGTTTTCTTGAATCAGCTTTTGTTTAAACCCTTGAAACTTCTCCTCGTCGCGCATAGGTGCGCCCTCCTCACGATGCCGAATGGTCTTTGCCAAGGTGGCGATCAACTTGTCCAGGCGGGCGCGCTGTTGTACGAGCAGCCGGTAGTGCTCCCGCAGGGCATCGAGTTCATCAAAACCGGGATCGGCCACAATTTCGCGAATGGTTTCCAGGCGCACACCGAGCTCGCGATAAAAAAGGATCTGCTGCAGCCGGTCCACTTCACGCGGTCCGTAGATGCGGTATCCGGCTTCCGTCACGCGTGCCGGCTTCAGCAGGCCGATCTGATCGTAATAGCGCAGCGTGCGGGCACTGACCCCTGCGATCTTAGCCAGCTGATTCACGGTGTACTCCTGATTCACGGTGTACTCCACGTTACCCCTCCTGACACGACCACTATAAACGTTTACGCCGCGTCAAGGTCAAGGGTGTACTTGCGTCGTCACCGCCGATGGTCCGTTACCCGCGCAAGAAAGGCAGCTCCGCCCTGGCCACGTGCACATCCAAGACGACAGGCCCGCTTACGTCCCGGCTCTCGTGCCACGCCGCCGTCAGCTCATCGTGGCTGGTTACCTTTCTGCTCCACGCGCCGCAACTTGCAGCCAAAGCGGAAAAGTCGGGCTCCGGCACATCGATTCCCTCCGGCTCCATCCCCCGCCGTGCCATGCGTTCCGCCTCGATCTCGTACCGCCGGTTGTTCACGATCACCACCGTGACCGGCACCGCATACTTCACGGCGGTGCACAGTGCGCCGAGCGAAGCCAGCATGCCTCCGTCTCCCACCAGAGCGACCACCGTGCGCTCAGGCTGTGCCAAGGCTGCCCCGATGGCCCCCGGCAGCCCCGCGCCCAAACTGCGCCAACGGGATGAGATCAACACCGCCTGTTCGTTGGCCATGAAGTACGAGTCGAACCAGTGGACGTGCGCACCGATGTCGCAGACGATCACGGCGTCGGCAGGCACCAAGTCGCCGAGCACCGCCATTACGTGGGCCGGGTGCAGCGGCTGGGACGTGTTTGCCAGCTGCTCGTCGATCAGACCGCTGCGGTGCAGCTTTTCCCGGGAAATCTGCTCCTGCCACTCGGCATTGTCATTGAGCGTAAGCCGATCCCGCAGCGCCGCCAGAATCTCGCGCAGGTTGCCCACGAGCGCGAGGCTTCCGCGCCGCGGGTCGATGGCGTCGGGCTTGTCAAGGGCTTGCACCGTCGTCACGTTCGGATCGACATACTGTTTCTCGAAGGTCACGGCGCCTACTTGGAGAACGCAGTCCGCCTCGTGCAAAGCCGCCGGAAGGTACGCCTCTCCCACGCCGCCCAAGACCCTAGGATGCTCGTCCGGAAGCAGTCCTTTCGCCTGCTGGGCCATGACGATACCCGCTCCCCAAACGTCGGCGAGGCGCTCCACGGCTTCCCGCAGGGCGACGTCCCTTTGCCCCACCACCAGAAGCGGCCTTTTCGCCTGCCGGAGCCGCCGAACCGCGTCGTCCAGATCTCCCGCAAAACCCCCGGCTTCTCGCGCAAAGGTGCGGACGTCAACCGCGGGCGCCGCAGGGATCTCCTGTTGCCACACATCCTCGGGCACGGCCACATGGGTTACGGTGCGCTCCCAGGCCGCTAGCGCCGCCGACCGCTGTACGGCGTGCAGGGCCGCCGCGCCGTTCACGACGATGTGTGAGCTCTTCGTCACCGCGGAGAAAAGCTTTTGCTGGTCGATTTCCTGCTTCGCGCCCGTGCCCAGTTTGCCGGACGCGACCTGCCCCGTGAGAGCAAGTACGGGAGCACCGTCGAAGTAGGCATCGGCCAGGCCGTTCACGAGGTTCCCCGCGCCCGGTCCGGACGACGCAACGCAGACCCCAAGCTCTCCCGTAAGCTTTGCATGGTACGAAGCCATGAATGCGGCGGCCGTCTCGTCCGTAGCGCCGATGAACCGGATGCCCCCTTCGCCCTGCTTCGCCAAGGCGTCGAACAAAGGAAATACCGCATCGCCGGTGACACCGTAGAT